>Ga0136557_1000667_pt1 | contig 25282 bp, 16 predicted proteins | sample AntRauTorckE6832_FD_104796 | JGI IMG/M metagenome (GOLD analysis project Ga0136557, IMG submission 104796) | Saline lake microbial communities from Rauer Islands, Antarctica - Metagenome Torckler E6 #832 | ecosystem: Environmental > Aquatic > Non-marine Saline and Alkaline > Saline | place...
CAGAAAATAACTCAATATGGTCAATCTCGCCGCCGTTGTCGCCAGTGATGTTGGCATTGAGTAGTGCTTGCTTAATTTGCATGGTTACTTGAGTAAGCTGTTTAACGTTGCTGGCTTGAATGTTTTGTCCATGCTCACTCACTAAGAAAAACCAGTTGCCACCCCAAGCGATATCACCGCGGATAAGCCCTAACTCAGGAACGTGAACTTCGACTTGTTTTTTATAACGATAAGAAGGGACGTTTTGTACACTGCAGCTGCCATCATCACGTAGGGTTGCTTTAACCAGACCTACGGGAGTCTCTAGCCAATGTATGCCTGCTGATATTTTTTGTTGATAAGCTAAAGAGACGATGACGCCAATCGTGCCATGACCGCACATGCCCAGATATCCAGCGTTATTAAAAAATATAACGCCTGCTGTGGCTTTAGGATTGCTGGCAGGAAGGAGTAGCGCGCCAACAAGGACATCATTACCGCGGGGCTCTAAAATGATGCTTTGACGTAGATGATCGAAGTTTTGTCTGAATGATTGCAGCTTGTATTGAATAGTATCGCCGACGAGGTCAGGAAAGCCGTCATAGACCATGCGAGTAGGCTCACCGCCCGTATGCGAGTCGATAATTTTGAAATTAAATAGAGAAGAAGCCATGACCGACATCCTAATTCATCCGTGAAAAAGTAACATTCCATTGTTGTTTGCTAGACCTTGTCAAAACCATCGTGTTAACGCGGTCTGTATATAGAATGAACTTTTTTAGATACAGCGTCTTGCTGTTTTCTGATGAAAAAATGCGCATTCCTGCACAGTGGCTCGGTGTACACTAGAGGCTATAATGATGGTGTTTAATGAGAAAAAGACATCGTGAGATAGCTTCTGATTAAGTAGTGTTTTGATAGAGATTTACTATCTTTAGTAAGGGACGAGAAAATAGTATTACTTGTGAATGACTGGGATTGAGATGACAGGGATGACATAGGATGATGGATGTAATAGAAGAGGCGGGGCTTGTCGGCTTTACTGCCTCATTGCGGCAGAGCATGGCTACTTATTATTCAGAAAGTAGTGAGGCATTTATTGGTAACGTCTCATTATTACTGCCTCTACTTGATACTTTAAAGAATGTAGTGTTTTTTGTGAAAGATGAGCAGGCTCGCTATCAGCTGGCAAACAAAACCTTGTTAAAGCGTTGTAAGTTAAGTCAGCATAGTGACATTGTGGGATTTACCACTGAGCAGGTGTTTTCTCATCAGCAGAGTAAGGATTATATCTTGCAGGATATGAAAGTGTTGCGAGATGGGAAGTCAATCGTTGATAATTTAGAGCTGCACAGTTATGCATCTGGTCAGTTAGGTTGGTGTATTACCAATAAACTGCCTATCTATAATAGCAGTCAACAAGTGGTCGCAATGGTTGGGATATCCGTCGATATTGATGAAGATAACGAACGCATTTTACGTAAGCACGCGCGCTTGGCTGAAGTAGCACAGTTTGTACGCGGCAATCTTGATCAGAAAATCAATATCGCAGAACTGGCGGAGCTGGCACATTTGAGCTTATCGCAGTTGGAGCGCACCTTTAAAGCGGTGCTAAATATGTCGCCTTTACAGTTTGTACAAAAGCTGAGGCTAGAATATGCGGTTAAGCTATTAGCCATGCCTGAGATGTCAGTCACTCAAATATCATTGAACTGCGGCTATAGTGATCATAGCGCCTTTAGCCGCCAGTTCAAACAGTTTACGGGCTTGTCACCCAGCCAATTTCGCCAAACGCATTTATCATAAAAAATTAAATCAGTATCCAACCACCGCAGCATCGACAATACGTGGATCCGAAGAGCCGTATACGCCATTTGGGGTAATCATAATCGACTGCGTTGAGCCCATGGCTGACTGCTGACTGACCTTATGTCCCATAGACTCGAGCTTTTTAATGGTATCTACATTAAGGGCTTTTTCGATACGAATCTCATCAGGTAGCCACTGGTCATGAATGCGCGGAGCATGCGTGGCTTCAGCGATATTCATATCGTGGTCGATAACATTTGAGATGACTTGCGTGACAGTTGTGATAATGCGGCTACCACCCGGGCTGCCTGTGACGATATAAGGTTTGCTGTCTTTAAATACGATTGTTGGACTCATCGAAGATAACGGGCGTTTATTGGCTTCAACCGCATTGGCGTCGCCGCCGATTAAGCCGTAACCATTTGGTACACCGGGCTTGGCAGAAAAATCATCCATCTCGTTATTGAGCAGTATCCCCGTACCTTCAGCAACAAGCCCCGTCCCATAAGAAAAGTTCAGCGTATACGTATTGGCTACTGCATTGCCGTCTTTATCGACAATAGAAAAATGCGTGGTTTGATCACTCTCATAAGGTAGAGGGTTATTTGCCTTAATAGTTGCTGCTGGCGTGGCTTTATTTGGGTTGATTAACGCGCGTAGCTTATCAGCATAAGGCTGGGCAGTTAAACCGCTAGCGGGTACGTCAATAAAATCAGAATCCCCCAAATACTCAGAACGATCTGCATAAGCCAACTGCATAGCTTCAGCCATTAAATGAATGGTTTGGGCGCTGTTTTGACCATAGTCTTTTAGCGGATAGCCTTCCAAGATATTTAAAATCTGCACGATATGAATACCACCAGAAGACGGTGGTGGCATTGAGACAATCTCATAACCACGATAATCGCCTTTGACCGGCGTACGGGCAATGGCTTGATAATTCGCCAAGTCCTGCAAGCTCATTTTACCGCCTGCTTCATTGACCGCTTTAACTAGTTTACGGGCGGTTTCGCCTTTATAAAAACCATCACTACCTTCTGCCGCAATCAGTTTAAGGGACTTTGCCAGCTCCGGCTGTTTTAAACGCTCACCCGGTTGATAAGTGCTGCCATCGGCTTTAAAGAATATCTTTTTGGTACTTGACCATTTTTGTAAGCGATCGCTTAACGCTTCTAGGGACTCTGATAACCCAGCAGTGACTTCGATACCGTTTGCAGCCAGCGCAATCGCTGGTGCCAGCACTTGCCCGCGGCTCATGGTGCCATGATCCTCTAACGCTTTGAGTAAGCCTGCGACCGTACCCGGCACACCAACTGCTAGGCCATGATAACGAGATAAATCACTGACGGCATTGCCCTCCTTATCGAGATACATATCACGCGAGGCGCTACTAGGGGCTTTTTCACGATAATCGAGTGCGACTGTTTTGCCTTGCTTGGCATCATAGACCATCATAAATCCGCCACCGCCGATATTACCGGCTCGCGGTAATGTCACAGCTAACGCAAAGCCAACAGCTACAGCAGCATCAACGGCATTGCCACCATCTTTCAAAATCTTTAAGCCGATATCAGAAGCCAGTGCTTCTTGGGTAGCAACCATGCCGTTTTTTGCCCAAACAGGATGGTGGATAGCGTCCACAGAATAGATGGCTTGATCGGTTTTGGCTTGCGTAGCCTTAGGCGTGAGCGTGTTACTTTTCGCTCGTGTCACGCGCTGCGTCTCAGACAATACCGTGGGATTTTCTTTCATAACCGCTAGATTAATCGCACTGGTATTAATCGAGGTTGGATTGATGGTTTTTGAGGCGACAGCAGTATTTGTGTCTACCGCATGGGCAGATACAGAGAGTAATAGCGTGCTGCCAATAATTAACGTTGCAGATTTTAAAGTCTTATAAGTGGGCGCTTGTGTCTGATGAGAATAAGAATATGGAGCTGACATCGCAAAGTCCTTTTTACGAGGATGAAAGAAATTGGGCTAAAAATACAGGATTAATAAATAAGATTAACTGATAAGGTTAAATAGTAACGAATATTGCTAGTAGTAGAAAGGACTTTGACATCTTTCGTTTTCAGATAAGAAAACGGTTATGAGGTAATTGAATTTAGGAAATGTAAAATACAGAGGAAAAGAAGCGCATCGGTAAGCCGATACGCTTCTTTAAATTTTCTTACTTTATCTAACTAATGCTTTTTAATTCCATGGCTTATATCTTACTGCGCTTGGTTATGCATCTTACGCTGTTTTGAACCATGATGACCTTTGGTTGTTCTTTCTGATTTTAACTGTGCCATTTTTGCACGCTGCTCAGCTGTGAGTACTTGCGAAATGGCATGTTGGGTTTGAACACGTTCAATAAAGCGCTGCTTGTTTTTAGCTGCTTGCTGGTCTGCAAGACGATTGATGGCAGCGTTATCCAAGGTATTAGCGTTCGTCAATGCCTGCATCTGCTGCTGCATTTGCATACGTTCTGCTTGATGTTTTGCACGGTCATTTTTGCGATCGCCCTGTTTTTCTTGCATGATGGCTTTGATTTGTGCCTGCTGCGTCGCTGTTAGATTTAGCTGCGCCATTGGACCTCTCATGCCGTCTTTCATGCCTTTATGCTGCATTTTGCTCGTGGTTGGCGTCGCCTCAGTAGCGGCATTGACACTACTGCAGGCAGTCACGGTCAATACGCTAGACATCGCTAATACTGAACCCATCAATAATTTTTTCATTTGCGTCATTTGCGTCATTTGCATAAGAGTTACCTTAATTTTTGTAAAAGTGAGGGTATGTCTGATAATTCTAGTCTTGATCGAGCGTCCCGGATAGTCACTATGGATCACTAATATGAATCATTGCTCGACATTGTAAATTAGCATCAACTTGTTTTTGATAACCACTATCATACGACAGCCAGAGGTTACGAACATTTATGAAACATTAAGAAAGGTAACGTTTATAGCGCATAGGTAGCGCTTGCTTGATAATATGAGCCGTAAGATGATTGAGAGGTACAATAATAAGGTGATAACGATGTCAAATATTTTATTGGGTGACGATGACGAAGAGTTGACTCAATTACTGCAAGAGTATCTGCATAATCACGGTGTTCGTTGTGACTGCGTGCATGATGGCGAAGCGGTCATAGAGCGATTAAAGACGACGATGCAAGATAATTCGCCTTATGATTTGTTGGTGCTCGATATCATGATGCCAAAAATAGACGGGCTCAGTGTGTTACGTCAGCTACCTGCTATTAGTGATATCCCTGTCATTATGCTTACCGCAAAAGGGGAGGAGATAGACCGTATCATCGGGCTGGAGCTTGGCGCTGATGATTATATTACCAAGCCTTGTAATCCACGTGAGCTGCTGGCACGCATCAATGCGGTGATTAAGCGCACCAGTATTGCGGTCAGTTTTACCGAGCAATTACCGCTGCCGAGTAGTCGCTTATATCTTGACCAACAGCAAAGGCTTTGCCAGATAGATGGCGTTGAGCTGCAATTAACAGGTACAGAGTTTGATTTATTACTGGCTTTATTACGACAAAAAGGCGAGGTAGTCAGTAAATCGTGGCTATCACAGCATGTCTTGCAGCGAGAATTACAGCCTTTTGACCGTAGCCTTGATGTCCATGTCTCGCGCCTGCGTAAAAAACTTCAACCTTTCCATGATGAGCCAATCAAGGCAATTCGTGGTAAAGGCTATCAGTTGGTACTCTAATGACAGAAGCTGCCCAAAATCCTACAGCGATAAACAAACCGAAGCTGAGCATACCTGTGTCGCTATTTTGGCGACTGTTTTTGAGTTTGCTATCTATGATTCTGATCACTTCTATCTTATCTATAGCAGTAGAGCGCTGGCTTAATGAGCGAGAGCTTGCTACTCGTATGGATTCTCAAATTGATAAGCTGCTTATTCAGCGTGAGCGGCTGGTCATATCCTTGAAGGCGGGTGATTTATCTGCTGTAAAGCAGATTTATAATGAAGATCGAAGACTCATGAGCCAAATCAGGATATACGATGAGCAGGGCGCTATTATATTTCCAAGATATCGGTTTCGAGAAAATCGAGTCAAGCGGCGTCAAGCACGTGACGTGGCAAGTATAAAGGCAATAGATTTGCAGATAGAAGGTGAGCAATCATCTGTACCACCGAATATGCACAATTCTGTGAGTAGCAGTACTGACAATAAAACATCTGATTATCGTGAAATTAGTGATAAAGAGCGTGTCGATAAGAACCCTTATAAGGCGTATTCCTTTGATAAGGATGGCGTCAAAAGCGCGCGCCCGAATGATAAGCCTTTTAGCCTCGATGATATTTTAAAACCGGTACCGTCTCATAAAGCCATTGCTGACATTGATAGCCGACCTGAGTTAGCTGAGGTTACGGTGGTCATGCCAAATAATGACAGCGTTATCGTACAGCTGCGTCCGCACCTGTTATTTAAAGATGTGTTAGAGCTACAGCGGGGCAATTTTATGCTGCGGCTCTTGCTGATTATACTCTTTAGCGTGTTGGTGTGCTTTTGGCTCAGTCGTACGTTGACTCAGCGTATTGGGCGTGTGCAGGATACCGTACACCGGATGATAGATGGCAACTATGAAGTCAATCCGCAGTTATCAAGTCTGGGTTCTGACGAATTGGGGTTATTAGCAAAAGATGTCGCTTTACTATCAACGCGGCTTGCTGACAGTGAACTGGCACGCAAGCAGATGTTAAGTGATATCTCGCATGAGCTGCGCTCGCCGCTGGCCCGTCTCGATGTAGCTACTGAGCTGACACGAGATTTTGCGCCCAACGCCAGTCGTTATCTTGACCGTATCGATAAAGAGTCAACGCGGATGAATGAGCTGATTGAGCAAATTATCCGTATTCAATCGTTGCAAATGCAGCAATATACTATCAACACTCTAGAAGATGAGGCAGTAGACATCTGTGAAATTATCAATGAGATCGGTCAAGATGTCTGTTTTGAGTTTCAGCATAAAAATATATATTGGCAATGGCATGCGAATCCGTCTTTATTGCCAGATTCTTGCACAGTAATGGGCAATCAAGAACAGCTGCATAGTGCCCTTGAAAACATCATCCGTAATGCCTTTATGCATACTGCTTTTGATTCGGCAGTGATGGCTGAGATACAAGCAGTGAAGATGAATAATAAAACAGCAGCTATTGAAATAAGTATCACTGATGAGGGCGGCGGTGTTGCCGAAAAGGATCTGGAGCGTATTTTTCAGCCTTTCGTTAGGCTTGATACGGCGCGCCATCGCGAAACGGGCGGTTATGGACTGGGGTTGGCAATCGTTCATGCCGTAGTAATGGCACATAGAGGTCAGATCACTGTCCATAATCGCCAAGATGGCATATTAGGGCTTGTGATAAAAGTAATATTACCTATTAAATAGAAACAACCTCAAATGAGAATGTATTTCATCAACATATATTCACTAATAAGAATATAACCGATGAACGGTAGTAAATTACCGATGGGTGGTATTGAGACTCTGTTTATATTCGTTAATAATAATATATAGAGAGTTATAATGATTTACAAAATAAGACGCTTTATGTCTCAAATAATTATCTAAGTAATTTTTTAACCCTAACTTCTAATCCTATTGCCTCATAACTGTTTTCTTTTGTTACATCAACTCTCTACAAAATGGATTTTAACTTCGATTTTTTAAATCAGACGAATCTATAAGGGAGTATACATCATGAACCGCATCTATAAGGTAATATGGAATGAAGCCTTAAACTGTTTCACTGCAGTTGGTGAATACGCAAAGGCACGTGGCAAATCTTCCAAATCTAGCGTGAGTGCAAACGCTACCATCAATACAACAGACAATCTTTCTTCTACCAGTGCTTTTAAACTCACGGCTATCGGGCTGGGTCTAATGGCGGCTGGTCTTACTATGTCGCCGCAAGTTTTTGCTGCAAAAGGAGTCGGTAATAGCATCTCTATTGGAACAGCTAATAATTGTGCTAATAACAGTACTACAAATACTACGAATGCTTCATCAGGCTTAGCTAATAGTGTAGCTGTTGGTTGTAATTCTGTTGCAGATTTATCAACTGATCCTTCGATAACTTTTTATAATAGAGAAAACCCTAGTAATTTACCGCCTGTTAATTTTAGTACAGATACACCATTTAATTCCACAGCAGTTGGTACTAATGCGAAAGCATATCAAGCCGGTACTTCTATAGGGATGAATGCTTCATCACGTAGTTTAGGTATCGCTTTAGGGGTTCAGGCAAAATCTGATAACGTGGCAGCTGTTGCGATTGGTCCAGCTGCTTTAGCAACTGGAAATACTTCTCTAGCGTTAGGTCGTCAATCTGCGGCAACAGAGAATTTTGCACAAGCGATTGGTAACGTAGCTTCTGCTACAGGTGTGGGTTCATTGGCAATGGGTCATTCTGCAAAAGCAGAAGGTTATCGCTCAATTGCTATTGGTTCTACAGATATTGTCAGTGCAAGACCTACAGATGATCAACCAGGCGTTATTTATAATCCTATAGGCCAAACTAAAGCAATAGGTGTGGACAGCATTGCTTTTGGTAGTGGGGCTCAAGCCTTAGGTGACCGTTCAGTGGCTATAGGTGAAGGGAATACAGTGAACGGCGCTAACTCAATCGCTGTGGGTACTGGCCATATTGTTAGTGGTAATAATTCAGGTGCATTTGGTGATCCTAATACTGTCAATGGTATGAATAGCTATGCAATTGGTAATAACAACACCATCGCGGGTAACAACGCCTTTGTTCTCGGTAATAACGTTACGATTGCAAATGGTTTAAATGGTGCTGTTGGTATTGGTAATAATGCTAGTGTCACAGCTATAAACAGTGTCGCTTTAGGTCAAGGCTCTGTTGCAACTGTACAAAGTGGCGCTTCTTTTTTAACCAATATTGCTGCTAATGCAAATAATGGTACAGTCGCTGTAGGAGCTGTTGCAAGTGAGCGTCGTATTATTAATGTCGCAGCTGGTTCATCTGATACTGATGCAGTCAATGTATCTCAGCTAAGAGCGTTGGATACTATCGTGTCTGACATTGATTTCCCTATCCGCTCTAGCAGTGCACAACCATACACCACGTCAGTAACAGGCACTGATGCTCTTGCTGTTGGCTCTAATGCTATAGCAAATGGCGACCGTTCAACTGCTGTTGGAGAGAATGCTAAGGCAATTGGTATTCAGGCTAGTGCCTTTGGTGCAGGTGCAGAAGCAACAGCCCGTAGCAGTTTGGCATCAGGTTTCAAAGCTAAAGCTAAAAGTGGCGAATCAGTTGCTCTAGGTGTCAGGAGTAGTGCGGAAGGTTTAGGTGCCACAGCTGTTGGTCCTACTGCAAACGCTAGAGGCGAAGATAGTGTAGCGCTAGGTCGTCGCTCTAAAGCAGACGGTGCTGGTGCCATGGCTTTAGGTGGTTTCTCTGAAGCCGTAGGTGAAAATGCATCAGCTGTTGGCTTTAATGCTGAAGCTTCCATGGGCGGTACTGCTATTGGACAGAGCTCTAGCGCAGCCAGTAATGCTACAGCATTAGGTCGCAGTGCTATTGCAGGGCAATCAGGTAATGTGGCTCTGGGAAACAGCTCTGTTACTACAGCCCAGCACATCGGAAGTTTTTCTATCAATAATTTACCAGTTGCTGGTTTGACTAGTGGCGCTAGAACGGTATCTGTAGGCACTGTCGGTGCTGAACGACAAATTCAAAATGTTGCTCCGGGTGTTGTAGATGCTAACAGCACCGACGCTATCAATGGCAGTCAGCTTAATGCGACCAATAGTAGAGTCACGACTAACACCACTAATATCAGCAACAATACTAATGCTATTGCTGAAGGCATCAAATTCAACGTTAATAACAGTCTCCAAAGAACCTTTGCTTTAGGTGAAGAGATCAAGTTTGATACGGACAGCAACTTAACCACCACCGCATTACCAAGTGGGGATGGTATTAAGCTTGCGCTTGCAGATATCGTCAATGTGGGTAGTGGAGCAACTCCTGTCAAGATTGATGGAACAGCAAGAACTATCTCAGGTCTAAGCAACGTCACCTTTAATCCTGCTACAACTTATACAGGTGGACAAGCGGCAACTCAAGAACAGCTAACAGCGGCAAGTGGTGCTCTAACTGAACTTGGTTTCAACATCACGGCTGATAATAAAGACTTAGGTCCAGGTGAAGTTGAAGACAACGTCAAGCTTGGTGAGACTGTTAACTTTACTAATGCTGATGGTAATCTGGTCGCCACTGTTTCAGACAATGGCATCAATTACGACTTAGCTCCTGATATTACGCTAACTAGTGTGACTATTAGTGATGGAATCAATGATACTACATTGACTACGGATGCTAGAGGTTTGAGCGTCAATCAATCTAAAATCGTTGACATTTTAGATGGTAATGTGACGTCTACTAGTCAGCAAGCTATCAATGGTCGTCAGCTATTTAGTACTGCACAGTCTATTGCTAATAACTTGGGCGGTGGTTCAGTTGTTAATACTGATGGTACGGTCAGTACTCCAGTCTATCAAGTTAATGGTAATGACCAGACTGGCGTTGCAGGTGCTATCGAAGAGCTAGATAAAGGCTTTAATTTGAAGACTAATGGTGCCAACATTAGCACTGTGAAAGCTGGTGACACAATTGACATAGGTACTGCTACTGGCGAAACCAATATTGAAGTAGCTAAGACTGGCAATGACATCAAGTTTAAACTGGCTAATAATATCGACCTCAATAGTGTCACGACAGGTAATACTGTCATGGATACTGGCGGTATTACTGTCACTAATCCTAATCGTCCAGATAGAACTGCTAGCTTAACAAGCCGTGGTCTAACCATTAGTAATGGTCCAAGCGTCCTTAGATCTGGTATCGATGCTGGTAATAAAAAAATCACAGGTGTGGCTGCTGGCGATGTGAACCAAGATAGCACTGATGCAGTTAACGGTAGCCAGCTTAACGAAGCTAAAAAAGATCTTAGCAACAAAGGCTTTAAGATCACTGCTGATCGATCTAATTTAGCCAACTCTAAGACAGTAGATAAAGTCAAACTCGGCGAGACGGTTAACTATACCAGTGCAGATGGAAGCATCATCACTACGGTTTCAGATAACGAAATTGACTTTGCACTTGGTAACAACTTAAGCGTTGGTGGACCAGGTCAAAACGGTGCAGATGGTGTAGATGGCTTTGTTGGTGTTAATGGTGCAGACGGCACAAGTGGTGTTGCTATCAATGGTTCGAACGGCACAATCGGTCTAACGGGTCCTACTGGTGTATCAGGTACCATTGGTGTCATTAACGGCGTACCAGGTGTTAATGGTGGTGATGGTATCACACGTATCGTTATCGACGATATCCAAGTTGCCACGATGGAAGACGGCCTGAAGTTTGCGGGTAACACTGGCACTACCATTAATAAGAAGTTGAACGAAACGTTGAGCATCGAAGGTAAGCTGGCGAATGCTGCTGATGCATCGGGTGCAAACCTACGTGTTGACAGCCTCAATGGCAAACTGAACGTCGTGATGGCTAAGAACCTAACGGATCTTGACACAGTTACTGTGGGTTCTGACCCAAGTAATCAAACCTTTATTAACAGAGGTACGATTAGCAGCAAAGCCCTTAATGTTAATGCTGGTCGTTTTGTTGTCGAGGACGATAAAGTCAGTGTGGCTCTGGGCACCAACGTCAGCATGGGTGGTAACCAGGTTCACAATGTTGTAGCAGGTGCTGCTGGTACTGATGCAGTGAATGTTGATCAGCTTAATGGTCAAAACTCTACTATTGTAACTAAAGGTCTAAACTTCGCTGGTAATGATAATATCAACATCCATAAGGATCTTGGTACGCAACTTAAAATCGTAGGCAGTTTAAATCCTCTTAAAACAGCATCTGCAAAAAATATTCGAACGGTAGAAAACAACGGTCAGTTAGAGATTCAGATGGCTGATGCTTTAGATGTAACATCCGTTACTACTGGTAATACTGTGATGGATAATGGCGGTGTTAGTTTCATTAATAGTGGAGTAAAATTAAACAGTACTGGTTTCACTATCACTAATATTGTTCCAGCTAAAACTGTCAGCTTAACAAGCACTGGTCTTAACAACGGCGGTAATGTTATTACCAATGTTGCACGAGGTGAAGCAACTACTGACGCTGTGAATGTTGGACAGTTAAACGAAGTCAAACAAAGTGCAGCTGATGCCAACAAAGGCTGGAACCTCAGTGCTCAAAGCAATGAGAGCACTATAAGTACAGTGAAACCAAGCGATACAGTTGACTTAAACAACACAGATAACAATATAACCGTCTCTAAAACAGCAGAGAGTAATAATGTTACCTTTAATTTAAGTAGGGATATCGCCGTAGATAGTGTGCAAACGGGTGATGCCACGATGAATAGCAGTGGTCTAACTATCGTAGGCGGTCCTAAACTTACTAAAACTAGTGTTGATGCTGGTGGTAACAAGATTACCAACGTCGCTAATGGTTTCATTGAGGTAGCGAGTAAGGATGCCGTCAATGGTGGACAGTTATTTGAAGTTTTATCTAGCATCAATACACAGACAGCTGTGATAGCTGAGATGGGCGCTGGACTCAACTTCGATGCAGATAGTGGTCCTGTTATCAACAAAAAAGCAGGTTCTGCTCCACTTACGTTTAAAGGTGGCAATAATATCACCACGACATCAGCAGGCAGTAGCATTAAGTTTGACTTAAACGGCAACATCAATGTTGACAGCGTGACGACTGGTGATACAACCGTCAGCACAAACGGAGTCGTTATTGCAGGTGGTCCTAGTATCACTAAAGCCGGTATATATGCAGGTAATGGTGAAACTGCTCCTAGTATGACAGCAGCCGGTATTAATGCTGCTGGCACTAAGATAACCAATGTTGCGGACGGCATGCAACCTAGAGACGCTGTGAACTTCGGTCAATTGGATGCAGTCAATAGAAACCTAGGCAACAGCATCAATGAGCTGGGTTATAGAATTGGCGAGGTTGAGGACGACGCCAACGCTGGTATCTCAGCAGCCATGGCGATGTCTTCATTGCCTCAAGCTTACATCATCGGTAAGTCTATGATAGGTGGTGGTATCGCAACGTATAACGGTGAGAGTGCCGTTGCTATCGGCTTTTCGAAACTGTCCGCCGATGGACGTTGGGTCATGAAGCTAAATGGTACTGCAGATACTCAAGGCAACGTAGGTGCAGCCATAGGTGCAGGTTTCCATTTTGACTAAACACCTATTTGACTGAACATCTAAGCGAAATGACAATCATAATTATTAGTTAGATACAAGAAGCAAGGCATCAGATGCCTTGCTTCTTTAATGAATATTTATCAACATATAAAAACTGACAGAACAGATTAAAAATATAATCACGCTCGTTAACTATTAGCGCACCAAAATAACCGGTGACAGCGTACTGGCGATAATCTCTGTTGTAGTACTGCCAAGAAACAGATGCTGTAATTTTGAGCTGCCATAAGCACCCACCACAATAATATCGATTGCATGCTCCATTTGAAAAGCTAACAATCCATTGACCGCGTCAAGCTTTTGGAGCTGATGAGTCTCTACTGAAAATCCTGCTGCTGCCATCTGCGCGCTGGCATCGGCAAGGCTTTGTTTGGCGGTTTCATTATCGTTACCGACCATCACAATATGACCTTGCATGCCTTTTAATAATTTGCTCTCTGACAGCATAGCTATGGCTTTAATCGCTGTTTTACTAGCGTCAAAGGCTACCATGTATGACTGAGGTTCTTTGAATTTCTCTGAGCAAATGAGCACCGGTATGCTTGACGCTCGTGCAACTGTCTCGATTTGGCTGCCGATGTTAATGCGACTATGTTTATGGTCTTCACCGCGGCGTCCCATAACGATGGCACGATTATGCGCTTTAAAATGCTCAATAGCAGGCAATAGCTTGCCACGGCGCTGATAAACATAGACATCTACGTCATCAAACTGATTTTTGATATGGCTTTTGGCATCTTGCACCAAGGCGTTACTATAGCTATTGACTACCTTGGCTCTTTGCTCGTCCAGCTGAGACAATTCATCTAGCAAGAATTGACGGCTATTGATGCCAATCGCCCCAGACAAGTCTCTTCTAATAGACGCTGCCACATCGCTGACATGCAACAGTCCTATCGAAATATTGAGTCGCCTTGCATACCATGCTGCATAGTCACAAACAGACTCTGTCACTGCTGAGCCGTCAATACAGGCCAAAACGTGCTGTTGAGTTGTCATCATTCATCCTTAAATGCTTATTTTTTCGCTACCAACTTTATGTCAATCAGCTAATAATGAACTGCTTTCATATCAAATTTAGCACCAGTTTTTATCAGTATAACCTTTAGTTAAAAAATTTTGCCAGTTTCTAAAATATAACATGCGTGGAGTCCTTTTAAAAATATGACACTGATAATCTTACTATAATTTTTTTGGGTCTATAGACAAAAAACCAGAAATATTATCGTTAATGTTTTTCTATTAATCAAAAATACCCCATTCTATATTTCAAAGTATAGTTTTTAAATGCGTTGATACCTATCTAAGAAAAATAAATAATAAGGATTTTTAACCATCATACCTTACGGTAAGCATATCTCTTTGAGATAAAGAAAAATAGATCTGACTGCAATTTAAAGAGAAAAAGAACGTTATATAAACGATATTAAAAAATGAACTAATGTTAGTTTATATGAGACAGATAAAATCTCTACAGGTAAATTTAAGTCATTCAACTTGTTTTTTGCGGGAAAGTTGCTAATATGCAGCAATGCATTTTATTGTTGGTTTCGTATCAAACGCTTCATCGCGAAGTGGTTTGATTTTAATATGGAAGTTACTAGGAAAAAAGGTATGACATCATTAAATCATGAAGGTCGCGTGCTTCACGACGGTCTAAGCAAAAAAATTATGTCTGCTGATCAAGCAGCAGCGTTCATCAAAAACGACATGAATGTCGGTATGAGTGGCTTTACCGGTGCTGGTTACCCAAAAGCAATACCCGCTGCGCTTGCCAAACATATGGAAGCGGCTCATGCGCGCGGTGAAGACTTTCAAATTGGTTTATTAACCGGTGCCTCTACCGCAACCGAATGTGATGGCGTATTGGCAGAAGCGAACGGCATCAAGTGGCGCACGCCATATCAATCAGAGCCTGCTTTACGTAAACAAATCAACGCTGGCGCCGCGCATTATTTCGATATGCATTTATCGCATGTGGCGCAGCAGAGCACCATCGGTTTCTATGGCAAGATGCATATAGCGGTCGTTGAAGTGTCGGGTATTTTGCCAGATGGTCGCTTGATTCCATCGACTTCTATCGGTAATAACAATGCCTGGTTAGAAAATGCAGACAAAATCATCTTAGAAGTGAACGCGCAGCAAAGCTTGATGTTAGAAGGTATGCACGATGTCTATAATGATATCGGTATGCCGCCAAACCGCAAGCCGATTCCACTTGTGACCCCAGGCGGACGCATTGGTGTGCCGTATCTACATTGTGACTTGGATAAAGTGGTTGGCGTTGTCCTAACGAACTCGCCTGATCGCAACAGCAAGTTTGCTGATCCTGATGAATGTTCAAACAAAATAGCCAGTCATATCATTGATTTCTTCCATGATGAAGTCAAAAAAGGTCGCATGCCAGAAAATTTATTACCGATCCAGTCTGGTGTAGGTAACGTAGCCAATGCCGTATTGGCAGGACTACAAAACAGCCCGTTTGAGAATTTGACCGGCTACACAGAAGTATTGCAGGATGGTATGTTAGACCTAATCATGTCTGGCAAAATGACCATGGCATCTGCCACTGCACTGTCATTAAGCCCAGATGCGCTAGAGCGTTTTAATGCCAATATCGAAGAGCTGCGTGCGCGTATTGTATTGCGTCCACAAGAAATCACCAACCATCCTGAAGTCGCGCGTCGCTTAGGTGTATTGGCCATTAATGCCATGATTGAGTGTGACCTGTATGGTAACGTCAACTCAACCCACGTCATGGGCACCAATATGATGAATGGCTTGGGCGGTTCAGGTGATTTCGCTCGTAACGCTTATACGTCATTCTTTGTATCGCCATCAGTGGCAAAAGATGGCGCAATCTCTTGTATCACGCCGATGGTCTCGCATCACGACCATACTGAGCATGATGTGATGGTCATTGTCACCGAACAAGGATTGGCAGATTTGCGTGGTTTATCGCCGCGTCAACGTGCAAAAGCAATTATCGATAACTGTGCCCATCCTGACTATCGCCCAATGCTACAAGATTATTTTGATCGTGCTTCAGATACGGCTGGTATGCAAACCCCGCATATCTTGGACGAAGCATTATCATGGCATCAGCGTTATGTTGAAACGGGTGATATGCGTATCAAAAAAGCTGCTTACAAAATTGCCGTTTAATATAATAGATATTATAACAGCATAAATAAGTTCCAAAAAACGCCCCTTATTTAATTTAAGGGGCGTTTTTTTGTGCAACGTTAAGTGATTTAGTGACGAATTATTTAGCGGCTGGTAAATACAATCGCTTTCGTACCGTTGTTTGTCGGTTGGCTAATCGTCACTTTGCTATCTAAGATATCACCGCGCGCATTGATTTTATAGCATTCTGATGAGACACCATTGGGATCATTTGCGACGAGTAGATTGGCTGAGGTGTCGACACAAAACCATGCAGTGTTGTTGGTGTCTCTGGTCAATGACCAGCCTTGTCTGTAGCTACCTATCTTTCTGCGCATACTTCTATCGGCGTATACGTCCTCTGCAATCAATTGACTAGAGGAGCCAACGGTTGCCAGCTTAGGAAGCGTCGTGCTCTGGGTCGCTAGTGAGTATTTGCCTGAGCTATCAGTATAACCATGGAAAACTAATGGATTTAACGTAAAGTAATTGATGGCAACAGATTGATCAGTGATTTGATTATTTACTTTATTAATAGTATTTACTTCGGCAGCTTGTACTTGTTTATTATTGAATACCATACTGCCTTTTGGGGTAATTGTAATATCAGCGGAGGCAGTTTGATTGCCGACGGTCGCTACCAAGCTTTGACTGCGAGCTTTGGTATAAATGTTGAGCATCGCTGCTTCAACAGGATATTGAGTGACGATAGTATTTTGGTTGTTATTGCCAATGGTGCCACCGTTTATCCCGCCAGCACATGCGCTCAAGCTCAGTGCCACTGCGGCGCATAATCCTAATTTTTTCATCATTTATTCCTTATTTTGTTTATATGAGCATATCTATGTCTACTATAATCGAATTTTTGTGCGATGGCATCTGCTATCTACCTTTGTCTTTGCTATCATTACATCACTATAACAACCAATGATTTGTTAGGCATCTATTGCACAACAAGGTGATAAAAATAGTGATGTATTTTTACGATAAATACTTATTCACAGTTCAATGATAAGCATCTTTTTGCACCTCATTATGGTGAGTCTGTTATCATTTCGCTCTGCAAAAGTATCAGTGTTAGGAAGTCAATATGATCGTCAAGCAAAACCCAAGCGCCATCAAACTATTCTTTACCTTGCGTGGCTCAATTCTTCCCAAAGTATATCCTCAAATTTTGCTGATTGGTCTTATCAGTGCGCTTATTACCAATATTCAGCACGGCTTTCCAAGCTCTTTTTCTTCTTATGGCGTTGCGCCTTTCACCTTGCTTGGGATTGCCTTATCGTTGTTTTTGGGCTTTCGTAATAATGCCAGCTATCAGCGTTGGTGGGAAGCAAGGGGGCTATGGGGACAATTGGTTTATGATGCGCGCAGCCTGTGCCGTCAAGCGCTCTCTTATATCGACGAAGACAATCCAATAGGGCGAGATACTCAGCGCCGTCTGATTCATCTGAGTATTGCTTTTACTCATGCGGTGCGTCATCGACTGCGAAACACCTCGCCTTGGGAGGATATCGAGCGCTTTGTTGATCCGAAATATCATAGCAAAATGCGGCAGGCAAAAAATCTGCCTGATTATCTGATGCGCTTGATGGGTAAGGAGCTTGGATATTGTCGACAGCAGCATTTGCTATCAGAGCAGATGGTACAAAATATGGATGAGCGTCTGAACTCTATGACGGTGGTACTGGCAGCGTGTGAACGTATTCATAATACGCCATTGCCATTTGCTTATACTTTGCTTGTACATCGAACCACTTATCTTTATTGCTTTATGCTGCCGTTTGGTTTGGTATCTTCTTTGGGCTGGGTGACACCCTTAATCTGCAGCGTGATTGCCTATACCTTTTTTGGACTTGATGCGCTAAGTGAAGAGTTAGAGTCACCATTTGGCTTGGCGGACAATCAGCTGCCATTAACGGCTTTATCGCGCACGATTGAAATCAATTTGTTAGAGGCCTTGGGTGAAACTGATTTGCCAGCTGATATCAGCCCTATAAAGGGCTACTTACCATAAATAATGGGTAAGATAATAAAAGACCGCTCGATTGGAGCGGTCTTTCTATGTTCGTATGTCACTTTGATTACTTATTAGCCTTAAATACCTTTTAAAAAGCTCAGTAAGATCCCTTTTTACGTACTAGGTCATTGTGTATCGCTTTTATGAGCGCCGCTAAGGGACAGTTGCTTATAGCTGGCTAGGAATTTTTATAGGGATAGGGTAGTTATACATCCAAGTATGCGAGGTATAGTCAGTTCAAAACAAAAGTGTTATGGCTAGGACAAACATCATAAAATAATTTGGATAAGTCATTTTCCATCCACCCTTGGCGTAGAGACTTTACTTGAGCCCATTTTTTCTCAATAGGGTTTAGATCAGGGCTGTAAGGCGGTAGCCATAAAATACGATGACCATGCCTGTTCAGTAGTTTTTGGATACGTTTGCTTTTATGAAACCGAGCGTTATCCATGACAATCACGCATTTGGTCTTAAGACTTGGGATTAGCGTGTGTTTACACCAGCGATAGAATATGCCGCTGTTAATGTTCTGTTCAAAGTAATCCAGTGCAAATAGCATCTTTTCATATAGAGCCCCAATGACGTTGGTTCGCTTTTTACCTTGCCAGTTGTAGCTGTCGATACAGGGTTTGCCTATCGGCGTGTAACCATGCGGACGAATGGTCTGGCTTTCAAAACCGCTTTCGTCCATATAGACAATGGGATAACCTTGCTGGTTAAAGTTATCAAGCTTACTCTGATACGACGTTCTTTTTATTGGACACGCTTTTGGATGCTCTAAGGTCTTTTTTTTGACTGATGCCTAGACGTTTTAAAGCCTCACAAATAGCTGGGGCAGTACAGTTGAACCGTCTTGCTCTCTCATAGTGATAGTCATCAGGGTAACGCTCAACGTCTTCGCGTAGTGCATCATCCGGTATTTTTGATGGCGTAACATTGCGAGTGCTCTTACTATGCAGCTGTTTCTTCCACTTTTGAATGGTGGTTGGACTAATAGCATAAAAAGAGGCTACCTCGGCAAAGGTCATGCCATCTGCTAAGCTTTTAAGAACTTGTTTGCGATAGTCTAGTGAGTAAGTCATAATGATTAAGTATATCTATTGAGATGTTTTATCCTATAACACTTTTATATTTAATACGCTATATTTTCATTACCTAATGAACCCTCAAAGCTCCAGCCCCATGTAAATAGATTGCCGTTCTTAAAAGGTATGCCATTGTTCTGATTGAGTGGCTTTTCATGTGCAATCAGATGCATTGTACCCATCGTCATATTATCGATGTTTTTTAAGCTGGTCAGCTTGTTTGTTGGTTCATTTAAGTTTTCATAACTTGTTTTGCCTTTGCCGTCTGTTTCACCAAACATGCCCCAAGCATAAAGGATGCCATCTGATGCTCGAGTGTTACTATTATTTGCTGCAACATTGTCCAACAGCACATAGCTGGCATTGCCATTGGCGTAGACACGGCGAACCTCTTTACCGGCAAACCAAGGCAATTTGGTTGGCGCAGTTATGGTGCTTGCCCATGCGTTTGCGGTATTTTTAAAGCCAATTCCGTTGTAGCCTATTTGGCTGCTAGCATTTAGCCCCCAACCATAGACAGAGTCTTTGTTGGTCAGTGCTAAAACATGATCTTTACCAGCAGCAAGCTGAGTGACTATTTCTTTTTCTACCCCTTGAGCAGTACTATCAGCCAAATCCTGTGCAATGACGTTGATACGTAACGGTTTATTAGTAATATTGATGCAATTGTTGGCTTTATCACATGCTTGACCGCGCCCAAGATTGGCGCTCGCGTCGCTGCCCCAACCCCATACCTGACTTTTATCATCTAAGGCATATGAGCTACTGCTACTGGCTACGACTTGTATGATATGACCGACGCCCTCTGACGCCGAAAAGTCAACTTTGACTGGTATGCTGCTATTTATAGCGGTGTTATTACCGAGCTGCCCTTGAGCATTAGCGCCAAATGCCCAAATGCTGCCGTCTTTGGTCAACACCAAATTATGATTATAACCAGCCGCTAACATAACCGCATTATCAATACCGGCAATCGCGCTTATATCAAGACGGCAATCAGCGGATTTAACACAAGAATGACGATTTGACTGACCACGTCCTAATTGTCCATAAGCATCATTACCCCAGCTATAAACTTGACCTTTATTATCGATAGCAAGTGAGTGGTTTTGATTAAATTTAATAGATATTAGGTTTTTTGGGGCATTATTCATGAGTGTCGGTAACTCTGGATGTCCCATAGTATCAGTGAATGTCGAGGTATATGCGGTGCCTGTTTGCCCATAGTTATTACGACCCCAACCATAGAGCTGCCCATCATGAAGGGCTGCGGTATGTGAGCCACCAGCTGCCACCGTATCACCCAGATACATATTTTTGGTTGAGCGCATGATATTACCTGCATTGTCAGTGGCGGCTAAGGCAATGCTGTTTTCGCCTAAATCTAACAAGATGCGATCGTTAAAATAACCATTTGTGTCAATAGTTAGTGATTGAGGTGCTCTACCGTTCAATGTATAAGTCACAGACTTTATGCCACCGCTATCTTGCACTTGACCTGAGACAAATACGGCCGCAACTGCGCTATAACCACTCGAAAAGTTGCTATCCGTTGTCAAAAGTGGCGGTGTCCCATCAATGATTTCTGTGCTGACATCAGAATCATCGCCGCAAGCAGTCAACATCAAAGTAGCGGTAATCAAAGCGACTGCTTGGGTCAGAGTGGATAAACGCATAAATGTCTCAATCAGTGATCAATAAAAATAAAAGGGGTAGCGGTGCCAATCCTAAGATAGGGGCACTTAGTAAAGTGACTGTAATAATTTAAGCGAATAATATTACAAACGATAACTATTATCAATATGTAAATTAGGATGGCAGTATATTAGATATGCTATGTTACGGATCAGAGCAGCAAATATGATAATGGCGGCGTACAGATGAGGTGGTACTTATAGGGATTTGTTATCAGTATTTTTATAGGGCTGTAGCGAGGAGAGCTTTAATAAGACTTTATGATATGGTGGTAAAGATAGCGACTAGGCGCCTATCTGGAAGTATGGTAAAAGCGCGGATCATGCCACTGCGTTATATGTATGTTTCCATGATACTGAGTTAATAATAAAATCGCATACTCACTTATAGTGTTAATAATTATGCGATCTCTATCATTAATGACATTATCTAGCTAATGTAAAGATTGCTCTCAATACTATTTTTCATATGAAGTAGACGAGGGGCAACATCTTCCTCTAGTTTTGTACGGCTCAAAACGAAATTTGGCGCGCCACAATTAAAAGTCAGTAAACCCTCAGTAGGGTGCATTAAAGCAGTGGCAACTGCATTGACATCTTTTTGCCATTCGCTAATTGAAAAGCAATAGCCATAATCTTCATAATCTTTAAAAGCTTTATCCAGTCCTCTTCTAATCTTTATCCAATCCTCTTTGTACTTAGTGCGAATGGCATCAAGGATAAATTCTTGCTCAGCCTGCGGCATACTTGCTAGACAGGCTCTGCCCATCGAACTTAAGTGAATAGGCAAGTATGAGCCGACATTACGGCGCATAGTCGTAGTACCATCACCTTGCACCACATTCAAATATACCATCGTTAGTCGATCGCGAGTGGCCATGGCAACCGCACTATTTGCATACTCTGCTAATTCTTCCATGTATGGCGTTACTAGATTGTTGATAGAGATGTTCGCCATCATCGTATAGCCAAACCCTAAGACACCGGCAGACAATTGATATTTACTACTATTTATTGATTGCTTTAAATAGCCGAGCTTAACTAAAGTATAAGTAAGACGCGTAATCGTGCCTTTAGGCAGTCCTGTTAATTGACTTAAGTCTTGATTACCAAGATAAGGACGCTGTGGGGTAAAGCAACGAAGTAGCTCTAGCCCTCGCGCCAACGCGGTAACGAACTGCCGATCATTCTTATCGCGCATCTCTGCAATCGGCTCTAGCAGTTCGATATGTGTTGTGTTAGCCGAGCCTTCGGTAATAAGGTTTTTAGTTGTCATATATTATTTTTATTCTCAATTAAGTTAATACAAACGTAATGGTCAACATACTGCTTATCGTATTTTATTATCAGAATAAATTACTTTGGGCTAATAATAGTATGCACCTTTAACCATACTATCTTAAAGGTGCATTTAAAATACTTGGCACAGCTATTATAAGCTATTTCGCTATGCGGTATATATATTGAATAATGTTATGCTTTTTGTGGGTCATACTGTTGTTCTTTAATAAACAACGTCGGAATAAGACCACATAAGAAGTACGCACCTGCCATCAGCAATAAACCTGCGCCGATAGAATTTTGCATCGCCATATAACCAATAGCGACGGGTGCAATGACTGAGCCCAGTCGTCCGATATTGAATGCACCACCGATAGCAGTACCTCGAATAGCAGTCGGAAAGCTTTCGGTCAAATAGGTGGCGTTAATCGCATAAGGAATACCATATAAGAAGCCAAAGGTTATCATTAACCAACCGATGTTTTCTGGCGTATGCATGTAGACCAATACCGGTATAAATAGTGCCGTACCCATCGTACCAAAGGCGAACACTATTTTGCGACCTATCTTATCAGCCACAATACCTGCGACTAATTTGGCAAACATCATAGTCAGATAAGTACCTGCCATATAGATAGCCATCTCTTTAAACTTGATACCTAATTCAGTTTCTAGATAAGACGGTAACCAGTTGCTTACGCCAAAATAACCAAATAATAAAAGCCCTGAACTCATAGACCATAAAATAAACATGATGCGATGCTTTGGATTCTCAAATATGGCTTTGTAAGGGTTTTCAGGTTTTTGAAGTGAGTTCTTTGCGCCACTAAGTTTAAGGGCACGTGACTCTTTCCAAGACTGGGGCTCAGACACTAGAAAATACATCAATACTGCAAGAATAATAGGTATAAAGGTTAAGAGGTATAGAGTGCGCCAACCATAGCTAGGAATAATCCAAGCAGACAGGCTCGTAATAACGAGAGAGCCTAAAGTAAACCCTGTCATCAACATCGCAAGCACCGTCGTTCGATGTTTAGTAGGGACCATCTCAGACATCAACGTATTGGTCGCAATGTATAAGCTACCAAGACCCAAACATGCGGTGAACCGTAATGCTACAAAATGTTCGTAGCTCTGCGCAAACCCACTAAAACCTGATAATACAGAGAAGAGTGCGGTCGCAATCACGATAACCCGTACCCGTCCAAAACGATCACAGGCCCAGCCGCCAAAGAACCCGCCGATTGCCATGCCAAATAATGACCAACTGCCCAAAGCACCTGCTTGTACATTGCTCAATCCAAATTCTTGTTTTAAACTTGAAAGCGTAAAGGCAAGAATACCGATATCAGCCCCATCACATAACAAGACTAAAAAACAAAATACAAAGGCCAGTTTCCAAGGTTGCTTCTTAGCAGAATTTAAGCTTGGATTCGAAGTTATAGCCGCACTTTTCACAATACATATCCTTATCGTTGTGAGAATAAAAAACTATTTTGATAGTGTCTTTATGACGGTATTCACGTCCTAGCAAATACCGGTATCGCCTAGCTCATCAAACAAACTACTATTCACTTACTTCTTTAATCATATTACGGGCGATGATAATCTGCTGAATCTGAGTCGTACCTTCATATAAACGATATAAGCGCACATCACGATAAAAACGCTCAATGCCATAATCGGCAATATAACCCGCACCGCCATGAATTTGCACGGCTCTATCAGCAACGCGGCCACACATTTCAGTGGCAAACATCTTGGCACAGGAGGACTCAGTGACGACATCTTTACCTTCATCGCGCAGGCGTGAGGCGTCTAATACCATAGATTTAGCCGCATAAATTTCTGCTTTTGAATCAGCGAGCATCGCTTGAATAAGTTGAAAATTGGCAATGGGCTGCCCAAACTGCTTACGCTCAACGGCATAATGTAATGCATCATCCAACATGCGAGTAGCGGCTCCGGTACTCGCTGCAGCAATATGTAGGCGTCCTTTATCAAGTACTTTCATCGCGGTTTTGAAACCTACACCTTCGACACCACCAATCAAAGCATCAGCAGGCACGACACAATTATCAAAGATGACGTCACAGGTATGAGCACCTTTTTGCCCCATTTTTTTGTCAATTTTACCCAAAGTAATACCAGGGGTATCACTCTCAACGATAAAGGCTGAAATACCACCCGATCTTTTATTTTGCGGATCAGTACGCGCCATCACAGTAAACACGCCAGCTTCAGGGGCATTGGTAATATAACGCTTAGTACCGTTGATAATATAGGTATCACCGTCCTTGATAGCAGTGGTCTTTAATGAAGCGGCATCTGAGCCAGAATCCGGCTCGGTCAAACAAAATGAGCCGATGATTTCACCGCTGGCAAGTCTAGGTAGATATTTCTGTTTTTGCGCTTCAGTACCATCGATGACTAGTCCAGATGAGCCGATACCGTTATTTGTCCCTATCAATGAGCGAAAAGCAGGAGAGGTGCGCCCTAATTCAAATGCCAGTGTGACCTCTTCTTCCATCGTAACGCCAAGCCCGCCATACTCTTCAGGAATAGTCAGTCCAAACAGCCCTAACTCGCGCATTTGATTGATGATATCGTCTGGCAGACGGTCGTTTTCTGCTACCCAGTGTTCCATCGGTATTAATTGGTTATTCACAAATTGGCGGATAGTGTCGGTGATTTGGTTAAGAACGTCCTTATCTCTGATCATGTGATTCTTCCTTGTTTAATTGATATTCAAATTGATAGCGGCTTCATAATTGCCTTGAATAAACAGCATAATTGATAGTTTATGAAATTACAATAGTTTTGGTTTAAATAACCGCAATGCGGTATTTATTAAAAAATTAAAGTTTAAATGGTTGGTTTATTTCTCAATTTAACTAAGATTTACCCTTCACAAAGGAAAATAAACAGTATATATTGGTCTTAAATATCGCTATG
>Ga0136557_1000670_pt1 | contig 25222 bp, 22 predicted proteins | sample AntRauTorckE6832_FD_104796 | JGI IMG/M metagenome (GOLD analysis project Ga0136557, IMG submission 104796) | Saline lake microbial communities from Rauer Islands, Antarctica - Metagenome Torckler E6 #832 | ecosystem: Environmental > Aquatic > Non-marine Saline and Alkaline > Saline | place...
AGCTTCCCCTGAACTGTAACTGTTCAGCAGTGCTCTAGATGTGCGAAAGCAGCCTGGAAAACTATAGTAGGCCTATGTTTTGCGGGCTGATTGCGTGCAGATGGGGTGCTGCTGAATAGTTACCAAATTTTCTACATTTTAATCATCAGCTGGACGGCGGACAAGTCGAGCAGCGAAAAAGCCGTCGATCCCATTGGAGGGACGGGGGTGAAAAAAGTTTGCATGGACAAGAGGTGCAGCCGATTCCGGCAGATAGGGCGTTGGCTCATCAAGGGAGAAAAAATCGGATTCTTCAATGAATGTGGAGATGATATTGTCGTTTTCTTCCGGCTCCAGAGAACAGGTGGCATAGACCAGCACTCCGCCGGGTTTGAGCAATGCTGCTGCCGATGTCAGCAGTTCATGCTGGATGGAGGCATAACGTTGAACATCATCTAAAGTCCGGCGCCAGCGAATGTCCGGCTGTCTGCCGGTGACACCGGTGCCGGAGCAGGGGGCATCGAGGAGGATACCGTCGAATAATTGCGGTGTGCTGCGACTGAAGTCCTGCAGGCTGCCCCGAAAAATATGGAGCCGCTCCTGCTGGGCTGGAACAGCCAGAGATTCCTGGAGCATTTCATGTCGATGAGCTTCCGGCTCCACCGCCGTCAGTGAGCTATTGGAGGAGGTGATAAGCTGAAGCAGATGGCTGGTTTTGCCGCCGAGCCCGGCGCAGGCATCGAGATACCGGCCATTGCGAAGAAAGGGTTGAAGCAGCAGGGGCACCAGTTGGGCCGCCTCGCCCTGTACCTGGAAAAGGTTGTCGGCGTAGCCCGGCAGCGAAGAAATATTGCCTTGATAACCTGAAACTATGACGCTTGCCGGAGCAAAATTACCTGGTCGCGCTTCTATATTGTTGCCCTTGCATCGATGGAGGTAGTCGTCGATGGATATTTTGTCGGTATTGAGGCGCAGGGTTAGAGGCTGCTTATTGTTGTTGCAGCGGCAAATGGTATGCATCTCCTCTTGGCCGAACGCTTTGGCCCATCGTGTTGTCATCCACTCAGGATGGTTGAGAAACGGGCGGTTGTGTTCATCGAGGTCATTGGGGCCAGGCAGTTCGTCACGTTGGCGTAGAAACTGACGCAGAATGCCGTTGGCTACTCCCTGCAGCCGCCGTGGGACCTTGGCAGCACGGATGCCGTTAATGGTTTCGTTGACGGCAGCCGATTCAGGGATGCGGCTGAGAAAGATGAGCTGATAGAGTCCAACGGTTAGGCCGTGGCGCAGGAGCGGGTGCATCTTTTTCAGTGATTGCCGGCAAAGCCGTGCGAGAAGCGCTTCGAGGTACTGACGTTGGCGAAGAACCCCGTAAATCAGGCTCATTGCCAGACCACGGTCGGGGCCTCGTAGCTGGTGCCTGGCACAGTGTTGCTCAAACAGCACCGGCAAGACTGTGTTGCTTTTATCAAGCTGGTGCAGGGTTGTTATTGCAATATATCGGGAGTTTTTAAAAGTCATTGAAAAGCGCCTGGTACGTGCCGGTCCTGAGAGGAATTGTTTTTATGTCATAATTGTCTATTTATAGGTAAAAGACGAGTAAAATAATCAATGTCCCAAACTAAGGTGTATTGGGCAACCATCTTTTGCGTGGTGCTAGTTGTGGACAAGGCGATGGTATGCTGTTAGAATTGATGGCGTCGTAAAAACTCTTCATCTTCTTCGTTGCTGCAAATTTTTAATCTTTTCACGTACCCTCAGTACGCTGAAAAGATTAAAAATCCGCGCGCCTCGAATATGAAGCTTTTTACTTAGCCATCCCACAATTGAAGGTTTTTGCGAACTTGTCAGAATTATCAACCGTGCATTCTTTGGTGCCGGGTATTGTAGCTCATGCCGGTAATGCCTCTGGTCGACCTTGAAAATGGAGCTGGTACAAGGGAGCGAATCAGCGGTATCCTGCAGGCAGCAAAAAATATCGAGTTTTGCTAAACCACGTTGCTTGCCAAATACGCAGGCACCATACAAAAGTGTCAAAAATGTTGAGAATACTTTTTCATATACTGAGTTTTACGATTCTACTTCTTGGTGTTGCCTCGGCGGCGGTCTGTTTTACCAGGGACGAAGTAGTTGAGCGGGATGCTCTTCGTTGCGGAGTTTCAACCGGGATTCCCGGCTTTTCCAATGTTGACGGTAAGGGAAATTGGAGCGGAATTGATGTCGATATCTGTCGCGCCGTGGCTGCCGCTGTTTTGGGGGATGCCGCAAAGGTAACGTACACACCTCTGCTCCCCGGTGAGCGGGTTACAGCATTGCTGGCCGGTGATATTGATCTGCTTTCCCGCAATTATGCCTGGAATTATACCCGCGACAGCGCGCTTCCGCTGAATTTTGCCGCGGTGGTCTTTTATGATCTCCAGGGTTTTCTGGTTTCCAGGGAGATCAGTGTTGAAAGTATCCTGGAGCTCAAGGACTTTACCGTCTGTTATCAGGATGACACCTCATATGGAGAGCGGCTCGGGGAGTATCTCCAGGAAAGCGAGCTGCAGTATAAAAGTGTTGTCTCCGACACACCGGATCAGATCATCAAGGATTTTGAAGCAGGCAGATGTGAAGTTATAACGGGCGGAAGAGGACAGTTGCAAGGGTTGAGAAGTAAAATGAGCGAACCGGCGGCGACTGCGTTTCTCCCGGAGGTAATAGCCAACGTCCCTCTAGGACCAGCGGTACGCCATGGTGATGACGTGTGGCTCGATATTGTCAAGTGGTCTGTCTTTGCCATGATATACGGGGAGGAGCTGGGGCTTACCTCGGACAATATTGACGATATGGCAACGGGACCGAACCAGGCGATACAGCGTTTTGTCGGAACCGTCGGAACTGGCGGCAAGGGCTTTGGCTTAAAGGATGACTGGGCCTATCAGATTATTAAACAGGTCGGCAGTTACGGTGAAGTGTTTGAGAGAAACCTCGGTGAGTCGTCGCCGCTAAAGCTGAAGCGTGGTCTGAATAATCTCTGGAATGAGGGCGGCATACTTTTCGCGCCACCCCTGCGATGAGTGTATGCCGTAGACGTCTGGTTTGCCTCTGGGGCCTTTTACCTTCTTCACAACACTGCAAATCAGCGATGTCCTGTCCGGCCCTTACCCCCCGATGGAAGAATAGACGCTGTATCCTGAAAAGATAACGATAACAACGCCGGCTGTTCTCATGATCAGCGGTTCCAGCCACTCTTTCTGGAGCGAGCTTGCCATGCTGGTCACCCTGAACATACAATAGATAACCCCACCGACAGCCAGAGCGGTTGATACGGCATATGACGTAAAAACAAGGGTGGCGGTAAGAACGCTTCCAGAGTTAAGGGCATAACCATACATAACCGCTGCCGTGGGGCAGGGTATAATCATATTGACAAACCCTATACCGAAAAGAGCGAAAGGAAGCATTCTTCGGCTTCCGGTAAACGCTTTAATTTTTCGGCGGATCCATGAGAGATTGTGTGCCTCTGTATGATGCGACGAGTGTTGATGATGAGAGTGATCGTGGGAGTCATGTGCATCATGATCATGCTCATGATCGTGGCGATGTATGATATGGGGATTGTAGAGCAACAGCAGGCCGATGATGATGAGAACTACAGAGGTTGCACCTTCAATCCAGATGCCAAGTGAGGCCGGCATTACCTGAGAGATGGCTCCCAGGGTGGCTCCCAAAATCACACAAGCAATGGCTGTTCCCAGCAAAAAAGCAATTGTCAGTAAAAATACACGCTGCCCCTGCCGTTCTCCGGCAACAAAAGGGGCAAGAACGAGCCAGGAATGCCCGCAGGGATTGACACCGTGCAGCAATCCCAGCATAAAGCTCGACTGCAGTGCTGCTAGTAAAACACCTTCCAACTCCATCTCCTTTCTCTCCTTTCTCTCAGTATTACCGGCGTATCTTTTCTTCTTTTCCCTGCATACCAATGGCACCGGAACCCTCGGCCGACATCGTTATCTCTGTAAAGTATATACGTAGCGGGAAATTTGCAAACGGAATGTGTGCAGAACAGAACGACCACATAGTGGCACATTTTTCATTGACAGGCAAGCAAAATAAGTTTAGGGTGCCCAAAAAATAGCAGATAAGGCTAAAATAGCTAGAATGTTTTTTAGCAATTGTAATTTTAATGAAGGAGGAAAAAATGTCTAAGCGTATTATCAGTGTAGTCATGTTGGTGCTAATGACCCTGCCGGCCTATGTTGCCGCGGGTGATGACACGGTGGTTGTGTACTCTGCTCGAAAGGAGCATCTCATCAAGCCGTTGTTTGAGCAGTACACCGATGCAACAGGAGTTGAGGTCAAGTTCATAACTGGGAAAGCCGGAGCTTTGCTGGAGAGAATAAAGGCAGAGGGTGCCAATACACCTGCCGATATATTCATGACGGTTGATGCCGGGAATTTGTGGCAGGCAGCCCAGGCAGGCGTGCTGCAGTCAACCGGCTCTGCTCGGCTTGAAGAAAACGTGCCGGCGCATCTGAGAGACCTGGAAAACAGGTGGTTCGGTCTTTCCGTGCGGGCCCGTACGCTGGTCTACAACACCGAAGCCGGCGTTGCCGACAAACTCACCACCTATGAAGATCTTGCTACTCGGCAGTGGCAAAGCAAGCTGGTTCTGCGCACTTCCAAGAAAGTCTATAACCAGTCGCTGGTGGCTTCGCTTATTGCCCAGCATGGAGTGGAAAAAGCGGAAGTGACAGTCAGGGGCTGGGTCGAGAATCTGGCCATTGATCCCACCAGTAACGACACGAAGGCCCTCAAAGCGGTTGCTGCCGGCATAGGAGATGTTGCCATTGTTAATACCTATTATTTTGGTCGATTGATGAAAAAGAGCCCTGATCTGCCGCTGGCTATTTTCTGGCCCAACCAGCAGAGCACCGGGGTGCATGTCAATGTGTCAGGTGCCGGTGTGACAAAATATGCAAAACATGAGGATGCGGCTGTTAAGCTCCTGGAGTGGTTGTCCGGCGTTGAAGCTCAGGAGCAGTTTGCCGGCCTCAATATGGAATATCCGGTGAATGAGCGAGTGGATCTGCATCCCGTTGTGGAAAAATGGGGGACATTTTCAAGCAATTCCATGAACGTTGCCAAATATGGTGAACTTCAGGCAGAGGCGATTAAGCTGATGGACCGCGTCGGGTACAAGTAATTGTTCAACTCCGCAGCAAGACACCTCCGGCTGCGTCTATTCCGGCTGGACCTTTTCCAGCTCTCCGCCCTTGGCCTGGCCGGAATAGTCGTGGTTCCCATCGGTGTTATCCTCTATTCCGTTTTTCAGCCGGAACGTGAGATTCTCCAGCACCTCCTGGATACCGTTCTGCCGACGCTGCTGCTCAATACCTTATATTTGAGCAGCGGCGTACTTGTCTGTACCGCTCTATTAGGTGTCAGCCTGGGGTGGTTAACAGGAGCATGCTCCTTTCCCGGCAGGAGGTTTTTTTCCTGGGCGCTCACGCTTCCCATGGCAATACCGGCATATGTCATGGCCTTTATTTTTATAGGGGTGATGGATTTTACCGGTCCTGTACAGACAGCAATGCGGACTATCCCAGGCTTTGAGCGCAGTATGTTCGAGGTGCGATCAACGCCTTTTGTTATTGCCGTTATAAGCATGACCCTGTACCCCTATGTGTACCTGCTCAGCAGGAGCGCATTTTTAAGCCAGGGGCGGGCGCTCAGTGAAGCGGCCCGCACTCTTGGTGTCGGCAACTGGGGTGTTTTCTGGAAAGTGGCCCTGCCGGTTGCACGGCCCTGGATCGTCAGCGGGCTGGCCCTGGTACTCATGGAGACCCTTGCGGATTTCGGAGCGGTTTCCATATTCAATTTTAACACACTGACAACGGCGATCTACAAAGCCTGGTTCGGTTTTTTCTCGTTGCAGGCAGCGGCGCAGCTCTCCTCGCTCCTGGTGCTCTTTGCTCTGGCCCTTTTGGGGGTAGAGGCGGTGTATAAATCGAAAATGCGCTATTATGCCAATGCCACACTGGGAGGCGAGCATGGCAGAATAGTGCTGAAAGGCTGGAAATCCCTTGCCGCCTGTGCCTTCTGTTCCGCCGTTGTTGGTATTGCATTTTTTCTTCCCGTGGCGCAATTGCTCTATTGGGTCGTAGAGGGGGCTTTAAACAGGGAGCTTCCAAACTATCTTTCCCAGACCGGGCAGGCTCTCTTTCTGGGTATCGGGGCGGCACTTTTGATCTGCAGCTGTGCCGTTTTGCTGAGCTATATCAAAAGAAGATCTCCCAGCCCCATCAATACGCTGCTTTGCAAGATTTCCACTGTGGGGTACGCCCTTCCAGGTACTGTCCTGGCTGTCGGTATTTTTCTGCCCGGGCGCTGGCACCGGAGCCCAAACTGTTGCTGCTTGATGAACCGTTTTCCAATCTCGATGTTCTGCTGCGTGACAGATTAACGGTGGAAGTACGTGATATCTTGAAGGCACTGGGCACAACCGCGCTTCTCGTCAGCCATAACCAGCATGAGGCCTTTGTCGTGGCCGATACGGTGGGAGTGCTCTTCAATGGCAGCATGCAGCAGTGGGACAGTGCCTACAATATCTACCACAGGCCGGCAAGCATCGACGTTGCCACCTTTGTCGGCGATGGAACCCTGGTCAGCGGCAGGGTTGTGGCCAGGGATCAGGTACAGTGCGGTCTTGGTGATATCCAGGGCAAGTTGTCCCTGCCGTGTGATCAGGGCTGCGAGGTGCATCTTCTGGTTCGACCGGAGGATGTCCTGCACGTCGAAGATGCAGTCGTACAGGCCGAGGTTGTCCATACTTCATTTCGCGGGCCGAATATTCTCTACCAGCTCAGGCTGCCCAGCGGTGAAACCTGCCAGGCGCTGGTTTCCAGCCATCATAACCACAGGATAGGCGAGTTCATCGGTATAACTCCGGAGGTCGACAATATCGTGGTCTTTCACAAAAAAAATGACGGTCCTCACTAATGAGTGATTAGGAGGACGACGATACTGTGTTGAAGCCATCCTCTAGGGTGTATAATCTTTTCTTGCAACGGCAAGAAAAACAGTGAAGGGCTTTACGCTACCATCGTCCATGGTTTTTTCGATGGTATGGGCGGTTTGAAAGGAGGTGTCGGTAAAGCCATGTTGCTCCAACAACTGTTGCAGTTCGGAGCGGTCGAAACCGTGATGTTTTTCCCCGGCACCTGCGGCATGGAATGAGCCGTCCTCGGCATCAAGATCGGCTATGGCGAGTATGCCTCCATCTTTAAGCAGTCGTGTGAATCCGGCAAGTATCTTTGCCGGATCTTCAATATGGTGCAGAGACATGGATGTGAAGATCACATCAAAGTCGGCCGGTAAGGCACTGTGTTCTATATCCCCGCAAATTGCCTCGACATTGGCAATGGCGTTCTCGGCAATCTTCTGCCTGAGCACCTCTATCATTTTACTGGAGCTGTCCAGGGCTACAAGCCTGCCGACTCTATGCGCCACGGCCAGGCCAACCAGGCCAGTGCCGCAGCCAAAATCCATGGCGAGCATGGTTTTGTGCAAAGGAAGTGTTTGCAGCGCCTGAGCGATATTTTCGGCAAGCTTCAGGCGGTTGCTGTTTGTGTCCCACTGTGTGGCTTTATCGTCAAAATGGTTATGACTCATGTCGTGTTCTTCTCCTGGTTATCGAGCTGGGCGATGATGGTAATCAAGATATTTTTCATGACAGACCCTAAAGCTCAGTCAACGCTTCAAAGAATCCACTGTCTCTTTCGATTCTGGTGCGGTTGCCGATTATGGTCCGATGAGCCTGTGCCGTCATATCTTTGAAGGCATCGGCGAAACTGCGCATATCGCCGACGGTGGTCGCGGTGATTTCCTGCAATCTCTTCTGCTTGAATTCCGGGGTGATACCGGAAAAGTACTCATTTCTGGCAACGGTGGCTCGAATGGAAGGGCTCTGGTGCGGGTCAAAATTGCCGTAGGTCCCGATGATCAACTGCTGCAGCACCTCGGGGGAGAGGTCGAGTTCTTCAATGACGGCCGGTATTTTGTTGTAGGCTTCATAGGTCTTTTTCACCTGGGGATCACGGTAGCTGACAAAGGCGAGATTGCCGCTGATATTGTTGAACTGAACAAAGCAGCCGTAGGCCCCACCCATCTGACGCACGGTGTTCCACAGGTAATCCCGGGAGAGGTAGGTTTTCAAAACCTCCAGGTGCCCGTTGTAGCCCTCTCCCTTGGGCAGCAGGTTGCCGCCCTGGACGGCGAAAACAATCTCGGCGGAGGTGATGAACGCCTCATGCCTGGGGAGTGTGGGGCGAGTAATGGTGGCGGCTGAGACTTGCCGGGTCGGCAGGGCGCTCACCAAGCTGTGAGCTTTGCCGGAAAATGCAGCAATTTCATTTTCCTCACCGGTAACGTGAAGCACAAGATTATTGCGGTTAAAAAGCAGTGAGGCTATTTCCTGCAATCCGTTGAGAAACTCCTCTTCAAACGCCTGGTAATCCAAGGCAAGACTCTTCAGGGCCTGATAGGCGCTCACCCCGTTGATGAGTTCATTATACACCCCTGCTTCGCTGAGATGGGCAAAGACTCTGGTCGTGGGCAGGTTGTAGCCTTCGCTCTGGGCTGAGTGTTCGGCCCAGGCGAATTCACGGCCGACAATTTCCTGAATCCGTTTTCTGTCTTCCAGGGAGAGCTCTGTAAGAACGCTTGTGATAAGGGTCATGGCACGCTCAAGATAGGCCGGCAGGCATTTGGCCTGGAGCCAGAATATCGGTCGTAGTTGTTCCGGGGTGCCTCTTTTAGCGTAGGTGTTGACGGCATGATTGAAACTGCCGGTGCAGGTGGCGACTTCCTTGGCGAATTGCATGAAGCCCATCCTGGAGGTACCGATTTCCGTAATAATGGTACCGAAAATATCAAGCCAGGGCAGCAGTCGTGAGGGCAGCACGGAGAAATCGAAGCCGACATCGAGATAGCTGATGTGGTTGGTGGGCAACTCGCTGATGAGCAGCTCACGTCCCTCAAGGGTTGATGGTTGGACGGCATGGAAATCAATGGATACCGGCAAATCTGAAATAGCGAGTTTGGGAAGGAGTTCCAGCGTTTCCTCGTCATTATGGGCCAGCTGCATCTCCATCAGCTCAAGGGTGCGGGCGATGAGCTGCTCTTCTTTTTCTTTGCCCAGAGTAGCCTGGTACTGCTGCAGCCTGAGCTGCTCTTTTTCCTGGGTGGCCTTGCCCTTGTCAGGGTCGGGCTTGAGGGTTATAACCACCGAGGAGTCGTTGTCGAGAAGATACTCTTTGATGAGTTTTTCAAAGTATCCATCTTCTAAGGCCTTGCCTCGTACTTTCTGGATAAGCTCTTCATTGACCAGGCTCTCGAAGGGATCTGTGTTGTACTTGAAAGACGCCATGGCCTTGCCGATAAGATCCAGCCCGCGCTGCGACTTTGAGGCTTCCTCACGAGCGGAAAACTCAAATTTGTTGAGTTCGGAGATGACCAGCTCGCGGTCAAGCCCTTGTTCCACCATGGATTGCAGACTCTGGTTGTAGAGCGCAAGGAAGGCATCACGGTTTTTTGCTTCGGAGCCGACCAGATAGGTGATCATAAAAGTACGGAAGCTGGAGGAGGAGAGGTATAACCCGCCAAAGTCCTTGCAGAGTCCACTGGATATAATGGCATCCTTGAGGGGGGAGCCGTCTGAGTTGAATAAGATGTTGGCTATAATCTGGAAAGCGGCACTTTCCTCACGGTCCTGCACGGTTGAAACGGAGGTGCCGACGGCGAGAAATGTTTTGTTATCGACATTATGGGAGTCGGTACCGTAGGTATCCTCGATGAAACTGGTCGTGGTGGCAAGGGTGCCCTCGGCGATGGTGCGGCGCTCTTCCGGGCTGTTGTAGTCGGTCAGAAATCGTTGTTGGAGAAAGGCAAGCTCGCGATCGAGTTCGGCATCGCCGTAGACAAGGAAGGTCCCATTGGATGGGTGGTAATGGTGTTTATGAAAATCGCGGAATTGTTCGTAGCTGAGATCGGGGATATTGCGCGGATCTCCGCCGGATTCATGGGCGTAGGTCGAGCCGGGCATTAACCCGTTGAAGATATGGTGAAATATCAGTCGGATGGGGTCGGAGAAGGCGCCTTTCATTTCGTTATAGACGACTCCCTGATACTGCAGTTCACTTTCCTTGGACTCTTTGTGATAATGCCAGCCTTCTTGCTCAAAGGTTGAGCGCTGCAGCAGCGGGTGGAAGGCAACGTCGCAGTACACATCCATGATGTTGAAATATTCCGTCATGTTGCGGGTGGCGAAGGGGTAGAAGGTGCAGTCCGAGCCGGTCATGGCGTTGAGAAAGGTGGTCAGTCCGCCTTTATGTATTTCGCCGAAAACGTCCTTGATGGGATATTTTTGCGAGCCCATGAGTACTGAATGCTCGAGGATGTGGGCAACACCGGTGGAGTCGGTGGGGATGGTGTTGAAGGCGATTGTAAACGTTTTGTTGGTATCACCGTTCTTGATGGCAAACAGCGGGCAGTTGAGAACAGTGTGGCGAAAGAGATAGACATCCGCTTCAATCTCATTGATGTGTTGATGTTGTTCCAGAGTGAAGCCGTTATATGTCTCTCCAACAGTGTATGTCATGATAAATCCTTGTTAATGTGATGTATGTTGAAAAATGATGATGTTTCTTCATGCCCTCAAAAGGTCTTGTCGGAGTCAAGCAAAAGTGTCACCGGTCCGTCGTTGACGAGATGGACATCCATCATGGCGCCAAATCGTCCGGCGGCAGTTGAAATGCCCATTTTCTCAACTGTCTCGATAAAGCTGTGATACAGCGGTTCGGCGATTTCAGGCGGTGCCGCTGACGAATAGCCGGGCCTTCGGCCCTTGCGGCAGTCTCCGTAGAGCGTGAATTGTGAGACTATAAGCATCTCCCGGCCAAGATCAAAAAGAGAGCGGTTCATTTTTCCATGCTGGTCGGCAAAGATGCGCAGGTTGGCGATTTTGTCGGCCATCCAGTTGATTTCGGCCATGCCGTCATCCCGCTGTATGCCAAGAAGCACCAGCAGGCCCTGATCTATCGTGCCGACCGTCTCGCCGGCAACGGTGACCGAGGCGCTTTGGGCCCGTTGTATGACTGCGCGCATAAGATTCCCCGGAAAGGTGATGAGGTGAGAATTGGTGTATAAGTCCTGGCAAGGATACACAAACCCAGCAAAAATGGGAACCGTTGAGTGGTGTAAAAAGGGGCTTCGAAGTCAGGATTTTACTCGGCAGTAGTTGGTTATTGAGACACCTGTCATCAGAATAATGCCGCCTGTGATGACGATGGCTTTGATGGATTCTCCCAGTATGGCCCAGGAGAGGATGATGGCAAAAAGCGGCACCAGGTTGATAAAGACGCCTGAGCGGGTTGCTCCGATTTGCTTGATCGCACGATAGTACAGGGAAAACCCGAGTGCCGTGCCGCATATGCCAAGGTAGAGAAGGCTGAGCCAATGATGCATTTCTATTTTGCCGAGTGTATCGATGAGCCCGTTATGAAGTGCCAGGGGCAGAAGCAGCGTGGTGCCGATCAGCGACGAATAAAAAACTGAAGCAAGCGGAGACAACGATTTAAGGACGATGCCGCCGATTACGCTGTAGCACACCCAGGAAACGACGCAGCCCAGCAGGGCAAGTTCGCCTCTGCCGAAACTGGAATGAAATATTTCCTGGGGATGGCCGTTGCTGATAACAAACAGGGCTCCTGTGAGGGAGAGCAAAATGCCGATGAACTGTTTGTAGTTGAGCGGTTCCCGCATAAACATAAAGGCGACGATTGATATGGCCAGGGGATTGAGGGCGATAATGAGCGATGCCCGGCCGGCGGTGATATACTGCAGGCCGGTGAAAAAGCAGACGTTGTAGCTGAACACCCCGGTAAGTCCAAGCAGCACCAGAGGAACCCATCTATCGCGTGGCGGAATGCTGATTGTGCCGTCATGAACACGGGCAAGAATACCAAGGGCAACGGTTGCAATGGCAAATCGAATAAAGGCCGAACTGGCCGGGGGGACTGTTCCCGCCAGTGCTCTCCCGGCGATGAACGTTCCTCCCCAGAACAGGGTGGTTAAGACGAGGCTGAGATAGGTAAGAAACTGCAAGATAATCTCCAGACTGTGAGGAAATGAGTGGTCGGCGTCTGGTATTGTATCGGTCGCGTAAATACTGCCGACCCACTATACTGCCGACCCACCAATGGCTTATACCTCTGAGGCGGTATGGTGTCAAGATGATATGTGATTTTGATCGGCTGACGTGTTGTTAAAGTGCAAAGCGGTGAGAGGCAGGGCGATGGGTAAGGTCGATGTTGAGTATGCATCACCATTCTGGTATGTTAAGATTGCGGCGTGGCGGCAGTTGTTTTGCCGTTCATTGAGGAGCAAGGAGGAAAGATATGCACTGGTTACGCCACTTACAATTGCGCTGGAAGCTGCTTATAATGGTGATGCCTCTGGTCCTTGTCCCCCTTCTTGTCGCCACAACGTTGATCAGTAATATTGCCATGGAGCTGGCTTACGAGGGTATTACTCGAGCGAGCAGAAATGATCTCAAGCATATCGGTGATTTTTCCCTTGATCTCATTGATGAGCACTATCGTCAGTATGAGGTGTACCAGCAGGAAAAGGAAGAGGCGGTGCGGCAGAAGCTCCGCGAAGTTGTCGACTTGGCCTATACCCTGGTGGAAACCCAGCAAGAGCAGGTTGTTAGTGAGCAGCTTCCCATTGAAAGTGTCAAACAGGCTGCCAGGAACGGCCTGAAGTTTGTCAGCGTCGGCAGGGGAGGCTATGTCCATGTCCTTGATAGTGACGGCAACGTCATTGTCCACCCCGCCTTGGAAGGAAAAAATATTTCCGATGCCCAAGACGAGGAAGGCCGTTTTTTTATCAAAGAAATGTGTCAGTCTGCGTCACAGGCACCCCCGGGAAAGGTTCTCTATACCAAATATTTCTGGAAGAACAAAATGCTGGGCGATGTGCAGCAGCGGGAGAAGGTGGTTGCTTATCGCTATTTTGAAGAGTGGGGATGGGTCATATCTGCGGGTAGTTATCTTGATGAAATATATGCTGAAAAGCCGTTTAAGAACAGAGCCTTTTCCGAACTGAAAAACCGCTTGAAGGATAAAAAAGTTGGTAAAACCGGCTTTATCTATGCCGCGGCCTGTGGTGGCCAGTTGATGATTCATCCATGGTATGAGGGGCAAAACGTTCATAAGTGGCTTGATGATGAAGGCTTGACGGATTTTCGGCGAATTTGTGACAACCAGGGTGATTCCAGCTGGTCACGCACTTTTCAGAGGGGTGGTGAGGATGGCAAAAAGCGGGCACGTATTGCGCGGCTTGAATATTTCCGTCCCTGGGACTGGGTCGTTTTTGTCGAGGCCTATGAGGATGAGCTTTTTGGCTCCGCTACTCTTACCAAGAAACAGATTCTGGCCAGTGTTATCTTCCTCAGTTTCCTTGTTTCCGGGACGGCCGGGTTGTTAACGTTTTATGCGGCCACACGGTTTACCGATCCCATTTCGGTGATGACCGAAGAAATTGCCAAGGCCAAAGGGAGGCGTCTTGTCAAAAAAATCCCGGTTCCTGAAGCCGATGAGCTTAAAAAACTGGCGATTGCCTTTAATACCATGTCGGATTTGATCCAGCGTGAAAAGGCCCTGGAGGAAAAGCTTGCCAGAATGGAGAAGATGGCGTCCATTGGTATTGTCAGCTCCGGCGTTGCTCACGAAATCAACAATCCCATGGGGGTCATTCTCGGCTATGCCTGCCATCTGGAGAGCAAACTTGATGAAAACGATGCCAATTATCATTTTATTCAAGAGATAAAAGAGGAGAGCAAGCGCTGTGTCAAGATAGTACAGAATCTTCTCGATTATGCCAGGGCTCCAAATCTTAAAAAAGAGATGACGGATGTCAATGTGGTGCTTGATCAGATAGTCGATTTTGCCGCGGGTCATGCGGAGATGGAAAAGGTCACCCTGGTGAAACACTTTACGGAAGAGCTCGCTTTTCTGGAAGTAGATGCCGATCAGCTCCGCCAGGTAATCATGAATCTGGTGCTCAATGGTGCGGCGGCCATGGAGAGCGGCGGTGAGCTTGTGATTTCAACGAAACGAGACAAGGATACTATCAAAATTGCGGTGAGGGACACCGGTAAGGGAATCGCTCCGGGCAGTCTCAAAGAGGTCTATGAGCCGTTTTATACAACAAAGGAAAAAGGCACGGGGCTGGGGCTTGCCATCAGCAGGCAGATAGTTGAAGCGCATCTGGGCAGTATGGAGATAGAGAGTACGCTCGGGACGGGAACGACGGTTACTGTGACATTGCCGGCCACGAGCGGAGGGGGCATATAATGGCGGGGGCGCACATTCTTGTTATCGATAATCAAAAGAGTCTCTGTAAGATGCTCGAGGCTATTCTGGGTGACAGCGGATATCAGGTAACAAGTTATACCAATCCGGTGGAGGCACTTGAGTGTTTTCGTCCCCAAAGCTTCAGCATGGTGATCACCGATGTAAAAATGCCGGAGATAGACGGGCTGGAGGTATTGAAAACCATTAAACAACGGGATGAAGAGATCCCGGTGATCATGATAACCGGCCATGCAACGGTGGAGATGTCCATTCATGCATTGCGCAATGGCGCCTTTGATATTCTTACCAAGCCCTTTGAACCGGAAGAGTTGATGCAGCGGGTGCGCAATGGGCTGCGGCAGAGTGCCCTCATCCTGGAAAACAGAGAGCTGCGCCGGGAGCTTGCCGGTCAGGAAAAATTCGGCAAGGTGGTGGGCAAATCGCCTGCTCTTCTAACAGTTTTAGAAACGGCACGTAAAATAGCCCCGCGCAACATTCCAGTGACCATAGGTGGAGAATCCGGAACTGGCAAAGAGCTGGTGGCAAGAGCCATACATGATCATTCTCTGCGCCGGGAAAAACCTTTTGTAGCCATTAACTGCGGCGCCTTGCCGGATTCTCTGCTGGAAAGTGAGCTGTTTGGTCACGCCAAAGGAGCCTTCACCGGTGCCGATCAGGATAAAAAAGGGCTTCTGGAAATGGCCCAGAACGGCACGGTGCTCCTCGATGAAGTGGGAAATCTGCCCATGAATATGCAGAAAGCACTTTTACGATTTCTCCAGGAAAAGGAGTTTTACAGGGTGGGGGAGGCTACCCCAACCAAGGTTGATGTACGCATTCTGGCTTCCACCAATGCCGATCTTGAGCAGGAGATGGAAGCAGGAAGGTTCAGGGAAGATCTCTATTACCGTCTGGCTGTGGTGCGTATCAAAATGCCGCCCTTGCGTGATCGAAGAACAGATATTCCTTTGTTAGCCGCCAATTTTGTTGAAGAAATGAATACTCGATTCGGTACGGCGGTGAAGGGGTTTACGCCGGAGGTGTGCGAATTGCTGATTAATCATGACTGGCCCGGTAATATTCGAGAGTTAAAAAATGTCATTGAAGCCAGCATGGCCATTGAAAATGAAAGCCTTGTCGGCCTGGAGGGTCTGGCCAAGGTGATGGATGTGGGGAAAAGGCAGAGTCGCGGGAGTATGAAAGGGCGAAAGTACAGCGATGCCTTGACGGACTTTGAATGCAATTATTTCGCCGAACTTCTGCAGGCCTGCGGCAATAACGTTGAAGTGGCAGCGCAGAAAGCCGAGGTTAATGTTGCCACCCTTTATAGAAAGATAAAAAAATATAATCTCCGCTGAGTGTTGCGTTGCTTTTGCAGAGGTGCGTGGAATTGTCGAGTGCGCCGAAAATGCCGTAGTGCCTTGATAATACAATGGGAAAAAATTTTTTCAGGTTGGCAAGAGGGCAGTTGCCGCCGATTTAATACATGAATTTGCAAAATTGCGAAAAACCCTGATTTGCTCTGACATTTTTATTAACCTCTTGTTTTAGCGAATGAATGTCTGTCAATGATGGTAGCTTGCATCATTTGCTGCGTGCCTGGTTGGGAGGATTTTCGCATCTGTGCAAAAACAGACTGGCTGGTTGGTGGCTGGTTGGCGGCGATTGACTTGATGGGAATTTTCTGGAGGGGCTGCCTGCAGGGCCGGATGTACTGTGTGGCAAGCCTGGATTCGTCGGGACCTGTATGTTCATCCTGGTGAATATTCTTGTGTTACAATGCCTTATGTCGCTATTGGGGTGTAGCTGGGTGTGGTCTATTGCCTGTGTGAGTGCGCCCCCTGGAAGAACAGCTGGAGAATTATCTCCGAGAGTGTGAATCCCTGTGGCCAGGTATGGATATTGCAAACAGTAGGGTGTTGGGAATCCCGTGCCCAACGCATCATGCTGTTTGAATTTGGCGAAGGTATTCTTCTGCAGCATAAAGATCGTGTCCGGAATAGTGAGATAGTAACGCACGCTCTCCTCCAAAGATTGACGATGCCCTCTGACAACAGAGTATCTTTGCGATGCGTCTCATACGTTCTCGGTCACGGTCTTTTTTTTGCACTCCGAGATTTCCTTTTTTCCCGTGGTCCTCTTAGAGTCCGTTCAGAATGTGAAGGTATTTTTGAGTGGATCCTTAGCTTTGAGGGTATTCAATTCATCGCCATTATTCGGTTAACATTAGTGCATTGAAGTGGTAGTGTATTAATTTAAGGCACCCTTGAAGGTTCTTTGTCCAAAACTGACTTCGCTCACAGAGCCTGGGCTTTAGAATATACCCACCCTTTAGTTTCATTTGAGATAGGCAAAAAATCATGATCGAAAAAATTCAAAGTCTTGTTGAAGAGATGTCACAGGAGCTGCCGTATATCCTGGCAGTTGCTGTTGTTACAGTGGATGACGGTATGTCGATCGCGGAGGCAACGCGACGTGAAGGACTGGAAACAGCTGCGGCGTCAGCCTATCTGGCTTCCATTGTCAAGTCAAACAGCAAGGCGATCAGTCTTTTGGCTGATAGTGAGGTCATCGATGATATTTTGATAACCACGGGCCGTTATCATTTCATTATACGGCATATGCCTGAGCAGCCCTTTTTTATTTTTATGATGACCAGCAGGGAGGAGTGGCTGGCCAAGGCAAGGATGGTCATCAAAAAATATGAACCCAAATTTGCTGGTTTGCGGGAGGCCCTGGATCATTTGGTTCCGTAGCAAATGGTCGCGTAAAAATGATCCCGGCCTAAAGGCTACCTTGAAAAATGAGATTTTTTCTCCAAGGTCGAGGCGCGTGAGGGAATTTTGCCGGAGGCATATAGTTGATATTTCGAGGATAAAATTTCTCGCGCAACGAAGAGATTGGACGGTAAGTGAGCGACGCGAGACTCCGAGAAGGGCCATTTTTCAAGGTGGCCTAAAGGGTATGTGCATGGGTGAATGTACCATACCGGTTCCGCGATCATCCCTCTTTATTTTTCAATGAAGAGGGATGGCCGCTGAGGCCCCGATAGACCAGCCTTTGAAGTCTGTTGAGCCCTGTTGGGAGCGGCCTTTGGGTGATTCTGACAATTGTTGTCCCAGGCCACTAAAGGGCTGCGACTTTTTCAATCTTCATCGAGTTTTTCTTGATGGCAATGCGGATCCAGCCCAGATTGGTATCCTTGTCGGCAACGATGACAAGAAAGGCTTCACTGCCGACGGGGGCGAATAGCACCGGGCCCTCTGTGTATTCAAGCATGGTCATGTTGAGATCACCCTGGCCAAGCTGGTTGCCCATGGATTCAGCGGAGCCAAAGCCGGATGATGCGATTGCGCTAATCATTTCGGCATCGATCCCCGTTCTGGCAAGGCTGTCTAAAAGGAAGCCGTCCCGGCCGACCAGGCACGCAGTGTGTACTCCGTCGATGTTTGTGAATTCTGCCAGTATTTTCTGTACTTCTGTCATGTTACTACCCTCTGTTGATGGTGGAGCTTCGCTAGTCTGAAAAGTGGGGGCTTCAGCTGCTCTATCCTTTGTGTTGCTTCCTCTTTCTACTGTTCCTGGAGAGCTTTTCGAAGTGCTTTCAGTCAGTGCAGCGGTGCCGACCGCATACTCTTTTTCGTCCTGCAAAACCGCCGCTTCCAGCAGTAGCGATTCCACGGTTTTTCCCATGGTGACACTGGCGGGAGTTACTCCGTCAAGATTTTGCAGTTCGGCACCTTCAATATCAATTATTCTAAAGAATGCTGCTTCGGCAGTGTCGTTGCCGATTTGGGCATGGATGATTTTACCGTCCTGGAAATAGATTGTACCTATCTCTCCATCTTTGGTGACTTGAAGAGCTGATGTCGATTTGGCAAGTCCGTTAAAATGGATCAAATCCATGAGGGCAATGCCGCTGCCCGCGCTATTGGTTGGAGTCGCGCTTAAGGCATCTTCTACGATTGTACGCATGGTGTTGATGTCGAATGGTTTTTCCACAAACTTGACGGCACCTTCTCTGGTTGCTGTATTTTCAAAGGCGCTGGATGGGTAAGCCGTTATGATGATGACCTTGGTGGAGGGCCACTTGCTGCTGATTTCCGTCAGAAGCTCCAGGCCGCTCATGCCGGGCATGTTGATATCCGTGATGACCAGGCTGATTTCGCTTTCATTCAATATGGAGAGCGCTTCTTTGCCGGATTGAGCGATGAAGGTTTCGATATTGGGAATGGTGCTGTCGAGGTTGCGTTGCAGCATCCATAGCATGTCTTCTTCATCGTCGACAATCAGTACCTTTTTCATCGTCACGTTACGTCCTCCTGCGGGTAGTGATGTTAATGCTGGAACAATACAGCATATTTATAGCTTAATAAAAGTCAGAGGGCAAGACCAATACCGGAAAAAGATGGCCGGTGAGCCGAAGCGAAATGTTGTCATCAGCTGTTGTGGTGACGGTTGAAAGCATGGCGGCGTTAGTCTTCAACGGAAAAATAAACAGTGAATGAGGTTCCGTTCTCAGGACTGCTGTTTACCGTTATGGAGGCATTGTTTTCCCGCAACGTTCGATAGACAATGGAGAGGCCAAGTCCTGTTCCGGAGGATTTAGTGGTGAAAAACGGTTCGAAAATGTTATCCACTATTTCCTGTGCCATACCGACTCCGTTATCGGCTATCTCAACAGTGACATAGGAGGGAGCAGGGAGCAGGCCGGGATGCTTCCTGCGCTGTTCCGACAATTTTTCCTCATTCAGGTAACGTGTCTTCACAGTGATACTGCCGTTTTTCTTGATGCTGTCAATGGCATCGATGGCATTGAGAAAAAGGTTGAGAAGAACCTGTTGCACCTGATTGGGGTCGGCGTTAATGCATGGCAGATCGGTGGCATGGTGTTCCGTAAAAGAAATACCGTTTTTTGCCATTTTATTTGCGATGAGCGGCTGGGTGTCGCCAATAATATCAACGAGTGAACATGCGCGGACCTGGGGGGCGGCCGGCCTGGCATAGGAAAAAAATTCGGTGAGCAGAGAGTTGAGCCGGTCGACCTGTCGAATTATCCGGGTAATGCATTCATGTCTATCCTCGAGAGAGAGCGTCTGTCCCTCAAGGGACTGTGCCATTATCTTAATACCAGCCAAAGGGTTACGGACTTCGTGGGCAACTGCCGAGGCAATTTCGGCAACCGTGGCGAGCTTGTTCATTTTTTCCATCTCGCGACGCACGTATTTTATTTCAGATATGTCATTGATGGAGAGAATACGGCCGACCTCGTTGCCAAAGGCATTTTCTCGAGCGACAACGGAATAGCCGATGATTTTATTGTCATGGGTCGTTGAGGCAATGGAGAGTTCTTTCTCAGCGCTCCCGGAGTTGGCGTTGCTGGTGTCAAGCATTTTGTTGGCTGCCTCGGGGCCTACAATATCTATGATGTTTTTCCCGGAAAGTCCGTCGCAGAAAGGTATCATTATCGTTTCGGCCAAGGTGTTGAAGGTTTCGATATTGCCTTCAAGGTCGGTGACGATCAGGCCATGGTTGAGTCCCTGGATGATGGATTCGGAAAACTTTTTCTGTTCCAGCATGGTATTATTGGAACGGCGTAGGTCATGGACCAGGTTAATAAGCTGCAAGTCCATTTCTGTATGCCCTGTTGCGCTAAAATTTTGATTTTCCATGGTATACGTGGAGCTATGTGTTGGTCATTTTACGTCGTCGAAGTTGTGGTCCTTTTGCCTTCCAGAAAAGCAGGGGGCGGAGTGTGCCCCGGCTTTTGCGTAGTATTTATAATGCCACAAAACAGTAATAGTTTCATGTATTTTTGGAAGGTGGTAAGAAACTGTCCCATGAATATCCTTGAATATGGATGAACGCTATTGTAGTCTGTGATCCCTCTAAAATACTGGTTAAGCGGTGACGGAGATCGATTCCGGTCAAAAATAAGCTGATTACCAACAAAACTCAGCTGATCGACCCAAGACAGCCGTGTTGTTTTCATGGGATGCCATAAGCCCATCCATGGGGGCTTAGCTGCAGCCGTCCGGGCTGCAGATACCCAATGCAGACACCCAAGAAAACAACACGGCTGTCCTTGCCCCTGAGTGCTTCGAGCTGAGTTTTGTTGGTATCCTGGAAAAACAATAGCGAGGGTGTCCTTAAATTAAAAAGCAGGGAACTGGGAACTGCGTCAACCAATTTGTGTGTATCAAATGGTGCAATGGAAAAGCGCAGCGCTAAGCCGAATATTTTTTGTAACTATTCAGCAAAGAGCTACAAACCAGCAGTTTCCTCTGAACTGTAAACTATCTAGCAGGGCCCGAAGACTATCGCAGGGAGGAGACAAGAGGTGGATGAGATTCTAAAGAAACGACGCACGTTGCAGGAAACAATGAATTTTATGGCAGCGCTGTCCGCAGGTATTGAACCGATTCTGGGACGCGGTGCCAACAGTATGACAATGTCGGCCGGCAGAAAGCTGGGGAGGAAATTCTCCCAGGAGGCGAAACAGACCGACGACCTCCTTGAGGCGATTGATGAGGTGCGGAAAATACTGGTCCAAAATCACTGCCTTTGGGGTTTTGAACCTTTTAAACCGGCCTCCCGGCAGGACTTGATAACCATCAATGAAAATGGCCAGTCGCAGGTGCAGCTTGTCTTTCGGGATTGCATGATCCGCCAGACCCTCTTTCGCTTTGGTCACCCTCAGGAAGGCTCGCTATGTAATATGATGTACGGATTTTTTGCCGGTGCCCTGGAAAACATCATGGGCAGAAAGGCGACTTTGGAAATCCAGCATGCCGGTGAAAATGCTTGTCTCAAGATGTTGACGGTCGAGGGTGAGTAAATATGGAAAGCTGATTACCACCGAAACTCAGCTCGAAGCACTCAAGGGCAAGGACAGCCGTGTTGTTTTCATGGGTATCCTGCAGCCCGGACGGCTGTAGCTAAGCTCCCAGGGATGGGTTTATGGCGTCCCATGAAAACAACAAGGCTGTCCTGGGTCGATCAGCTGAGTTTCGGTGGTAATCAAATATGGAAATATCTCGCAAGAGGAGTGAAATATGAGCGGTGAAAAAATTCGCCTGAATACGGAGTGGCTCTGCGACTGCGGCGGCTGTCATGTTGCCATCGTTGATCTGCATGAAAAGATTCTCCAGGTACTAGAGGATATTGCCATCCAGAAATGTCCGGTGCTCACCGATGTCAAAGATTATCCGGAGGCCGATATCGGTATTCTCACCGGGTCCATTCGAACGGAACATGATCGCCATGCCGCTCTTGAGATGCGTAAAAAGTGCAAGACTATTTTGGCCTTTGGCACCTGCGCTGTATACGGTGGACTCCACGGGGCGGGGCTTGCCCATAGTAAAGAGGAGATTATGGACTATGTTTACAAGTCCACACCGACAACCAGGACCGATTTCATCCCGGGGGAGAACATCACCGGCCTGGAGCACTCGGTGACACCAATTGATGAGGTGATTGATGTCGATCTTTATCTGCCCGGATGTCCACCCCATGCCCACTATATCTTTGAGTCGCTTTCCGCGCTGGTGGCTGGAAAAACCCCAAGAGCAGGACAGGAATCTGTGTGCGCGGGGTGCAACAGAGTAATGAAAAAGACTGATGTGACTGCCATAATGGAGAGTGGAGAACCTGTTGGCGATGATGATGTCTGTTTTCTCAGCCAGGGTGCCATCTGTCTCGGTTCCGTCACCCTTGATCGCTGCCTGGTGCCATGCCCCAATCATGGTATTATGTGTACGGGATGTGCCGGACCGACCATGCAGATTCTCACAGAGCCCAACCATGATATTAGAACGGAGGTGAGTGATCGTATGTCGAGGTTGACCGCCATTGACAGGGATAGCATCATGGCCCATATGGAAAAATCGGCGAAAACTCATTATGCCTATGCCATGGCCACGAAAATGATTGGCAATAAACCGACCTTTTTGATCCATAAGTGGATTGCAGATGTGGAGGCAGGAAAATGAGTAAAACAATCACGATAGATCCGGTTACCCGGATTGAAGGGCATGCCCGCATCCTTCTTGACTGCGCAGATGATGGCTCGGTCAATGATGCCTTTTTTTGCGTCAATGAGCTGCGCGGTTTCGAACGTATTCTCGTCGGCATGGAGGCGTCCACCATGCCCCAGATCACCGCGCGGATTTGCGGGGTCTGTCCAACAGCTCATCATCTGGTGGCGGCCAAGGCCCTGGATAATGCGGCGGGTGTAAAACCGCCGGAGGCGGCACAGCTGCTGCGTGAATTCATGTATATGGGCCATTTTATCCATTCACACAGCCTTTCGCTTTTTGTCCTGGCCGGCCCTGATCTGGTGTTTGGGCTCGATGGCAATATGGCAACTCAAAGTATTGTCGGCATGGTTGAACGGGATCCCGATCTGAGTAAGAAGGGCCTTCGCCTGCGGAGCCTGGGCCAGAAGATCAACGAGACCATCGGGGGCAGAGGCATTCATCCGGTGACAGCCGTTGCCGGCGGCATTTCCTTCAGGCTCAGCGACGGGCAGTTCAAGAAATTGCAGGAGTTGACCGCCGAGGCGGTGGAGTTGGTCAGTGAACTTGCCGAAAAGACCAAGAAGCTTCTCTTTGCTCTCCTTGATAAAAATCCGGCTCTCATGGAAAAGCTTAATTCGCCGAGCTGGTACCTCGGCAATGTCTTGGAGGGGAAGCTCAATGTCTATGACGGTCAGCTGCGGCCCATGGATGGCGATGGTGTCATAAAACAGGAATTTGGTTCCTCGGCGTATCAAGAAATGATGTCGGAGCGGGCTGTGCACACTTCCTATGCCAAGGAGGTCTATCTCAACCTTGACGGCGCGGAGCAGCTGTACCGCGTTGGCCCCCTTGCCCGCGTCAACGTGGCCGATGGTATGGAGACACCGCTGGCCCAGAAGATGTTTGAGCAGTTTCGCGGCGACTTTGCAGCGCCCAACCATAATGCCGTACTGCAGGTGTATGCCAAGATTATAGAGCTGGTGTATGCCTGTGAGAAGGCCAACGAGATAATCAACAATCCGGCGCTTCGCGGTGAAACCCGCGTTCCGGCAGATTTCCGGGGAGGGCACGGTATAGCTCATATCGAGGCGCCGCGGGGTACCCTTATCCATGAATATGATGTCGATGAGCGCGGCATTGTTCGAGCGGCCAACATGATAATCGCTACGCAGCAGAACACGGCGGCTATTAACGCCTCGCTCAAAGAAGGAGCCAACGCTCTGCTCCAAAGCGGTGATGATGAGGCCCTGCTCAACAGTCTTGAATTTATAGTTCGCTGTTATGATCCCTGTCTTGCCTGTTCAACGCATGCCATGGGCAGGGTGCCGCTGGATATTGTCGTGGCTCGAAACGGACAAACCATACGAAGACTGAGGAGAAAATACAATGCTTGAGATGACAATCAAGGAGAAGGCCTGTCGCGGCTGTAGACTCTGTCTGGATGTATGCCCCACGGAGTGCTTTCGTTTTAACGAAGAGACGCAAAAGGCGGAGGTGGATGTTCTGGAAAACTGTATTGCCTGTCTGAGTTGCGATTACATTTGTCCGTCCGGGGCCATCTCGCACAGTAATCATCATATTGTTGCCAATTTTTACCGAAATATCCATTTCAGCCAGCGTATGGAGAAGTTTTTATGATAGAAACATCAGAACTGCAACTGACCTCGGAAGATCATGACAAAGCCTTTGCCGAAGTCTGTTTCTTGCTTGATATGTTTGTGGATACCATTGAGCAATTTGTCGGCAAATCGACACCGTCGCTGGCCGTAGCTGCCGGGCGCAGGATGGCGGGGAATATGCCGGTATATCTCCAGGACCCACCTCCGGAAAAGGCGCTGGCTGAGCTGGTTCGGGTGTTTACCACCCAGCAGATGGATATTGCGGCGGAAATGGCGGGGAAGGAGGCATCAATAACCATGAACCAGTGTCCCATCGGCGCAGTATGCCGCGAACGCGGGATGGAGCTGGACGGCACCGCCTGCCAGATGTTTCATTACTACCTTTGTGGAATACTGGCGGAGTTCACCGGTCGGCCTGCCAGGCCCAAGACTATCAGTACCGGTGAGACATGCAATTTTATCATTGCTTTTGGTGGTGCGGTTAAACAATCATGATTCTGGACGCCCTCATCGTCTGTATAGGCAATGATCTCGTGGCCGACGACGGTGTCGGTCAAGCTGTTTACAAAGAGTTGGAGCAACGCACGCTGCCTGCTGCCGTGCGGTTGCGGCTGCTGGGGCTTGGAGGCATGGCGCTGTTGTCAGAAATTGATGGGGAGCAGACGCTTGTTGTCGTTGATGCGGTGGCCTTCGGTGTGGCACCTGGAACCGTCCATGTTTTGAACTGGCAGGATCTCCCCAAAAGTGACTCACATGTATCCTGTCACGGTATTGGTGTTCGTGAGGCCATCGAAGTTGCGCACAAGCTCTATCCGGAAAAAGCTCCGGCATCCGTTTGGCTTGTCGGGGTCGAGGGGCAGTGTTTCAATCAGCTGGGGCAAGGGCTTACGCCAAGCGTTGCCGCCAATATCGGTGCCGCCGCCGATGCTGTACTAACTATTCTCCAGCAGGATCGTTAGTTAGTGTCCATCCAGAAACGGCCCTTTTCCCCTAACTCTTCGTTGCTCTAAAAATTTTATCCTCAAAATATCAACTATATGTCTGCGGTAAAATTTTGAAAGCGCCTCGATTAAGAAGAAAAAAATGTAACTATTCAGGTGGGAGCACCAAATTGGCATAACCACCGAGTTGTAACTGTTCAGGAGTGCTCTATATTGGCTCATTTGGGACTTCGAAGCATGCTTGTGCTATTCGAGAAGGCTTAAAT
>Ga0136557_1000671_pt1 | contig 25186 bp, 29 predicted proteins | sample AntRauTorckE6832_FD_104796 | JGI IMG/M metagenome (GOLD analysis project Ga0136557, IMG submission 104796) | Saline lake microbial communities from Rauer Islands, Antarctica - Metagenome Torckler E6 #832 | ecosystem: Environmental > Aquatic > Non-marine Saline and Alkaline > Saline | place...
CTGTAGCTGTAGAATTGTGCTTCGCTGTAGACCGGAACCACCGCACCATACCAGTCACCGGGGCCTGCCTCGTTTACCGCGCGGGTCTCGATCGTGTCGCCCTCGACGGCGAGCAGCCCGACGTTCTGAGGGATCGTCGCACCAATGGAGATTATCGGGCCGCCGTTGATCCGATATTCAACATCGGTGATTGGCGACCCCCCGTTTTCTGGCGGGGACAATATATTGAGAATGCTCATGCGAACGTGTACCCTTCCCACTCGGTTATCAGATCCGCAACTTCCTGATCGGTAAGCTGCCGGTTGATATACATTGCAGCAAAGGCTCTACCATCACCTATCATTACTTTAAACGGCTCACCCGTTAAAACGGTTCCGGTGTAATTTCTAAGGATTCCTCCAGGACCAATATCATAAAAACCAAAATTCATCCTGAGATCTCCTGCGGCATCATCCCATCGAACAACTACCGTATGTTCAGTGTCGTCTGTTCGGAACCCTGCCGCATCTACAACTGTATTTATGTCGTCACCAAGCCTAAAATGGAACTCATTTATGCCTGCAAACATCTGCAACTTTTCGCTGTTAGGGCCAATACTAAATATCTGATACAAACCATTCCGTCCGCGAAACGCCATAGTGCCTTCGGTTTCTGGAACGATTGCGGCGGGACAGTCAAACTCCCCGGGACCGACAACAGACGTTGTAGCAGTCGTTGAATCAAGCACAGGTCTGTCCGCAAGAACCGCTTGCGTAAGATCATCGCCGACTTGGTTTTCCCACCTGCCCACGTCATCCGCATCGGTGGCCACTGTGTCCGTTGTCTCGTCCGTCCAGAACTGTCCTTGCGGTTCGACAAGCCAGCCGGTGCTTGATCCGAATAGGGAAGCGGCGACCGTTACTCCTGCTGTGACCTCGACTTGTGGAGATGTGGCTGGTGGCTGCGCGTCATTCAGCGCCCTGACTTCAACAACAACAAAGCCCTCCGGCGCGCTCGAAAGCGTAGCCGATGTTTCCCCGAGAATGTCGGTATAAGGCCCGCCGTCCGGCCCTTCTTTCCATTGTATGCTTCCGTACTGCGTCACATTCGAACCCGAAAACGTGAGCGGGATTCCAGCGGTGGGGTTGGTTTGCTCAATCGTTCCTGCGGTTAGAGTCGGTACTGTGCCCGACGCGCTCGTGTCGGCATCGACATCATAGATGTTGATGCTACCAATGCTTGGGGGTACTCCGGCTATTTTGGTGGGCATTATGCTGGTTCCTGTATCTGAAGCCCATCTGTCGTGAAGACAACAGCGATGTTTGATGAACTTGTGATCTTGACGCCATCCGTGGTCAGTTCGATGTCGTACTTGCTCGGGGTGATAGTGACATTGTCATCGGTGAGCGTGGCGGGGACGGTGGTGCTCGCAGCCTGCACCGTCACGCTCACGCTGTCCTGCGCGTCGGGCGAGATGCCGTTGCTTGCGACGCTGGTCAGCGTCAGGGTCGTGCCGACGGTCGTGCCCGGCGGAATTTGATACGCCCCGCCCGCCATGTCGCCTGTCACATCCGTCCCGCCAAGCGCCAGCGTCGGCGTGACGGTCGCGGTCGGGGTGCCGCTGGCCGTGGCGTTGGTGATCGTGACGGTTTCGCCCGCCACAGGATCGCCGGTGATCTGCGGCGCGGAGGTGATCGTCGGCGCGAACAGGTTCGCCGCGACCGCCTCACTGCCCGAGGCCGTGTCGCTGCCCTCGACATTCGACGCCTCGACCGTCCATGCGACCGTCTGGCCATCCGCGCTGTCCGGTACCTCATATGTCCACGGGTCAGACCCCGTCGCGTCGCCGCGCACTTCCACACCGTCCAGCGTCAAGGCCGTGAGCGCGGTGACGGGCGCGGGCACGCCGGTCGTGCTGTCAACGGTGATCGTCAGCGTGCGACCGCTCAGGCTGTCGCTGGCGGCAAGCGTCGGCGCGATGCCCTGCACCGTCTGCGTGCCCGCGTTGAAGTCCCGCGTGTTGCCCGCCGCGTCACTGACCGTGATCGAGACGTGCACCACGTCGTCGAAGCGCACCACATCCGCCAGCGCGGCCGCCGCGCCGTTGATGGTGACCGTGGCGGACACAGCCGTGATCGCGCCGGCGGTCGAGGCATAGCTGCCCGTGTCAAGCGCACCGGGCGACAGCGCCGCCTGCACGCTGTCGCCATCGCGCAAGCTGCCCAGGGCAGGCGAGACCGTCGCGGTTATGACGATGGGCGTGCCCGGCCCGCGCGGCTGCAGGAACCGCGACGTGATCGAGATATCCGCGACGGCCTTCATGCCAGAACCAGCGCGTGGATGCCGTCCGCGGTGGTGCCGGTCGCGTTGACGCGCCGCACACCGATCGGCAGGACCGAGAAATCGGCGACCCCGATGCTGCGCGCCTCGCCCGTCACGGTCACCATGTTGAGGGTGCCGCCGGTCTCGATGTAAAGGCCGATGGCGACATGCGGCAGATCGGTGACATCGTCGGGAATGACCGGCAGGGCATCGGTGGCCGGACCGGACAGGGCCTGGATACGGTTCTCGAAGGGGTTCATGACAGCTCCTGTTTTGAATGTCCCGCCAGGACCCGGCGAGGATCACGGCGCAGAGCATCGCGTCACAGGGGTTGCCGCCGCGTGAACGCAGCGCACGGTGCCACACGGGTTCGACTCGTCGGACATCTCGGCGGGGCCGCGCGGTCAGCCGCGCTTGCTTTCCTCCAGCGCGCGATCCCACAGGCGGTCGCGCATCAGGCGGCGGAAGGCGCGGGTCATCTCGCCGCCGGCATCGATGCCGTAGCACCGCCCATGCGTCAGAATCAGCCGCTGCGGCCCCCAGTCGAGCACCTGCTCGATCACGTCACCCACCGCCTTGCGCCCGCCAAGGCGCGGGGCGAGGCCGATGGGCGGCTTGCCGTCGCTGTCATCCAGCCCCGCCAGCCAGATCAGCGGCCGCGCCCATGCGGGAAGCGGCGCGGTCTCGACCGCCATCATCAGCCGCGACAGGATCACCGACCGGCTGCCCTGGTGCAGAAACACCGCCTCGGTCTGCGCATCTTCGAGGATCAGCGGCTTTATGTGCCGTGCCCAGGACGCGGTGCGCATCTCTGCGCCGCGCCAGATCCGCGCGGTGGGAAAGGCGGCGCGCCAATCGTCGAGCCAGTCCAGATCCGGGGCGTGGGGCAGCACGATATGCGCGACCGGCCCCTGCCCCGCCAGCCATTCGCGCAGATCGGGCGTCAGCGGACCGGGCGCATGCACCCATAGCTCGCCCGACGGCAGCAGCGCCACGACCGACCGCAGCGGCACCGGCACGCCCAAGCGCCAAGGCACATGCGCGCCGGTCAGCCCCCACAGCCCATCGGCAAGACGCGCGGGCGTGATGACCGGCAGATCGGTCCCGGCCATGGTCAGTCGGTCACCGTGACCTTTTCCATCACGTCGGGGGTGCCCACGATCGCGCCGTTCTGCCCCTGCCCGCGCTTGATCGCATCGACCACGTCCATCCCGTCCGTCACCTTGCCCACGACCGTGTAGTCCCCGTTGAGGAACGCGCCCGGGGCGAACATGATGAAGAACTGCGAATTGGCTGAATCGGGGTTCTGCGACCGGGCCATGCCGACCGTGCCGCGCTCGAACGGCTCGTCGGAGAACTCGGCCGCGAGATCGGGCCGGTCGCTGCCGCCCATGCCGGCGCGGCGCATGTCGCCATCGTCGATCTTGCCGAACTGAACGTCGCCGGTCTGCGCCATGAAGCCGTCGATCACCCGGTGAAAGACGACGCCGTCATAGGCACCCTCCTCGGCCAGCGTGGTGATCCGGTCGACGTGACCGGGCGCGATCTCTTCGTAAAGGTCGATGGTGACGGTGCCCTCGGCCTCGCCGGCCAGCTCGATCTGCAGACCCGTTGCAAGTGCCGGACCCGCGAACAGACCCAGCGACGCTGTGATGACGAATACAGTGTTACGCATCGGCGGCCACCTTGACGCTGATCATCCGGTCGGGATTCGCCGGCGGCTCGCCACGGGTCAGGGCATCGACATGCTCCATCCCCGAGATCACCCGGCCATAGACGGTATACTGCCCGTTGAGGAAATGATTGTCCTTGAAGCTGATGAAGAACTGCGAATTGGCTGAATTCGGGTTCTGGCTGCGCGCCGCCCCCAGCGTGCCGCGATCATGCGGGATCTTGGAGAATTCCGCCTTCAGATCAGGCAGATCGCTGCTGCCGGTGCCGGCCATGCGCGGGGCGTAATCCTGTTCCATGTTGGCGTGCTGCACGTCGCCGGTCTGCGCCATGAAACCGTCGATCACCCGGTGAAACGCCACGTTGTCATAGTGACCGGCGCGGGCCAGCTCCTTCATCCGGGCGCAATGCTCGGGCGCGATATCGGGTAGCAGCTCGATGGCGACGGTGCCGCCTTTCAGCTCCATCAGGATGGTGTTTTCGGGGTCCTTGATCTCGGCCATGCGAGGCTCCTTGCGTCTGAAATTCACGTCACACTTATGACGAACGCGCCCGATTGCCAAGCATGCAGGTCGCCCCCTGTCCGACCGCCCGGCTTGACCCGCCGCGCGCCCCGCGCCAAGACCACGGCGACAGTGATGAAACAAAGGACAGGATGGCATGAGCTGGAAAACCCTCGACGACATGGATCTTGCAGGCAAGCGCGTGCTGGTGCGCGTCGATATCAACGTGCCTGTCGCAAAAGGACAGGTCACCGACGCCACGCGGATCGAGCGGATCGTGCCGACCATCACCGACATCCTCGGCAAGGGCGGCAAGCCGATCCTGATCGCGCATTTCGACCGGCCCAAGGGCCGCGTGGTCCCCGAGATGTCGCTGCGTGTGACCGTGCCCGCGCTGGAACAGGCCCTCGGGCGCAAGGTGCAGTTCATCGAGACGCTGGAAGGCGCCGAGAACCCCACCGACGAGGCGCGCGACGCCGATGTGCTGCTGCTGGAGAACATCCGTTTTCATCCCGGCGAAGAGGCGAATGACTCGGGTCTCGCGCAGCGTCTGGCGGGTTTGGGCGACATCTTTTGCAACGATGCGTTCTCGGCGGCGCATCGCGCGCATGCCTCGACCACGGCGCTGGCGCATCTGCTGCCCTCTTGCGCCGGGCGGCTGATGCAGGCCGAATTGCAGGCGCTGGAGGCCGCGCTCGGCACTCCGGCGCGCCCAGTCATGGCCGTGGTGGGCGGTGCCAAGGTGTCGACCAAGCTCGACCTGCTGGGCAATCTTGTGGGCCGCGTCGACAGCCTCGTGATCGGTGGCGGCATGGCCAACACGTTTCTCGCCGCAATGGGTCTCGACGTCGGAAAATCGCTGTGCGAGCACGAGATGACGGATACCGCGCGCCAGATCATGATCAAGGCCGGGGCCTCGGGCTGCGAGATCCTGCTGCCCGCCGATGTGGTCGTGGCGCGCGAGTTTGCCGAAGGCGCGGCGCACGAGACCGTGGGCGCACATGCCTGCCCGGGCGACTCCATGATCCTCGACGCCGGCCCGCAGGCCATCGCGCGCATCAAGGCGGGTATCGACGGCGCGAAAACGCTGATCTGGAACGGGCCGCTCGGCGCGTTCGAGATCGCGCCTTTCGATGCCGCGACCAACGCCGCCGCCGGCCACGCCGCCGCGCGCAGCCGCGCGGGCAAGCTCACCTCGGTCGCCGGTGGCGGGGATACCGTGGCGGCGCTCAACAGGGCCGGTGCAGCGGATGATTTCACCTATGTCTCCAGCGCTGGCGGGGCGTTTCTGGAATGGATGGAAGGCAAGGATCTGCCCGGTGTCGCGGCGCTCAAGGGATAGCGGGGGATAGCGGCTCGCTGTTAGCGCCACCATGATTGCATGGCCCCCGTCCCTCGCCTAAGACGGCGCGAACCGGATTGCGGCACACGGAAAAGGGGCACCCGATGGCGACGGCAGAGCAGAGACGAAAACTCAAGGACGGTCAGGGCTTTATCGCGGCGCTCGATCAATCCGGCGGATCCACCCCCAAGGCGCTGCGCCTCTACGGGATCGACGAGGATCAGTACGGCACCGAGGCCGAGATGTTCGATCTCGTCCACGCCATGCGCGCCCGCATCGCGCAGGCCCCGGCCTTCAACGGCGACAAGGTGCTGGGCGCGATCCTGTTCGAGAAGACCATGGACCGCGAGATCGGTGGCCGCCCCTCGGCCGAATACCTCTGGCAGGAGCGCGGCGTGGTGCCGTTCCTGAAGGTCGACAAGGGGCTTGCCGAGGACCGCGACGGTGTCCGGATGATGAAACCGATGCCCGATCTGGACAGCTTGCTGGCGCGCGGCGTGGCAGCGGGCATCTTCGGCACCAAGATGCGCTCGGTCGTCGACGCCGCCGACAAGACCGGCATCGCGGCCAATGTCGCCCAGCAATTCGAGATCGGCCGCCAGATCCTGGGTCATGGCTTGGTGCCGATCATCGAGCCGGAGGTGACGATCTCGATCCCCGACAAGGCCGAGGCCGAGGACATGCTGCGCGACGCCATCGCAGCCCAGCTCGACGCGCTGCCCGAGGGGGCCGAGGTGATGCTGAAACTGACCCTGCCGGAGACCGCGAATCTTTACGAGGGGCTTGTGAACCATCCGCGCGTGCTGCGTGTGGTGGCGCTGTCGGGCGGCTATGCCCGCGACGACGCCACGGCCCGGCTGGCGCGCAATCGCGGCGTGATCGCCAGCTTTTCACGCGCGCTGACCGAAGGTCTGTCCGCGCAGCAATCCGAGGCCGAGTTCAACGCCGCGCTGGCAAAAGCCATCGACGAGATCCACGCGGCCTCGGTAGCGGGCTAGGGCGCGGGCTGGGACGCCTCACAGCGGCGCGATATCGCCTTCGGCGCGCAGGCCGTGAAACGCGGCCTCCCATGCGGCGAGCCGGCCCGCGGCGATGGCCGCGCGCATGCCCGCCATGATGTCCTGATAATATTGCAGGTTGTGCCATGTCAGCAACATGCCCGAGATCATCTCGTTCGACCGGAACACGTGATGCAGATAGGCGCGGCTGTAGCCGCGACAGGCCGGACAGGCACACCCCTCGTCCAGCGGGCGCGGATCGGCGGCATGGCGCGCGTTCTTGATGTTGACCATGCCGCGCGCCGTCCACGCCTGCCCGGTGCGCCCCGACCGGGTCGGCAGCACGCAATCCATCATGTCGATACCGCGTTTGACCGCGCCGACGATATCGTCGGGCTTGCCCACCCCCATCAGGTAGCGCGGGCGATCCTCTGGCAGGAACCCCGGCGCGTAATCCAGAACGTCAAACATGACATCCTGCCCTTCGCCCACAGCCAGACCACCGATCGCGTAGCCGTCAAAGCCGATCTCGCGCAGCGCCGCGGCACTTTCCTCGCGCAGATCTTTCGTGACACCACCCTGCATGATCCCGAACAGCGCATGACCGGGCCGGTCGCCGAACGCCGCGCGCGACCGCGCCGCCCACCGCATGCTCAGCCGCATGCTGTCGGCCACAGCCGTATCCGTCGCGGGCAGCGCGGGGCACTCGTCGAAACACATCACGATGTCGGAACCCAGAAGCGCCTGGATCTCCATCGACCGCTCGGGCGTCAGGTGATGCGTGGACCCGTCGATATGGCTTTTGAACGTCACGCCTTGCTCGTCGAGCTTGCGCAGCCCGGCAAGGCTCATCACCTGGAACCCGCCCGAATCGGTCAGGATCGGTCGCGGCCAGTTCATGAACCGGTGCAGCCCGCCCAAATCCGCCACCCGCTCGGCCCCGGGACGCAGCATCAGGTGATAGGTGTTGCCCAGCACGATCTCGGCACCCGTCGCGGCCACGCTCTCGGGCAGCATCGCCTTGACGGTGGCGGCGGTGCCCACCGGCATGAAGGCCGGCGTCGCGATATCCCCGCGCGGCGTCTCGATCACGCCCGCCCGCGCCAGACCGTCCTGCGCCACCCGCCTGAAACCGAACCGCATGCCAGCGCCCCCGCCGCTTTTGACCTTTTGCCCCGGTTTAAAGCCGTTTACGCTGAGTTGTAAGACATCGCGACCCGTCCGCTTCGCAAAACACTGTATTTCAGGAATTCAATATGAACGAAGATCAGCTTCTCGCCCTTCTCGCCGACAACATCCTGTGGATCCTGATCACGGTCTTCGTGCTTCTGGTGATCTTTCGCGGCCTCAAGATCGTGCCGCAATCCGAGCAATACGTCATCGAACGCTTCGGGCGGCTGCACAAGGTGCTCGGTCCGGGGATCAACCTGATCGTGCCGTTTCTCGACGTCGTGGCGCACCGCATCTCGATCCTGGAACGGCAACTGCCCAGTGCCAGCCAGGACGCGATCACCCGCGACAACGTGCTGGTCAAGGTCGAGACCTCGGTGTTCTACCGGATCCTGAACCCGGAAAAGACCGTCTACCGCATCCGCGACGTGGACGGGGCCATCGGCACCACCGTGACCGGCATCGTGCGCTCCGAGATCGGCAAGATGGATCTCGACGAGGTGCAGGCCAACCGCGACGAACTGATCGCCACGATCAAGAAATGGGTCAAGGATGCGGTCGATGACTGGGGCATCGACGTCACCCGCGCCGAGATCCTCGATGTCGATCTCGATCAGGCCACCCGCGAGGCGATGCTGCAGCAACTCAACGCCGAGCGCGCCCGCCGGGCCCATGTGACCGAGGCCGAGGGCAAGAAACGCGCCATCGAATTGCAGGCCGATGGCGAGCTTTACGCCGCCGAACAGGCCGCCAAGGCCCGCCGGATCGAGGCCGACGCCGAAGCCTACGCCACCGGCGTGGTGGCCCGCGCGATCGCCGATAACGGGCTGGAGGCCGCGCAGTACCAGGTCGCGCTCAAGCAGGTCGAATCGCTCAACACGCTTGGACAGGGCACCGGCAGCCAGACCGTGATCGTGCCCGCGCAGGCGGTCGAGGCTTTCGGCAACGCCTTCAACATGCTGAAAGGGCGCGGCTGATGGACCCGGCACTCTGGCAGCTATGGTGGATCTGGGCGGCAGCAAGCCTCGTGCTCGCGATGCTCGAAATGGTGGTGCCCGGCTTCATCTTCATCGGTTTCGCCTGCGGCGCGGCGCTGGTGGCGCTGCTGGTGCTGCTGCCGGTCGACCCGGGGCTGACCGCCCTGCTGGCGATATTCGCGGGTCTTTCGTTGCTGGCATGGATCGTGCTGCGCCGCCTCTTTCGCAAGAAGGACGACCAGACCCGCGTGATTCACGAAGACATCAACAAGTGAGGCCACGGCACCGCGCGCAGCCGGCTTGCACCGGCGGCCCGGCACGTGCAGTGGGTCCACAGATGCCAGCGACGCATATCCCGACCCGAACGGCAGAAAGAACCCCATGACCGATGACACGACACAGAAGGCGCTGCAATTCGGATGGGAGGAATGGATCGCCCTGCCCGATCTCGGCGTGCCCGCGCTGAAGGCCAAGGTCGATACCGGCGCGCGCACCTCGGCGCTGCACGCCTTCGACATCGAGACCTTCGGGCCTTCGTCGAAACCCAAGGTCCGCTTCACCGTGCACCCGATCCCCGGGCGCGACGATCTGGTGATCCCGTGCTCGGCGCTGATCATGGACCGCCGCGATGTCGCCTCGTCCAATGGCGACCGCGAATTGCGCTACGTGATCCAGAGCACGCTGGCCGTCGATGGCGACAGCTGGCCGATCGAGATCACACTCACCAACCGCTCGACCATGGCCTCGCGGATGCTTCTGGGACGGCAGGCGCTCAAGGATCACATCTCGATCGTCGCCACCGACCGCTTCCTGCAGCCGGAACTCAGCTACGATGTCTATCACAGCTCGAAGATGCGCGCAGCACAGCCCAAGCGGTCGCTGCGCATCTGCGTGCTCAGCCGCGAGGACAATTTTTCGACACGCCGTCTGGTCGAGGAAGGCGAGGCGCGCGGGCATACCGTCGAGGTCGTGGATACCACGCGCTGCTACATGGCGATCAACGCATTGGCCCCCGAAGTGCATTACGACGGCAAGCGCCTGCCGCGCTACGATGCGGTGATTCCGCGCATCGGTGCCTCGGTCACCGCCTACGGTGCCGCCGTGATCCGCCAGTTCGAGACCATCGGCACCTTCTGCGCCAACACCTCGGCCGGGATCATCGCCAGCCGCGACAAGCTCTATGCCCATCAACTGATGGCGCGGGCGCAGGTCGGCATGCCCAACACCGCCTTCGCCAACTCGCCCAAGGATACCGCCAACCTGATCGGCCTTGTCGGCACCGCCCCGCTGATCGTCAAGCTGCTGGAATCGACGCAAGGCAAGGGCGTGGTGCTGGCCGAAACCAAGAAGGCCGCCGAATCGGTGATCGACGCGTTTCGCGGGCTGAAGGCCAACTTCCTCGTGCAGGATTTCGTCAAGGAGGCTGCGGGCGAGGATATCCGGTGTCTGGTGATCGGCGGTCGCGTCGTGGCCTCGATGAAGCGCACGGGCGCGGATGGCGATTTCCGGTCGAACCTGCACCGGGGCGGATCGGCGAAAACCGTGCGCATCACCAAGGCCGAACGCGACACCGCGATCCGCGCGGCGCGGGTCTTCGATCTCAACATGGCCGGTGTCGATCTGCTGCGCTCGGAAACCGGGCCAAAGGTGCTCGAGGTCAATTCCTCGCCCGGCTTCGAGGGCATCGAGAAATCCACCGGCAAGAACATCACCGGCGCGCTCTACGAAATGATCGAGACGCGGGTGCGTCCCACCCCGGTGCGCCGGCGCAAGACGGGCGACAAGACGGGCGCGCAGACGGGCGAGAAGAAAACCGGCAAATCGCCCGAATGATCGCGGCCCGCCGGCGCAAGGCAGAGTTTGTGAAAAAAGCCGCAGGTTTCCGTACAAGTTCGCCGGCCGGCGCACCCCCTCTGGACGCGGGCCCCGTTAAGTCTTATGTTTTAAGTTAGGAAAGACGCAGGATGACCTTATGATGAACAGTTCCGAACCGCTTGAAGGGGCACCGCTGATCGCCCCGTCGAGCACCGACCACCCGCTCTACGATCAGATCGTCGAGGCGTGCCGCAGCGTCTACGATCCCGAAATCCCGGTCAACATCTACGATCTGGGCCTGATCTACACGATTGATATCGATCAGGAAAACGCGGTTGCGGTCAACATGACACTGACCGCGCCCGGATGCCCCGTCGCCGGCGAAATGCCCGGCTGGGTGGCCGACGCGATAGAGCCGGTGGCCGGCGTCAAGCAGGTCGATGTGCAACTCGTCTGGGAGCCCCCTTGGGGGATGGACATGATGAGCGACGAAGCCCGGTTGGAACTGGGTTTCATGTAATGAAATCAGGACTTTGAAAGGCGGACACAGTGTTTGGTATCCCCGGAAAACAGGCCGTGTCGATCACCGAGGCCGCGGCGAAGCGTATCTCGGGCCTGATGGATCGTGACCACCATCAGGGTCTGCGCATCGGCGTCAAGAAAGGCGGCTGCGCGGGCATGGAATACACGATGGAGTATGTGACCGAAGTGGACCCACATGACGAGGTGGTCGAACAGGACGGTGCACGGATCATGATCGCGCCCATGGCGCAGATGTTCCTGTTCGGCACCGAGATCGACTATCAGACATCGCTTCTGGAATCCGGTTTCGTGTTCAACAACCCCAACGTGACCGAATCCTGCGGGTGCGGCGAGTCGATCAAGTTCGAGAACATGTAAGTGTTCATCATCAACAGGTTGCGACCCACCTCTATCGTTCTGCATGAAGGTATCAAGGCGACGCCACACGGCGGGTCCGACGGGCGGGGCCACGCACGGGCCGGAGTGAACGCGGGTCGTTGACCGGGCATAACAAGCCCGTCCGGTCATCTTACCCTGTTTCCGAAAAAACGCTGGGATATCAGAAATATGGCACGCAAACTTTGCGCGGGAAACTGGAAGATGAACGGCACGGCGGCCAGCCTTGCCGAAGTCAAGACGCTGATCGAAACACATCCCGCCCCGCAGGTCGAGCTTCTGCTCTGCCCGCCCGCCACGCTCATCGCCCAGGCCGTCGACCTTACGAGCGATCACGCGATGGGCATCGGCGCGCAGGATTGTCACGCGGCCCCGTCCGGGGCCTATACCGGCGATATATCCGCCCCCATGCTTGCGGATACCGGCGCGTCAGCCGTCCTGCTCGGACATTCCGAGCGTCGCGATTATCACAATGAAACCAGCGCCTTGGTCGCCGAAAAGGTGATGGCGGCATGGGCGGCCGGCCTGACCGCCGTGATCTGCCTTGGCGAGGCGCTGACCGATCGCGAGGCCGCGCAGACCCTCGACGTGATCGCAGACCAGCTCGACACGTCGCTGCCCGATGGCGCGACCGGTGAAAACACCGTCATCGCCTATGAACCGATCTGGGCCATCGGCACCGGCCACACCCCCACGGATGCGCAGATCGCAGAAGTTCACGATTTTCTGCGCCGCCGCCTGACAGACCGCCTTGGCGGCGATACGGGCGACGCCATTCGCCTGCTTTACGGCGGCTCGGTCAAACCCGCCAACGCGGCCGAGATCTTTGCCATTTCCAACGTCGACGGGGCGCTTGTCGGTGGGGCGAGCCTCAAGGCGACAGACTTTTCCGCGATCATCCAGGCCCTTGAAAACGCCGACTGAAATTTCTTCCTCGCCTAAATACCCCGGGGGAGACGGCCCGCAGGGCAGACGGGGGCAACGCCCCCGAACCCCCCTCAAAGCGGCAGCATCGTCGTCGACTTGATCTCTTCCATCGACAACAGCGCCGTCACGTTATGCACCTTCACCTCTGAAATCAGCGCCTGATAGAACATGTCATAGGCCCGCGCATTGGTGACGCGCACCTTCAGAATATAGTCGATATCGCCCGCCAGCCTGTGGGCTTCCATGACTTCGGGGCGTTCCTGCAGCGCCGTGAGAAACCGGGCCTGCCAGCCCGCGTCATGCTCTGACGTGCGGATGAGGACGAAAAAGCACGCCTCCAGCCCGAGCGCCTCGGGATCGAGCAGGTAGGTCTGCTGACGGATAACCCCCGCCTCGCGCATCTTGCGAATCCGGTTCCAGACCGGTGTCTTCGAACTGCCGACCGCGCCCGCGATCTCGTCGAGCGACAGCCCCCCGTCCTGCTGCAACTGCGCAAGGATTTTCCGATCCAGATCGTCAAGACGGACAGTCATTCCAAATCCTCCAGTTCAACGGAAAATTCCGGTGGCATTCCTGAAAAATCGGAACGTCTGTCCTTATTAGCCCGAGCATATGGCCATTTCAAAGGAAAATTTCCTATATTGCGGGTGTCCAAGAATCACTCGGAAAGGATCGGCCATGTCTTCCGGTCAGAAAACACTCGCGCCAACGGGTCACGTCGTCTTTGTCGGTGCCGGGCCCGGCGACCCCGACCTTCTGACGGTCAAGGCGCTGCGCGCGCTGCAAGCCGCCGATGTGGTGATCCATGATCGCCTCGTGTCGTTCGGGGTTCTGGATCTTTCAAATCCCGCGGCGCGTCGACTGAACGCCGGTAAGCAGGGCTTCGGCCCCGCCATGAGCCAGGACGACATCAACGCCCTGATCGTCGCGCATGCGGTCGACGGGGCGCATGTCGTAAGGCTCAAGGGCGGTGATCCGACGGTGTTCGGCCGCCTCGACGAAGAGATCGACGCGGTCACCGCCGCCGGCATCCCCTGGCATGTGGTGCCCGGCATCACCGCCGCCTCGGCCTCGGTCGCCGCGATCGGGCAGAGCCTGACGAAACGCGGGCGCAATGCGGCGGTGCGGTTTCTCACCGGCCACGACATGGCCGGCTTCGCCGATCACGACTGGCGCGCATTGGCGCGGCCCGGTGAGGTGGCGGCGATCTACATGGGCAAGAAATCGTCGCGCTTCATTCAGGGGCGCCTGATCATGCATGGCGCGGATCGCGCCACCCCTGTGACGGTGATCGAGAACGCGTCCCTGCCCGATCAGCGCGTGCTGTCCACCACGCTCGACCGCCTGCCCGCCGATCTGGGCGCGGCCGCGCTGACCGGTCCGGCACTGACCTTTCTCGGCCTCGCCCCGCGCGCGGCAGAGACGGCCCTCTCCCACTCCAGACAGGAGCTTGCCTGACATGCCCAGAGAGTTTACCCCCAAGGTCATCACCGCCAACGCGTTGCTCGAAGGCGATGTCGTCTACCTGACGGCCGACGATCGCTGGTCGCGCAGCCTGACCGAGGCCGAGATGCTGACCGACGAGGCCGATGCACAGTACCGTCTGTTGCAGGCGCAGGCGCGGTCGCGCGAGATCGTCGGCGCCTATCTGGCGGATGTGCGACCCGGTCCGGACGGTCCCGAGCCCGCGCATTTCCGCGAGGATTTCCGCCGCAAGGGGCCGTCCAACCGCTTTCACGGCAAACAGGCCGATGGCCTGGAAAAAGCCTGATCCACGCGACACCCGCAGGAGCGATCCATGTATCAATACAATGACTTCGACGCCACCTTTCTGGCAGAGCGCAACCGCCAGTTCCGCGCCCAGGTCGCGCGGCGCATCGACGGAAGCCTGACCGAGGACGAGTTCAAGCCGCTGCGCCTGATGAACGGCCTCTATCTGCAACTGCACGCCTACATGCTGCGCGTGGCGGTGCCTTACGGCTCGCTCGACCCGGCGAAGATGCGGCAACTGGCCTGGCTGGCCGAGCGGTGGGACAAGGGGTACGGCCATTTCACCACCCGCACGAACATTCAGTACAACTGGCCGAAACTGCATGACATTCCGGATATGCTCGACGCGCTGTCCGAGGTCGGCATGCATGCCATCCAGACCTCCGGCAACACGATCCGCAATGTCACCTCCGATCATTTCGCGGGTGCCGCCGCCGACGAGATCGAGGATCCCCGCCCCGTCGCCGAGATGATCCGGCAATGGTCCACCGACCATCCGGAGTTTCAGTTCCTGCCGCGCAAGTTCAAGATCGCCGTGATCGCGAGCGAGGCCGACCGCGCGGTGATGAAAAGCCACGATATCGGCATCAGGATCGTCGAGCGTGACGGCCTGCGCGGCTACGAGATCTGGGTCGGCGGCGGCATGGGGCGCACCCCGATGGTCGCCAAACAGCTTGCGGATTTCGTGCCGCGCGCCGAACTGCTGCCCTATCTCGAGGCGATCCTTGCCGTCTACAATCGGCTCGGGCGGCGCGACAACAAGTACAAGGCGCGCGTCAAGATCACCGTACACGAAACCGGGCTCGACGAGATCCGCGATCTGGTCGAGGCGGAATTTCCGCACCGACGCGCGGCCTTTTCCGGCGTCGATCAGGACTGGCGCGACCGCATCGATGCGGCCTTCGTCACGCCCTCGCTGACGTCACGGAACACCGCCCCCTATCAGGACGCCCGCGCCGCGAATCCCGTCTTTGCCGCATGGGTCGACACCAACGTGACGCCGCACAAGCACGCCGATCACGGCATCGTCACCATCAGCCTCAAGGCGCATGGGGCCACGCCCGGGGACGCATCCGCCGATCAGATGCGCGTGGTGGCCGATCTGGCCGAGACCTACGGGCATGGCGACATCCGCGTCAGCCATGCGCAGAACCTCGTGCTGCCGCATGTGGCACTCGCCGATATCCCGGCGGTCCATGCCGCGCTGCGCGAGACGGGTCTGGCGACCGGCAATATCGGGCTGGCCTCGGATATCATCGCGTGTCCGGGCATGGATTACTGCGCGCTGGCGACCGCGCGCTCGATCCCGGTGGCGCAAGGCATCGCCAACCGTCTGGAAGAGCTCAAGATCGAGCATGATGTCGGCCAATTGCAGATCAAGATCTCGGGCTGCATCAATGCCTGCGGGCATCACCATGTCGGGCATATCGGCATTCTCGGCCTCGACCGCGCGGGAGTGGAGAACTACCAGATCACGCTTGGCGGCGACGCCTCGGAAAGCACCGCGATCGGTGCCCGCACCGGCCCCGGCTTTGCCTATGACGAGATCGTGCCGGCAGTGGAGCGCCTGATCCTGGCCTATATGGACCTGCGCGAGGGGTCCGACGAGACCTTCCTGCAGGCTTATACCCGTCTCGGGATGGCCCCGTTCAAATCCGCGCTTTATGACGAAAAGGCCCATGCCCATGCCGCAGAGTGATCTGCAGGACCGGGTGCGCGCGCTGAATGACAGGTATCGCCATCACTCGGCGATATCGGTGCTGGAGCATGGCCTGCGCGACGCGGATGCCGGCGCGCTCGCGCTGGTGTCGAGCTTCGGGGCCGAATCGGTGGTGCTGTTGCACATGATCTCTGTCACCCGGCGCGCCACGCCGGTGATCTTCATCGACACCGAGATGCTGTTTGCCGAGACGCTGGTCTACCAGCAGGAGCTGGCCGAAAGGCTGGCCTTGCGCGATGTGCGGATCATCCGCGCGGCGCGCGAGGATCTGACGGCGCACGACCCCGATGGCACCCTGCATCAGCGCGATCCCGATAGCTGCTGCGCCCTGCGCAAGACGGTGCCGCTGCAACGCGCACTGGACGGCTTCGATGGCTGGATCACCGGGCGCAAGCGGTATCAGACCGGCCAGAGGACCACGCTCGATTTCTTCGAGATCGAGGAAGGCGCGCGCCGGATCAAGGTCAATCCGCTGGCGCACTGGACGCGGGACGATCTGCAGACCTATATGGAGGAAAATCGCCTGCCCCGGCACCCACTGGTCGCAAAGGGCTATCCGTCGATCGGATGCATCCCCTGCACCACGCAGGTCGCACCGGGCGAGGATCCACGATCGGGCCGCTGGCGCGGTCAGGACAAAACCGAATGTGGCATCCATCTTGTCAACGGCCGGATGGTGCGAAAAGGAGTTTCAGCATGACTGTCATCGTCACCGACGCGGGCTTTGCGCCCGATGACTGGACCACACCCATGACCCCGCTCGACGCGGCGGGTGCAGGTGCCACGGCGCTCGATCTGCCCAACGACACCGATCCCGCCACGCTGGCCGGACGGCTGGACGGGGTCGGGATGATCCGCGTCGATTTTCCCGCCGTCGCCGATGGCCGCGGCTTCACCATCGCGCGGGAATTGCGGCTGATGGGCTATACCGGACGCCTGCGCGCGCGCGGCCACGTGATTGCCGATCAATACGCGATGGCGCGGCGGTCCGGCTTCGACGAGGTGGAGATTTCCGACGATCTCGCCCGTCGTCAGCCCGAGGATCAATGGCGTGCCCGGGCCAACTGGCAGGCGCATGACTATCAGGCGCGGCTGCGCGGCTGATTACCGCCTTCACCTGACGCCGATCAAAGACTATGAGAGGGTGTCGGTCAAGGATGACCGGCAAAGCAAAGCATGAACGAGATGACACACGTGACCCAAGCCACCGCGAAAAAGCCCCGCAACGTCGCGCTGCCGGATGCGCAGACCGTGACGCAGGTAACGCATTACACCGACCGCCTGTTTTCCTTCCGGGTGACGCGCCCCGCCTCGCTGCGCTTTCGCTCGGGCGAATTCGTGATGATCGGGCTGATGTCCGAGGACGCGAAGACCGGCAAGGAAAAGCCGCTTCTGCGCGCCTATTCCATCGCCTCGCCCTCGTGGGATGACGAGCTGGAGTTCTACTCGATCAAGGTGCAGGACGGTGCGCTGACCTCGCGGCTGCAGCATATCGCGCCGGGCGACGAGATCATCCTGCGCCCCAAACCGGTGGGCACGCTGGTGCATGACGCGCTGCTGCCGGGCAAGCGGTTGTGGCTGTTCGCCACCGGCACCGGCATCGCGCCCTTCGCGTCGCTGCTGCGCGATCCGCAAACCTTCGAGGATTACGACGAGATCATCCTGACGCATACCTGCCGCGAAACCGGCGAGCTGCACTATGGCCGCGACCTGATCGACAGCATCCGCAATGACGAGATGCTGGCCGAGCTGATGGGCGACGGGTTTCACGACAAGCTGCGCTATTATCCCACCACCACGCGCGAACAGAGCCCCAAGATGGGGCGTATCACCGATCTGATGCGCTCGGGCGAGGTTTACGCCGATCTCGACGTGGCACCACTGGCGCCCGAGACCGACCGCGCGATGGTATGCGGCAACCTGGCCTTCAACCTTGAGATCAAGGAACTGCTCGAAGGCTACGGGCTGCGCGAAGGGGCCAATTCGGAGCCGAGGGAATATGTCGTGGAAAAGGCGTTTCTCGACTGAACACACAGCCACGCAACACGAAAACCCGCGCGGGATATCCGTCCCGCGCGGGTTTTTTCTGACGCTTTCACGGTCCGGGTATCAGTACCCGAGCGCGCGCTGGACCGATTCCAGAGAATTCTCGAGCATGCTGGGACTGTCTTGCCCACGTTCGAGACTGTCGAGCAGCAGCTCCTGCGTGGTCGTGCCTAGGCTCGACTCTTCGAGAAGCGTGCGCGCACCTTCCATGTCGAAGCCTTCGACGGTCAACACCTCGGGTACCTGTTCGTCCGTTCCAGTCGATGTCGCCGAGATGCCGGAGTCGGACCCCGAGGCTGCGCCCTCATCGCCCTGTGCGGCGTCACCAGACGCATCATTCGCGCTTTCGCCCGCCGTTTCGCCCGTCGCGGCCTCGAACGCCTCGCGGGCTTCGGCAGCGGCGTCTTCCTCACTGCCGCCGGCCGCTTCCTGCGCACGCTCTATCGAGGACCGCGCCGCTTCTTCAGCTTCCGCCGCGGCCTCTTCGCCCATTTCCCGGACACGGTCGACGGCCTCTTCAGCCTGTTCAGCAGCCTCGTTCCCGGTCTCCGCCGCGGAGTCCATGGCGCTTTCGGCGTCGTCCTGCATGTCGGCTGCGGCCCCCTCGACCGCGTCGGAGACGTCGCTGGCCGTGTCTTCCGCGAAACTGGCGCCACCGCTTGCGGTGTCCCCGACCGCCTCGGCGGCATCGTTCGCCGTATCATCGACCGCGTCGGCAACATCGTCAGCCGTGTCATCGCTCTGCGTACCGTCGGTGTCTGCGGCGGTGTCAGGTGCTTCGACGTCCTGCGTCGCGCCACTGACATCGTCCATCACGTCCTCGACCGATTTGCCGGTGAACAGCAGATAGCCGCCACCAAGAACGATCACGGCCAGCACGATCCAAATCAGGTTTTTCATAACCGTCTCCCAAATTACGACGGGCTCGCGCGATCATCGCTGCGGCCCTCTTTTCCATCTGTGCCAAATGGCTCCATGAAAGGAAACCCGCAAGGGGCAAATAGCGCGCCTTTAGGCCCAAGTCAGCCGATTTTGCGGCTTGAAAGCCGCCCCGCCCGCGTCTAGATTGCCAGTCCAACGAAGACTGGCCCAGAAAACCATCAAAGGATCGATACCATAGCTCGCAGACCTCACAACGCGCCACCGTCGCGTGATACCGGCCCGAGGGTCAACGACAAAATTCGTGCCAACGAAATCCGTCTCATCGGGGCCGATGGCGAAAATGCCGGGGTCGTCACCCCACGCACGGCGCTCGAGATGGCGGAACAGGTCGGGCTCGATCTTGTGGAAATTTCGCCCAATGCCAATCCGCCGGTCTGCAAGATCATGGATTACGGCAAGTACAAGTACGAACAGCAGAAACGCGAATCCGAAGCGCGCAAGAAGCAGAAGGTCATCGAGGTCAAGGAGGTGAAGTTTCGCCCCGGCACCGATACGCATGACTACGACGTCAAGATGCGCAACGTCCTGAAGTTTCTCGAAGGCGGCGACAAGGTGAAGGTGACCCTGCGCTTTCGTGGTCGCGAAATGGCGCATCAGGATCTGGGACGTGATCTGCTCGAACGGATCGCGGAAGACGTCAAGGATATCGGCCGGATCGAGAACATGCCCAAGATGGAAGGGCGCCAGATGGTCATGATCATCGGCCCCGGCGCGAAATAGCACCGTCATCGCGGTCCGATACGCGGCCGGGAAGGTGACGGGACGCGCATCTCCCGGCCTCACGGGGCTGCGGAACGAGCACAACCGGAGGCCCGCATGTCACAGATCGAGTACAAGGTGATCCCGGCCCCGACACGCGGCCGCAAGGCGCCGGGCATCAAGACGCCCGAGGGGCAGTTCGCGCTTGGCTTCGAGGACGCGCTCAACGAGATGGCGCGCGACGGGTGGCAGTATCTGCGCAGCGATATTCTGCCGAGCGTCGAGCGTCAGGGCCTGACCTCCAGCCATACGGTCTATCGCTCGGTGCTGGTGTTCCAGCGCGATATCCGGTCGATCGACCCCTCTGCGACGCCGGCCTCCGACGGCGATGCGGCCACCATGCCCTCTGCCCGAACGCCTGGCACATCCGGGCCGCGCGAGTGAATTGATCACCTGCGTCTTTGCGCGACAAATCAACCGGTTGACCCGGATCACTCCGCCATGAAGACTGCGCAAACGCCTGATGACCGGGGAAGTTTTTTGCAATGACCCCTTCAATTCATGGCGTTTTGCGATACACTCTGCGACCTGACTTGAAAAGGTATCTTCCATGTCCAAAACAGACCCCTTCGGTTTCGACATGTCGGTCTCGTCGGCAAAAAAGAAGAACCCGCGCGGCCGGCGGAGCATGTCCGGCGCGTCGGAGACGTCGACCAGAATCTGCGACCATCCGGGCTGCGAGGATCCGGGCAAGTATCGCGCCCCCAAGGCCCCCGACGTGCTGGACGATTATTATTGGTTCTGTCAGACGCATGTGCGCGAATACAACTTGAAGTGGAATTTCTTCGATGGCACCACAGAGGCGGAGTTGAACGCCCAGTCGTCGAAGGACAAGGTCTGGGATCGCGAGACCCGCAAGTTCAACGACCCCGAGGCACGGGCCTGGGCACGGCTCGGCATCGAGGATCCGCATCAGGTTCTGGGGGTGAACGCCACGCAGAACCCCGGCAAGGCCCGCACCGGTCGCCGCAAACTGCCCCCGACCGAGCGTCGTGCGGTCGAGATCCTCGAGGCCGAGGATCATTGGTCCAAGGCGGATGTGCGCAAGGCCTACAAGTCGCTGATCAAGGTGTTGCATCCTGATATCAACGGCGGCGACCGCAGCCAGGAAGAACAGTTGCAACAGGTCGTCTGGGCCTGGGACCAGATCAAGGACAGCCGGAACTTCAAGTGATCGGGTGCCTGCCCGCCGCGGCACCGGTCAGGCAGGGCGGCTTTCCGCGCAGGGGTGGCGGGTGAGCTTGTGCCCGGATCGTCAGATGCACATGTTACAATCCCCGAAGGAGGTTCCATGTTACGCATTTTCATTCTGGCCATAATGGGCCTGACACTGGTCGCGGCGGTCCCCGCGCAGGCGCAACCCAAGGGGTGCCCGCCCGGATTGGCAAAGAAAGCAAACGGATGCCAGCCCCCCGGTCTGGCAAAAAAGCAGGGCGTCTATCATCGGGGGGATCGGATCCACGGTGACTATATCATCCTGCGCAATCCCGGACGATATGGCCTCAACCCCGACGAGACATATTACCGGGTGGGAGACCGCGTGTATCGCGTCAATCGCGAAACACGCGAGGTGTTGGACCTGATCGGCGCGGCAGCGGCGGTTCTTAACTGACGCAGTTACTCCGCGGCGACGCGCCGCCGCGCCGCCAGCATGTCCTTGAGATAGCGCCCCGTATGGCTGCGCGTTTCTTCGGCGACCTGTTCGGGCGTGCCCACGGCAACAAGCTCGCCACCACCATCGCCACCCTCGGGCCCTATATCGATGATGTGATCGGCGGTCTTGATGACATCGAGATTGTGCTCGATCACGATCACGGTGTTGCCCGCATCGACAAGCTCATGCAGCACTTCCAGCAGCTTTTTCACGTCCTCGAAATGCAGCCCTGTCGTCGGCTCGTCGAGAATGTAAAGCGTCCGCCCGGTCGAGCGTTTGGCCAGTTCCCGCGACAACTTCACCCGTTGCGCCTCGCCGCCCGAAAGGGTCGTCGCCTGCTGGCCCACCCTGATATAGCCTAGCCCCACACGCATCAGCGCATCCATCTTCTCGCGGATCGACGGCACCGCCTGAAAGAACGTCTGCGCCTCTTCAACCGTCATATCAAGAACGTCCGCTATACTCTTGCCCTTGAACCTTATTTCAAGCGTCTCGCGATTGTAGCGCGCGCCCTTGCAGGTCTCGCATTCGACATAGACATCCGGCAGGAAATGCATCTCGATCTTGATGACGCCGTCGCCCTGACAGGCCTCGCAGCGCCCGCCCTTGACGTTGAACGAGAACCGGCCGGGCTTGTAACCGCGCGCCTTGGCCTCGGGCAGCCCCGCGAACCAGTCGCGGATCGGCGTGAAGGCCCCGGTATAGGTCGCGGGGTTGGAGCGCGGCGTGCGCCCGATGGGGCGCTGGTCGATATCGATCACCTTGTCGAGATGCTCCAGCCCCTTGATCGTCTCGCAAGGCGCGGGCGCGTGGCGCGCGCCGTTCAGCCGCATGGACGCGGTCTTGAACAGGGTCTCGATGGTCAGCGTGGATTTTCCACCCCCCGACACGCCCGTGACGCAGACGAACTTGCCAAGCGGAAACTCCGTCGTCAGATCCTTGAGGTTGTTGCCCGTCGCCTTGACCACCGTCAGCTTCTTGCGGTTGCCCTTGCGACGCTTGGCCGGCACGGCGATCTCGCGCGCGCCCGACAGGTATTGCCCTGTGACCGAAGCGGGATCGGCGGCCACCATATCCGGCGTGCCGTGACTGACCACGCGCCCCCCATGCACCCCCGCACCGGGGCCGATATCGAAGACATAGTCGGCGGTGCGGATCGCCTCTTCGTCATGCTCCACGACGATCACGGTGTTGCCCTGATCGCGCAGATTGCGCAGCGTCTGCAAAAGCCGTCCGTTGTCGCGCTGATGCAGCCCGATCGACGGCTCGTCGAGCACGTAAAGCACGCCGGTCAGCCCCGATCCGATCTGGCTGGCCAGCCGGATGCGCTGCGACTCGCCCCCCGACAGCGTGCCCGCATTGCGGCTGAGCGTCAGATATTCCAGCCCGACATTGTTGAGAAATCCCAGCCGCTCGCGGATCTCCTTGAGGATGGCGCGGGCGATCTCGTTCTTCTGCTGCGACAGGTTGGCCGGCACGGTCTCGCACCAGTCATAGGCCTCGCGGATGCTCATCTGCACCACCTGTCCCACATGCACGCCGGCGATGCGCACCGCGAGCGCCTCTTCGCGCAGGCGGTAGCCGCCACAGGTGCCACAGGAGCGGTTGTTCTGATAGCGCTCGAATTCTTCGCGGATCCAGGCGCTGTCGGTCTCGCGGTAGCGCCGCTCCATGTTGGGGACGACGCCCTCGAAGACGCGGCTGACCTGATAGACGCGGCCGCCCTCGTCGTACCGAAACGAGATCTCTTCTTCGCCCGAGCCATAGAGAAACACCTGTTTCACATGCGCGGGCAGGTCCTTCCACGGGGTCGCCTTGTCGAACTCGTAATGCTGCGCGATGGCGTTGATCGTCTGGGTGAAATACGGGCTCTTGCCCTTGCGCCAGGGCGCGATGGCACCCTTGGTGACCGGCAGCGCCGCGTCCGGCACGATCAGTTGTTCATCGAAGAAAAGCTCGACCCCCAGCCCGTCGCAATCGGGACACGCCCCGAACGGTGCGTTGAACGAAAACAGTCGCGGCTCGATCTCGGGGATGGTGAACCCGCTGACCGGACAGGCAAAGCGTTCGGAGAATGTCACGCGCTCGGGATCGCCCTCGCGCGGGGCTGTTTCCAGCACGGCGATCCCGTCGGCGAGATCGAGCGCGGTGCGGAAACTGTCGGCAAGCCGCGTCTCCAGCCCCTCCTTCACCACGATCCGGTCCACGACAACGTCGATATCGTGGCGAAACTTCTTGTCGAGTTTCGGCGGGTCGTCCAGCTCGTGAAACTCGCCATCGACCTTGACCCGCTGAAAGCCGGATTTGCGAAGTTCCAGAAATTCCTTGCGGTATTCGCCCTTGCGGTCGCGCACGATGGGGGCCAGCAGATAGCCGCGCGTGCCCTCCTCCATCGCCATGACGCGATCGACCATGTCCTGCACCTGTTGCGCCTCGATCGGCAGGCCGGTCGCGGGGGAATAGGGCGTGCCGGCGCGGGCAAAGAGAAGGCGCATGTAGTCGTAGATCTCGGTCACCGTGCCAACGGTGGAGCGCGGGTTCTTCGACGTCGTCTTCTGCTCGATGGAGATGGCAGGCGACAGACCGCTGATGTGATCCACATCCGGTTTCTGCATCATGTCGAGGAACTGGCGCGCATAGGCCGACAGCGATTCGACGTAGCGCCGCTGCCCCTCGGCATAGATCGTATCAAAAGCGAGCGAGGATTTGCCCGACCCGGAAAGCCCGGTGATGACAACGACTTGATCCCGCGGAATGTCCACGTCGATATTCTTGAGGTTATGCTCGCGCGCGCCACGTACTTCGATATTCTTGAGATCGGCCATGCTGCCCCCCACGGGTGTGTTTCGAGTCAAATAGGCGTGACGCGTCATCGGTCCAAGTCATTTTCCCGAACCGGTGCCACACACGTGCGCGCCGGGCCTATTTCCGGGCAAGGGCCCAGCTACATATCGGAAATGCCGGGTCATTGCGCAGATCGTCGGTTTCGGGATCGTGCACCGGCGGCCACTCCGGCTCCAGATTGCGCAGGGCCGCGGCCCGGTTGCCCCATTGCCGCGCGGTGATCCGGTCCGCGTCGAACCCGGCCTCGACCAGCAGGTTGGTCAGCCCGCGTGCCGTCCATCGCGAGCAATCCACCGGATCCTGATGATACGGGATGAAGAACGGCACCGCCAGCCAGAACCAGCCCTCCGCGCGCAGCATCTCGCGCACATGACGGATCGCGGCATGGGGCCGGTCGAGATGTTCCCAGACCTGATTGGCAAGGATCAGATCGAAACGCAGCACATCTCCCTGCCCGTCACGGAACGGACCCGCACAGATATCATGCCTGGGATAGCGAAAGCGCGCATAGCTTCGAAATGTGAAGCGCCGCCCGAACTTGCCCGAGATTTCGGCCGCATCCAATGTTTCCGGCGACAGCGCCGCCAGCCAGCGGCGCGTGGATTTCTGCATCACGACACGGTTGAGGCTTGTCACGTCATCCCCCGCCGCCACCATGATCCACCGCCGGTGTCATGGGCAGAAGATATCGTTGAAGACGGCGAAGAGCATCAGCGACAGGATCAGCGTCATCCCCACGGTCATCAGGACGCGCAGCGCACGGTCGCTCGGCGGCTTGCCGGTCACGGCCTCGTAGGCGTAGAACATCAGATGCCCGCCATCCAGCACC
>Ga0136557_1000672_pt1 | contig 25169 bp, 26 predicted proteins | sample AntRauTorckE6832_FD_104796 | JGI IMG/M metagenome (GOLD analysis project Ga0136557, IMG submission 104796) | Saline lake microbial communities from Rauer Islands, Antarctica - Metagenome Torckler E6 #832 | ecosystem: Environmental > Aquatic > Non-marine Saline and Alkaline > Saline | place...
ATAGCACTTGAACAGGCGAACATGAAAAAAGGCGGGAAACCGATCAAGACTTTCGGCCCCCTTATTCACAACCCCCAGGTGCTCGAACTTCTTGAAGAAAAAAATATAAAATGCATAGAAAAAATTCCTGAACATGGAGATGGGACGGTTATAATAAGAGCCCACGGTATACCTCCTCAAGCCAAAGAGCAGCTTAAAAATGCAGGCTTTACCATTCTTGATGCAACTTGTCCCAGGGTTATAAAGGTACAGGCCATAATAAAAAAACATTCTGCACAGGGGTATAATGTAATTATAGCAGGAGATCATGATCATGCAGAAGTTGTAGGTCTTGCAGGGTATGCAGGAGAAAAAGGGGTTGTCATAAATTCAGAAGAGGAATTTGACAAACTTCCGGAATTTAAAAATGCAATTGTTGTTGCCCAGACAACCCAGAACACAAAATTTTATAAACACCTTACAGATAAAATTGAAGAAAATTTTCCGCATTATAAAGTCTTTAATACAATATGTGACTCTACTGAAAAAAGACAAAAAGAGATAAAAGAAATTGCAAAAGAGGTTGATGCAGTTGTTGTTGTAGGAGGAAAAACAAGCGGAAACACCAAAAGGCTCAGGGAAGTAGCTTCCCAGGAAGGCACAAAAGCCTTTCACATAGAAAATGAAAAAGAACTTAACATAGATTTTATTGCAGACCAGGGAAAAATAGGAATAACTGCAGGAGCTTCAACTCCAAACTGGGTAATATCACAGGTTTACAAAGCTGTTAAAACTGCAAAGCTTAAAAAGGAAAAAAATGCTCTTGTATGCTTGTTCATCCTTTTAAAATTCCTTCTCAGGTTCAATATTCTTCTTGCATCAGGAGCAGGAGCTCTTGCTTTTGCAGCATCTGTTCTTCTTGGATTAAGCAGTTTCAGTTTTTTAACAGCTGCTGTACCTTTTTTCTATATTTTATCAATCCATACACTCAACAATATAGCTCTTATAAATTCCGATAAATTCAATGACCCTCATAAAGCCCGGATGTATGAAAAATACAAGCCTTTTATCTTTATTTATGCTGTTACAGCAGGAATTTTATGTCTTTATTTTTCATACCAGCTCGGATTACTACCTTTTTTTATAATACTTCTCATGTCTGCAGCAGGTCTTTGCTACAAACTCCCTGTAATAAAACTTCCTTTTATTTCAAAAGATTTTGTAGCTCTTGGAACAATACCGGGTTCAAAAGCTTTTCTTATTGCAGGTGCATGGTCTGTAATCTGCACTCTTATACCTTTTTTTGCATCCTCAGATTTTACATTGTCTCAAATTCCGGGGGTAATTACTGTTCTGATATTTTGCGGTTCAATGGCATTTTTCAGAACAATCTGGTTTGATATACTTGCAATTCACGGCAATAAAATAGCCGGAGAAATTACAATCCCTGTACTTATCGGAGAAGAAAAAGCATCTGATATTTTAAAATATACTCTTGTCTTTGTGATCATACTTCTAATTACAAGCGCTTATGCAGGTATAATAACAAAATTCGGCTATTTATTAACGATATACCCTCTTTTATCTCTTTACTTTATTATAAAAAACAAAAAAAACGAAATACAGCCCGGTTTTTTTGACGACATAATAACTGAAAGTCTTTTTTTAACTTCAGCAGTTCTTGCTTCAGCATGGATTATTTTTTAAAATTTTCGGGTAAAAACTGAATAAGGAATCTTATAAATAAAAAGAGTACAAGCATTATGGTTCATTATCAGGAAATCACAGATGAACTCGATCTTCACCATTTTCACCCGGGTGAAGTAAAACCTCTCATAAAAGAATATATAAGAGAATGCAGAAAAAAAAATATATATGAAATAAGAATAATACATGGAAAAGGAAAAGGGATACTCAAAAAAAGAGTTCACAAAATTCTTGAAAAAAATCAATATGTAAAAGACTTTTACACAGCTGGTCCTCAATCCGGATTCTGGGGAGCTACTATAGCAGTTCTTAAAAAATAACCCCGCAAAAATACATTTTAAAGAGAATATATTCCTTATTATTATCTCCTGATCTATTCTTTAACCATCCTTATATCATTGTTCACTTATGTAAAAACAATTTTCCGGTTGCAATAAAACAAGAAAATATTACTTTAAATATTAAAATCTGAAATGAATCTTTTAATATTTTTAAATATAAAACCAGGGAGCATGATATGGGTAAAAGAAAAACTCTTATAATAACTGATATGCTCAATGATTTTATCAGAAAAGAGGGCGCCCTTTACTGCGGAACCTCTGCTGAAAAAATAATAGATAAAATAAGAATAAGACTTGCTGATTTCAGAGAAAAAGGAGATCTGGTCATATATCTCAAAGATGCTCATGCAGAAAATGATAAAGAATTTGAAAAATTCCCAAAACACTGTGTGAAAGATACCTGGGGGAACAGAGTAATTGAAGAGCTCAAACCTGTTGAAAATGAAACTGTAATAGAAAAACAAAGGTACAGCGGATTTTACAATACTGATCTTGACAATATACTTGCTCAATACAGCCCTGATGAAGTTTATCTCACAGGAGTATGCACATCTATTTGTGTAATGGATACTGCAGGAGGTCTTGCAAACAGAGACTATAATGTCATAATACCAGAAACAGAAATTGCCGATTTTGATCCTGAAATGCATTATTTTTCAATAAAAAGAATGAAAAACATATACGGAGCTCAAATTATATAAATGATTACTACAGAATCGATTTCTCCTCTTTTTACAGATTTGTATGAACTTACAATGATGGCTGGCTATTACAAAAAGAATATGAATAAAGAAGCCTCATTTTCTTTATACATAAGACCTGAAAATACAAGAAACTATTTTGTGTTTGCAGGGCTTGAAACTGTTATAAACTATATTGAAAACCTTAAATTTTCATCAGATGAAATAAATTATCTTAAATCTTTAAATCTTTTTGATTATTCATTTCTGAAAATGCTTGAAAATTTCAGGTTTACCGGAGATATCCATGCAATGGAAGAAGGGACTGTATTTTTCGGAAATGAACCTGCACTTGAAGTTACTGCTCCCATAATTGAAGCACAGCTCCTTGAAACTATGATTGTAAATACAATAAATTTTGAAACCATGATTGCAACCAAAGCCGCAAGATGTGTCCACAGCGCCGGCAACAAACCTCTTACCGATTTTTCTCTTAGAAGAACCCACGGAAGTGATGCCGGAATTAAAACAGCAAGATCTGCTTATATAGGCGGCTTTTCAGCAACCAGCAATGTACTTGCAGGAAAAATGTTTAATATACCGGTTTCAGGAACTATGGCACATTCCTTTGTAACCGCTTTTAAAACAGAAGAAGAGGCTTTTGAAGCTTTTTGCGAAACTTTTCCTGACCAGAGCGTTCTTCTGATAGATACTTATGATACCCTGGATGGAGCAAAAACAGCTGCTAAAACAGGTAAAAAACTTGAATCTCAGGGGAAAAAACTAAAAGGTGTCAGGCTTGACAGCGGAGACATGGCTGACTTAAGCATAAAAGTCAGAAAAATTCTTGATGACAACGGCTTAAATGATACAAAAATTTTTGCTTCCAGTGGATTTGATGAATTTAAAATTAAAAAAACTCTTGAACAAAAAGCTGCTATAGATGCTTTTGGAGTAGGCACTTCAATGGGTGTATCTGCAGATGCTCCTTTTCATGATACTGTATACAAGCTTAATTTTTTCAACGGAAGAAACGTAAGAAAATTAAGCAAAAATAAAATAACACTTGCAGGTAAAAAGCAGGTTTTCAGATTTTTTGACGAAAATAATCTTATTAAAAAAGATATAATAGGAACAAGAAAAGAAAATTTTAACAATTCATATAAATTACTAAAACCGGCTGTCAAACAAGGTGTAAGGTGTAAAGAACCCGAATCTGTTGAAAATATTAAACAACGATTTAAAGAGGAATTTACAAAACTAGACAATAAATACAAAATACTGGACAAACATGTAAGCTTCCCTGTTCAGATAAGCCAAACTCTTGAATCAGCCCAGCCCTGACTTAAAACTTTAGACTTTGAGGTATTATATTAAATGGAACCGGAAATAAAAGTAAGAGGATATCACACAGATATATACCAACATGTTAATAATGCTAGATTTCTTGAATTTATGGAAGAAGGAAGATGGCAGCTTTTTGAAGACTATCTTGACCCTGATGAATTTACAAAAGGCGAGTATGCTTTTTATGTTGTAAACATTAATATCTCTTATAAGGATCAGGCCAATGTTAATGATGTACTTACTGTTAAATCAGGAATGCTGAGGTTTGGCAATAAAAGTGCAGCATTCAAACAGCAGATAATAAACAAAGAAACAAAAAGCCTTATAATAGATTCAGATGTCACCTTTGTTGTGGTTGACCATACAGGAAAGCCAGTAAAGATTGAAGGAAAAGTTAAAGAAATGCTTAACAAGATACCTGAATTCAAGGGTGTATAATTTTATCTGAATGAACGATTACACCGGCTTAAAAAGTCTTTATTAAGCCGGTTTTTGAAAGACACTTGATTTATTCAGTTTTTTTTTCTTATTTTTCTGAATCATTTTTTTCTTTTAAGATTTATTATTTTAAGTATAATAAAGAATAATTTATAAAAACATTTTTTACTCTGCTGCTGAACAAATAATCACAACATTATTTTTATTTATATATTCTTACCTTTAGCCCTTTTCCAACGGCTTAAAAAAATACGGAGATAAATATTTTGGAAGAAAGACTTACAGGAAAAAAAGGTGAATTTTTAGACAAAGACACAGAAAAAAAATTCAAAGCAAAAAGCTGGCCTGCAAAAATAAAACCTGCTGTTATTATAAGCTTTTTAATAATTGCAGCATCCTTTGCAGTCGATTTTGATAAAATCATACTTTTTAAATTTTCACAGGATTTTACAGTTCTTCTTGCGTTAAAAGGTCTTGTTTTACTAACCGGTATTTTTCTCATACTTTTTCTTCTTACAGACTCCCTTGTTTTATCCGCACCTTTTATATCATCTGCATTTATTCTTTCAACCGGCCTTTACGTAACAGGCGAAGCCGTTATCCACTATACCAGAACCGATCTTACGCTCGGCATAATTCTTTTATCTCTTACACTTTTTTATTCATTTTTCAGTTTTCAAGTACTTTATACTGCGTTTGCAGGATTTGCCGCTTCTGTTATTTACTGTCTTGGAATATACTTTTACACTCCTCATGAACTAAGCTCTTTTATCATTATCTGTGTACTTTTATTAATTGCAAATATATCAGGGATTGCTCTGTTTATCAGGAATTCTGTTCTTGAAAGAAAAAATTATTACTTCAATTTCGAAAAATCTGATCTTAATAACAAAATATCTGATCTCAAACAAAAAGTATCCAGATTAAATTCAGAAAAAAAATATGAAGAAAAAAAAGTTGGAACAGAAAAGGCAGAAAGTTTTACACAAGAGCTTACAGATGAGTTCAACAGAAACAAAAGATACAATAGCGATCTGTCCTTAATGCTCATTTCAATAGATAAACTTGAAAATCTTTATGAACACCTGGGTATTAAAGCTGCAGAAGCTGTAATTAGCGATATACAAAGAATTTGCAGCAGCGAAATCAGGCCTGAAGGAGATTATTTCGCAAGAACAGATGAAAATGAATTCTGCTTTATTCTTCCTTCTACAGATGAATACGGGGCTTTTTCATTTGCTGAGAGAATCAACAGTAAAATATTAAAAAGAAAGTATAACTTAAAAAATCAGAAACTTAAAATTACAATAAGCATCGGAATAGCATGCCTTGAAAATGAAAATGAACCTTTTGAGCTTCTTGAACATGCCAAAGATGCATTAATTGAATCAAAAAACAAAAACGGCAGCGAACCTGTATTTTATAAAAACTGATTTAAATTTTTATTGCATCTCAGCCAAATCTTTTAAACAGGAAAAAATCATGGGCACACAATGGTACTCTGTAAGATCTGTTTTCAGACATCCGGGAAGCAAAGATAAAAAAACTGATATCTATGAAGAAAGGATAACATTATGGCTTGCATCCTCATTTGAAGAAGCTGTTGTTCTGGCAGAGACCGAAGCTTTAAACTATGCTAGTGAAATAAACTGTGATTATTCCGGATTTTCTCAAGTATATCAGATTTTGCAAAATGAGATAAAAAGCGGTGCCGAAATTTTTTCGCTGATGAGGGAATCAGAAAAAGGAATTAATCAATATATCAAAGACTATTTTGATACAGGCAGGGAAAAACTGAGGAAAAGCAATACAAACTAAAACAAAGTCTCAAAAACACCCTTTTCTTTGTTTTTTTGCACATTCTCATAACTGAAGACCTCTCCGTTCATTGCTATAAAAACACCCGGACCCAAAAATTTCACTGAAGAATATGCAAAACCGAGATTAAACAATGCATCGGATTTTTCAACAGTGGCAGGTGCCATTGCTCCCGTAAGAACTATTGTTTTATCTTTTATTTTTTCACCGAGGAATCCTGCAGTTTCAGCCATAGTATCTGTACCATGTGTTATAAGAATTCTTTTTTCTTCTGTGCTTAAACAGAAATCAAGAATTTTATACCTGTCAGCATCATCAAAAAAAAGGCTGTCTTTAAGCATAACTTTTTCGACTTTGTAATAAGACAAACAACCTGAACGTTGAAAAAGTTCCTCTACCTGAGTGGAAGAAAAACAAAGATCTCCACGTACTCTGTCATAGACTTTATCAAGAGTTCCCCCGGTTATAAGCACTTTTACACAATCTTTTTTCAAAAAGACCTCCATTTTAATCAGGTTAATCCCAAAATCAGAAAACATATACCTGCAGACTAATATTTTCGGCTTAAAATCTGCGACTTACATTACAAGTGAAGTATCTCCTCCAGGACTAAGTTTCCTCTCCAGTTTTCTTGCATATCTACTCATGAGATAACAACAGATGAAATATAAAAATGCAGTAGTAGTATAAATTTCAAAAGGATGAACCATAAGCCTGTTGTTAAGCCCCTGGGCAACAAATGTAAGTTCCAGAACTCCTATTACATATGCAAGGGAAGTGTCTTTGAAAATAGCAATAAACTGCCCTACTATTGCGGGTATCATCTGTTTTAAAGCCTGGGGAAGTATAATCAGTCTCATGGTCTGTATATATGAAAGCCCTGTTGAGTATGCAGCTTCAAACTGGCCTCCAGGTAAGTTTTCAATACCGGATCTTACAATTTCAGCTATATAAGCACATGTAAAAATTGTAAGAGCTATAGTTGCAGACCAGAATACATCGAGAAAAGAATCTGTTACAACAGGGATGAAAAAATATACCCAGAAAATTACTATAATAAGCGGATTGCCTCTTATAAACTCAATATACAAAAGAGCCGGAATTCTAAATATTTTATTTTCAGATGTTCTTGCAACACCTACAGCTATTCCGACAAAAAAACTTATAAAAATTGCTATAAAAGCCATGAGTATTGAAAATGAGAGGCCGCCCAGCCCCATAAAAAGTTCATTTTCACTTCCATTGGGAAATCTCCAGAACAAAAGAGTCAGCACGTTATCTCTGATTACACCGAAATCAAAACCTGCTATTCCTTTAATCATTTCATATATCAAAACACAAAAAACGAAAATAAAAGCTCCTTTTAAAAATAATACAAGGCTTTTTTTCATAATTAAGCCGGTTCTTTTAAAAAAGATTTTTACATCCGAATCAATTGCATAATAATCAGGAATATTTTTTTCTCTGTAAACAAACATATTATATGGAATTTTAAAAAACTGAATCAGTTTTTCCAGAGGATTAAAAACAGTTTCTGAAATTTTATAATATAAATTATCTTTTTTTGCTTCATGTCTTTTAAGACGTGTATTTATTATGTTGAGAACAAAGGAAATAACAAGGGAAAGTAAAAGATACAAAACAGTAGCTGCTGTTGTGGACTCAAAACCTCTGAAGGTAAGAGATTCTACCTGCTGAGACTGCCAGGTAAGCTCTGCTACACCTACAACCATTGCAAGGGAAGAGTTTTTCATATTATTTAAAAATTCACTTCCCATGGGAGGGATAATATTTCTGAATGCTACCGGCAGAATTATTTTTCGTAAAACCTGAAAATACGAAAGTCCGCTTGAGTAAGCAGCCTCAAGCAAACCTTTATCTATCGACTGAAGCCCTGCTCTTATAATTTCAGCCATAAAAGAACCTGTATAAACAGAAAGCCCAACAGCTGCAGTTAAAAATTCAAAATCACCTGCAAAAAGAAAGGTTTTAATACTTTCCGGAAGAGCAGTAGGCATTGCAAAATACCAGAAAAAAAGCTGGACAAGAAGAGGAGTATTCCTGAAGAACTCTACGAATACAGTAGAAACCCATTTAAGAGGCTTAAACGAAGAAAGCCTTCCTAGTCCGAAAATTATCCCAAGAATCAGAGCTGCTCCGGAACTTAAAAGAGATATTTCAAAAGTAGTTTTTAAACCTGATAAAAGACTGAAGCCGAAATGTTCACCATAGGTGTCATTAACAGTAAAAATTATACTCCAGTCAAAATCATACCCGAAATCAAAATAAAAATAAAAATATCCGAAAGTAATTAAAGAAAGTATAAAAAGAACCAAATACTGTACATAGCTTTTTTCCAGCCAGTATCTAAACATAATAAAACCTTTGAAATAAAAAGCCCGGAAAACCGGGCTTTAATTTATAAATCTCTTTTTTTTAAGGCCACATTTCAATTTCTTCGGTCATAGGGAAGTGATATGGAGTATCAGGTCCGTACCATTTATTGTATATTTTTTTATATGTCCCGTCTTTCCACATATCCTGAATTGTAAAATTGATTGTATCCCTTAATTTTGAATCATCTTCAGGAAGACCTATACCGTATGGCTCATTACTGAAAAAATCACCTACAAGTTCATATTCCCCCGGTTTTTTTGCGGCATATCCGAGAAGAATGGTTGAATCTGTACTCCATGCAGCAACTCTTCCCATTTCAAGAGCCTGAAAACATTCGGATTCTTTCTGAAAAGAGATTACATTCTTGTCCGCATTTTTATCACCAAGCTTTTTTAAAAGATTTTTTACATTTATTTCCGAGGTAGTCCCCTGCATTGTAGCAATTTTTTTACCTACAAAATCTTTAAGCTCAGAATATTCACCTTTTTTTGCAAGCATCTTCTGTCCGTCAAAAAAATAGGTGATGGAAAAATCAATCGATTTGTCACGCTCTCTTTTATGGGTCATATTTGCAACCGACATATCTATTCTTCCCTGCTGAACAAAAGCAATACGTGTTTTGTTGCTTACAGGAACACGCTCAAGTTTGCATCCCATTCTTTTTGCAATCTCTTCTGCAATATCAACATCAAATCCTACCCAGTCACCATCTGCATTATAGAAAGCTCCGGGGATTGAATCTGTCATAAGTCCGGCTTTAACAACTTTTTCCTTCATAATTTTGTCATAAGCAGGACCAGCTGAAACAGTTGAAACCGACATGAAAACTGCGCAGATAAAAATCAATAACAGGCCTAATCTTTTCATTTTTTCTCCCTTTTTTTATTTTATTTATAAGTAAACTAAACGATTTTAAAATTAGTTTTTAAACAAAAAAATCTTTCAGGCTGTCTTAATTCTTTTCAAAGTTCAAACAAACAAAACTAATGGCTTAATATCTTACTTAAGAACTCCTTTGTTCTTTCATTTTCAGCATTTCTGAAAAATTCTGCCGGAGTTTTTTCCTCTACAAGATACCCTTCATCCATAAATATCACCCTGTCTGCTACCTCTCTTGCAAAGCCCATTTCATGGGTAACACAAACCATTGTCATCCCTTCACCTGCAAGACTTTTCATAACATCAAGGACTTCATTTATCATTTCAGGATCAAGTGCAGATGTAGGTTCATCAAAAAGCATTATTTTAGGATTCATTGCAAGACCTCTTGCAATTGCAACTCTCTGCTGCTGACCGCCTGAAAGCTGCGAGGGATATGAGTCGGCTTTATCCGGAATATTTACTTTATGCAAAAGTTCCATTGCCCTTTTCTTAACTTTTGAAGGCTTGATTTTTCGTACTTTTGTAGGGGCAAGCATTATATTTTCAAGAACTGTCATATGTGGATAAAGGTTGAACTGCTGAAAAACAAATCCAATTTCTGCGCGTAAAAGAGTCAGATTTGTTCTGGGAGAATTTAGATCCATTCCGTCGACAACTATTGTGCCTTCCTGAACCGGCTCCAGTCTGTTTATACATCTTATAAGAGTAGACTTACCTGAACCGCTGGGACCGCATATTACCACGACCTCACCCTGATCTATTTCCAGATTTATATCCTTGAGAACCTGAAAACCTCCGAACCACTTACTAACATCAGTAAATTTTATCAAAAATTCCCCCTGAAAATGAAAACATTTATTCATATAGATAATTTAATTTTTTCTATTCTCTTTTTCAGGGCAAGTCAATTATTTTATAGATACAAACTGCGGATTACATAATTTTGAATAAGGATTTCTATAAGATATGATAAAATTATAAAAGGCTGAAACTACAAATTTTCAGCCTTTTAAGGTTTAATCGGAAAATTTTACTCCGATTCTGTATTTCGGTTGCTTTGATGTAAATGCTCCGTCGAATCCTGACCATACAACTTTTCCCTTTTCCGGATTTTTATCAGCAGATTTCTCAGAAGTTACATAAAGAGTTGTTCCTTTAAGATACGGATACTTTGAGATAAAACTCATTCCATTGTCTGAGATATCATGAATTTCACCTCTGTACTCATCTCCGTTGAGTTTTCTGCGATAAATACAGGATTCTCTGAATCCGGCTCTTTTCCTGTCTCTTTCATCATAGACAAAATACCCTCCTTTTTCATTTCTGAAACAGACTTTACTCTGTTTTGTATCTTTGATACCGCCTTTTGCTTTCATGGCTTTTCTCCTTTTGTTATAGTTAACACCAAAAAACAAAATTTTAAGCCAGGATTTGTTTCAATATATACTTAAAAAATATATAAGAATTACCTTCCTTGGTTTTATGTTCAATTAAAAACATGAAAATTCTATAATTATGATACTATTATTCATTTTAAATAATCAACAAAAATCGATAATTGAACTTAGTTTAAATATCTGATTAAACTTAAATTAATAAATTTTCGTTCAAACAAATAACAGATTGAATACTTAATATTTGGCCGGAAACCAGTTTTTTTTGTTCAGCTACTTTTAAAAAAGAAAGGGGTTTTTATATGAGCAGTATTTTTATAACAGGAGTAACAAAAGGAATCGGAAATGCTCTTGCAAAAAAGTTTTCTGATTCAGGACATAAAGTTTCAGGCTTTGGAAGAGACAAGAAGAAGCTTGAAGAACTCTCTGAAATAACAGGGGGGAAAAATATATTTATTAACTGCGATATCAGAAGCTACAAAAACGTAAAAGATGCAGCAGATATAATTATAGAAAAAACCGGCATTCCTGAAATTATAATAAACAATGCAGGGGTAATAAACAAAAATCAAAATTTATGGGAAACAGATCCAGATGAATTTGAAAATGTTATAAGTACAAATATAAACGGAAGTTTTCACATAATAAAATATTTTACGCCTCTTTTTATTCAAAGAAAAAAAGGGATAATTGTAAACATGAGCTCAGGTTGGGGCAGATCTGCAGCTCCGGGTGTCAGTGCTTATTGTGCTTCCAAATGGGCTGTTGAAGGACTTACAAAATCACTTGCAATGGAACTTCCGGCCGGAACAGCGGCTGTTACACTAAATCCGGGAGTAATAAATACAGATATGCTCAAATCTTGTTTCGGGAACAGTGCATTATTATGCCAGTCTCCAGAAGAGTTTGCACTAAAAGCAGAAAAACTTATTCTTTCCATAACTGAAAAAGACAACGGGAAAGAGCTTAGTGTTTAAGGTTTCATATAAAATATGAAACCTTCAGGTACGTGTAAAAAGTTTTAAACTATTTCTGTTTGTTATATAAACTCCTGTACTTACAAAAACAAGACCTGTAAGAAGAGAAAAAGTCAGGGGCTCATCCAGAACAGCAAATGAAATTAAAACAGCACTTACTGGAACAAAATTTATAAAAAGCCCTGCCCTTGTCGGACCAATCTGCTTTATTCCGCTGTAATAAAACACAAAAGCTGTTACAGTACCAAAAAATCCAAGATAAAAAAGCGACACCCACTGAATAGGGTTGTATAAAAATATATCCTGAAAAAGACCTTCTGCTGCTGCAGGAAAAAACAGAAATAAAGTTCCTGCAAGAACTGAATAGGTAACGGTTTGAAGAGGTGTAAAGTCTGCCAAAAAAGCTTTTCCTGCAAGTGAATAAACCACCCAGCTTGCTACTGTTCCAAATATAAAAAGCTCACCTATGCCTATTCCGCACTGAAATATTTTAAAAAGATCACCCTTTGTGACAACTATTAAAGCACCTGTTACAGATATAAAAATCCCTGTTAATTTTGCAGCTGTTAATTTTTCACTGAATAACAAAGCAGAAAAAAGCGCTATAAAAACAGGATTATTTGCAACAATAACTGAAGCCCTTCCGGCTTCTATATATTTAAGCCCTGAAAAAAAGCAGAAATTATAAGAAAAAATCCCTGTAAAACCAAGAACTGCTACAATAAAAATCTTATTGAGCGGAAATAAAACCATACCTTTATCTGTTTTTATGCTGAGAACCGCTAGAAAGACAGAAGCTATTGCAAACCTTAAAAAAGCTGCTGAAAAAGGACCTGCATCTTTTGTAACAATTTTTGCGGCAACAAAAGTGCCTCCCCATAAAAATGCAGAAGTTAAAAGTTTAAGATAAGTAATTTTATTCAAAACATATTTCCCGCTTCAGTTATTAAAAATTTTAAACCCCGTATTTGAATTAAATCAATAATCAGCTAGCAGAAATTATCCCAGCTGAAAAGCTAAAAAATAACAAGAAAACATGGAACCAGGTTTGAATTTAAAGAGATTATATTTTAAAATATACAAAATCCGATTCAGATTAAATTGATTAAAAGGAGATACCCTTAACATGAGAGAACAGACACTGCACAAAAGGTTGACTTTTGCTCTCCAGATTATTCTCATAATTGGTTTAGTAGCTGAGATCATAACCAATCAATGGTTTGCTTCTGTTCTTACAGGATTTATAATTCTTGTTACTTTCATACCATTATTTCTTGAAAAAAAATTCAGAGTTTTTATTCCTCCTGAATTTGTTCTCCTTGCAATAGCCTTTGTATTTGCATCTGCATTTCTCGGCATAGTCCACGGATATTATGATCTGTTCTGGTGGTGGGATATTGTGCTGCATACAGCATCAGGCTTTCTTCTTGGTATAATCGGGTTTCTTCTGGTATATATTCTTAATGAAGCAGGTACTGTAGATTTAGATCTAAAACCGGTATTTACAGCTTTTTTCGCATTTCTTTTCGCACTTGGGATAGGAACTGCATGGGAAATTTTTGAATTCTCCATGGATATTTTTTTTGATTCAGGAATGCAGACCCCTATGCTTGGAGATCCTTCCGGGCTCACAGACACAATGTTTGATCTCATTGTAGATGCTCTTGGCGCTCTTGTTATATCAGTTACAGGTTACAGTTATCTCAAAGCTGCAAAAAACAAATCATTTCTTGAAAGATGGATTCATCTTTTTATAACTAAAAACCCTCAGCTTTTCAGACAGAAATAGTTTATAATAAAGTATTATAACTTGATTATAATAAAAACTTACCTGAACATAAATTGCAGGCATTAAAGCCATGAAACAGATTTTATTTTTCTTATTAATATTTAATTGTTTATTCATAATGCCTTTGAATGCTTCAGAAAAAATTAAAAGTTCAGCAAAAGATTCTTTTTCAAAAGAAAAAAAAGTTATGCTGACAAATATTTCCGGAGCAGCTTTTATTACTGCATGGGGTATTTCAAACTGGGATTACTTTAAAAAAAGACCAGCAGCAGATAACGAAGGATGGTTCACAGAAAACACAAAAGAAGGCGGAGCAGACAAGTTCGGTCATTTTTACATCAGCTGGAGTCTTTCCCATATTTTCTCAGGGACCTACAGCAGCTGGGGATATTCAGAAAAAAAAGGTGCAAAACTTGGTGCTTTGTCTTCCTGGGGCATAATGAGCTGGATGGAAATTGGTGATTCATTTTCAAGCTACGGATTTTCTTATGAAGATTTCTTAATGAATACAGCAGGCTGTGCTTTTGCCTATATAGCAGAGACAAGACCCCGGATTAAGGAAAAAATAGATTTCAGAGTAGAATATACACCCGGATTTAAAAATCAGGATATTTTCACAGACTATGAAAACCTCAAATATCTTATGGCTTTAAAACTTGACGGCTTCAGACTTACAAACATTAAATACCTTAAATATATTGAACTCCATATAGGCTATTATGCGAGAGGATATTCAGACAGCAGTAAAAAAAATACAAGACATACTTTTGTCGGAGCAGGAATTAATGTCCCTAAGGTTTTAAAAAACTTTTCTCTTCCCGGACTTGCCCAAACAGCACACTTTATTCAGATTCCCGGAACAAGGTTATCAAAGAATAAAAAACTTAATTAGTTACTGAACGAAAACCCCTTTTTTTGCCCAGTTCTGAGTTAGAATCAAAATTTAATTCTCAAAAGACCTCAGTATTCCTGCGGTTAAATTTTTCATCCGCCTTAAACTGAACAAAAAATTCTAGTTTTCGGCCAAATACTAATTAGCAACATCCGTCGCTGCATGAAGCATTCTCTTTTCCTTTTATCCAGACCTGGATAATATATGAAGCTCAGCCTACTCCGGGATTAACTTTAACTGCCTGCACAGGACAGTTAATTACACATGCTCCGCATTCAATGCAGGCATTAAGATCTTTAATTTCTGCCTTTTTACCGCTCACTTCAAATACTCTATGGGGACAGACAACAGCACACAGCCCGCAGCCTATGCATTTATCTTTTTCCAGAGAAAGTGTAGAGACATTTTCAAGATACCTGAGATTTTTCATATAAAAAACACTTTATCCTTTTTAAAAAGCCGAGTATACCCAGAAAGCTGTTGAAAAAATTACGCCTGTTACCTGTACAGGAATATACAGCTTCATTTCCTTTTCAACACCTGAAGGTGATGTATAAGGAGTTGATCCTGTAAAATTCATAGCAAAATATGAACTCACCGATGCAGTCAGTAATAATAACCCTATATTTGCACTAAAATTGAACTTTGATGCTCCGGTCAGAAAAAAAATTAAAAAATAAAATAAAAAACCGGAAATAATTCCTTTCAGACCAAAGGCTTTTCCAGGAATATAAGGCAGAAGTACGGGTGTTGCAACAGCTCCTGAAAATATTCCTGTAAAAAATGCCGCAAGGCAAACCAGCCCCCTTTCAGTTAGGTTTGCAAAAGAAAAAAGACCAGGACCTGCCCCCGAAATAAGAAAAAGAAAAACAGCCGCAATAAGTGCTGGCTTCAAGCCTGTATAAAGCTCTACAGGAGTTAATATGAACCTTTCATACATATTAAAAGTTACACTCCGCATTTTTTTATCAGCCTGCATTAAATTTTCCAGAAAAGTCTTTATATCTTCTGCTCTTACAGGACCGTAAATCACTTTAAACCCGGATTTTTTAAACACATCAAAAGCAGAAACTCCGGTTGCACCAAGCTGAGGTAGAATAAGACGTCTGTGATTAACAATATCTTCAAGCCCTGAGGATTTTATTTTTCTTACAATCTCTTCCGTTGAAAATGTTTTCTTACCTGCAGCACACCAGACATTTACTCCATTAGTATCAAGGACAAGAATCCAGACATTTAGACCTTCAAGATTTTTCCTTAAATGATCAAAGGTAAGTTTATAATTAGCTGTAACCAAAACCTCGGAATCAGCGCAGGGATTTCCTGCGGCATAAAGACCCGGGCTTATTTCATATTTATGCCTCTTAAAGCCGCACCTTACAAAAAAAGTCTGTAGAAGATCAAATCTATCAAGTGAATTCTTTACAACTGGAACTAAACCTGCATCTGTATCAATAAAATCTTTTACAAAGGAACAGACTTTATAACCAGGCTTTTTGAATTTATCAGTCTCTGAGGATGCAGAAGAATCGGGCAAAGATTCTAAACTGCCGGGTGCTTCTTCCATAATATAAAGTCCGGCAGAACTGTTTAGATATCTTCGGCCTTGTTCCTGCTTTTTCCCTTCTGTAAAATCTTCTTTCATATATTCGCTTTCCTGATATAAAGCATCTTCTTCCTTAATCCATCAACAAAAGTGAGGTATTTTAAATTCAGCACTGACCAAATTAAACCTGCTCCCTAAATAATATGGAAACAGGTATCATATCAGTTTCAGCTTTTTCCGGGTCCTATCAAAGGAAGTTCTTTTTCTATTTCAAAATAAACAAGAAACATCCCTTCGCCTCCAGGCTGCTTATCATCGGGATAAGTTCTTCTCTTGAGACTTTCAATTTTTGAAGCATCTTCTTCTTCATCTGTTTTTTTAAGAAAAAAACGCTTTCCTTTATAGCCCTGTCCGTCTTCTATAAACATATAAGCAGCCTTTGGATTAGACTGGAGATTTTTATGGGAAAGTCGATCTCTCATAATAAGAGCAATACTTCCGTCATCCATTATATGTGGCCTTGCATAAACTGCACAGTCTACATTACCGTCACTGTCTGCTGTAGAAAGTACCCCTGTACCTTTTATATTTTCAAAATAAGATTTCAAGTCCATAACGCCTCCTTTGGAAGTTTTCAGCTGCAATCAGTAATTTTCTAAAACAGCTTTTATTGAAAACATAATTATAATTTCTCAGGCATCAAGAAATAATATATCAGCATATATAAAAATCGATGTATGATTTTAAAAAACTTTTTATCGCAAAACCAACAAGTTGCTATAAACATTCCAGTTTAAGTCAAATACAACCATACAAGATTTTAATTTCTTCAACATAATTTTAAACAAAAAAATATTTTTGCTACGTTTTAATTTTGTTTACAAAACTATGACTAATATATATATTTATATATTATATACCTGTCAAATCTTCACATTTTTTATTTTTTCTTTATAAAGACAACCATTAATACAAGGAGGTCAAATCTTATGTAATTTCTCTTTTGTTATCGCAACTTACAACTTTTAAACAATTCAGGAGGTTTCCATGAAAAAAAAATCGGTTTTTCTCACTGTGTTTTTGTTAATATTCTTATTATATTCTTCTGCCGGTGCTGTAACTGTAAGCCCGTTTGACAGTGCATCAAATATGGCACAGAATTTACTCGGCTCAGGAATAACAATTACAGACTCATCCTATACCGGAGCAAGTGGAGCATCTGGCTATTTCACAAACGGTTTTGCTTCAGGTCTTGAAATGGATCAGGGAATTTTACTTACATCCGGACTAGCTTCAAATGTTGACGGCCTTTCAAATACAACCGGAGCAATTTCAACAAATAACGGCACTTCTGGCTCCAGTTTGCTTAATGCACTGATCCCCGGATATTCAACCAATGATGCGGCAATACTCTCTATAGATTTTACAACCGAAGGTAACGCAGCATACTTTAACTATTTCTTTGGTTCAGAGGAATACAACGAGTGGGTCGGTTCATCATTCAATGATGTTTTCGGTTTTTTTATGAATGATGTAAACTATGCTCTTATTCCCGGTACAAGCACACCTGTTTCAATTAACAATATCAATAACGGCGCTAATTCAGGCTACTACAACGACAATTCAAACGGAGTATATCCTTTTGAGTACGACGGATTCACAGATATGTTCACTGCAAGTTTTACAGATCTTGTACCTGGTGAAGTGTACAATATCAAACTTGCAATAGCTGATGCAGGCGACTATGCTCTTGACTCCGGAGTATTTCTCCAGGGAGGATCTTTCTCGGACGAACCAGGAAACCCTGTTCCTGAACCTTCAACATTTGCACTTCTTGGAATAAGCCTTCTGGGCGCTGCTTTTATTTCAAGAAAAAAATTAATGAATTAAAACCCAAAAGAGGACCGTTAAACCGGTCCTCTTTAAATATTTCACTAAAAAGATCTTTTGATATTTACGACCTTTTTAAAAAATGGATAAATGAGAAAGACTGAAAGTATAACTGTTGAAACAATCTGTACAAAAAAACCGAGGCCTTCTTCTGTCTCACCTGTTACAGGTGACAGTTCATACCCGGTTGCAGAAAAAATGTAATCTGTTCCTAAACCCAGTACAAGTGATGAAAGAACTATTCCTGCCAAATATATAAAAGCAGATTTTTTTCCTATAATGCTGCTTATAACACTGAATGAAGCTGCATTTGTGGCAGGCCCGGCAAGAAGAAAAACAAGGGCTGCTCCTGGAGATATTCCTGTCATAAGAAATGCTGCTGCTATAGGTGTTGAAGATGTTGCACATACGTATAAAGGTACAGAGATCAAAAGCATAAGAAGCATTACCAGTAAAGGACTTTTTGATGAAACGGCATTTACCATTTCAGGGGTTACAAATACAGCTATAACTGCTGCGAACAAAACCCCCACAATAAACCAGCCTGCAATATCTTCAACCAGATCAACAAAAGAAAAGTGCATCCCTTTTTTAAATTTAATATAATTTGAATCATCAGAACTTTGAACGTCACTGCACCCGCAGTCATTTTCCATGGGCAAAATAATATTTGTATCCCCAGGTGTAGTACAGCACCCTGAAGAACATTCCCATTTTTCGGAAAGTATCTGACTACCAGAGAACTCCTGATTTTCATCTTTATCAAAAATATTTACAAGAGTACCAGTAAAAACCGCTGTAAGAAATGCAGATACAGGTCTTATAACAGCCATCACCGGGCCCAGCAAAGCCCATGTTATTGCAATTGAATCAACACCTGTTTCAGGCGTTGAAACAAGAAAGGATACAACAGGTCCTTTTCCTGCACCCTGTTTTCTTATCCCGGCAGCAGCAGGCACAACCCCGCAACTGCATAAAGGAACAGGAACACCGAATGCAGAGGCCTTGAATATACCCCCTTTTCTCCCTGCTCCTATATGCTTCCGCACAAGATCATCCGGAAGAAAAGCTTTTAGAATGCCGGCAAAAAAAAGGCCTAAAAGCATAAAAAAAGATGCTTCCATTAAAAACCAGACAAAAGACTTTATTATTTCATATATTATTTCCATAAAACACCATCATATTATCATTTGAACATATATTCATATATAACACAAAAAAATATAAGGTCAAACATTTTATGATATAAAGAGTATCATTCTTTTGCCTCCTGAATGTGTTCAAGACCTTCTTTTACAAGAAAAAATACATGCTCATCATCTAGAGAATATATTACATTTTTTCCTTCTCTTCGGAATTTAACTATTTTGGAACTTCTCAAAACTCTCAGCTGATGAGAAACTGCGGAAGAACCCATACATGTAATATCTGCAATATCGCATACACAAAGCTCTGATTGTGATAGTGCATTAAGTATTTTTATTCTTGTTGGATCTCCAAGAACCTTGAAAAGATCAGCAAGGCTATAAAAACTTTCTGATGATTCCATTCTCGATTTTACATCTTTTATAAGTTCCGGGTTATTACATATCTCTTTGCAGATATCATCGGCCATGGTTATCTCCATTTTTACTGAATATAATAAAAAAAGAACTAACACCCTGATTATTAAAAGTCAATTTACCTGTTTTTGATCAAAGAAGTGCTAAAAACTCTTTGGTACGCCTAAATCATAAAATTAATACTATGGAGCAAGGGTTTTATATCCGCTAAATATAAAATTATCTCAGTTTAATAATCTCAGATCTATTACAATTTAAACATAGACTCAACTTATAAAGAAGAAAAATTTAAAACTTGCCAATAACCGGAAACTACTTAATTTATAAAAATATAACAGATTAAATACTAAGTAAAATATTTGTAAACCCCTGAAAACAAAACAAACGGAGAAAGCAATGACAACACAGCAACCTTTACTACAGGAATTTCAGCTTGCAGATTTAAAACTGAGCAACAGATTAGTCATGGCTCCAATGACAAGATGCAGGGCAGACAACAAGGGTAATATTCCAAACGATATTATGGCAAAATATTACGCCCAGAGAGCCTCTGCAGGCCTTATAATTTCAGAAGGTTCTCAAGTTTCAGAGCAGGCGGTAGGCTATATCAACACCCCTGGTATTCATACTGATAAGCAGACACAAGGGTGGAAAAAAATTACAAAAGCTGTACATGAAAAAAACGGAAAAATATTTCTGCAGCTCTGGCATGTAGGCAGAATTTCACATCCTGATTTCCATAACGGAGAACTCCCAGTTTCTGCTTCAGCTATTAATCCGGAATCAAAGGCTTATACTCCAAACGGGTTCAAAGATACAGTTACCCCAAAAGCAATGACAATCACGGAAGTAAAAGATACTGTAAAAGATTTTGGAAAAGCTGCAGCAAATGCATGGGAAGCTGGTTTTGACGGTGTTGAAATCCATGCCTCCAACGGATATCTACTTCACCAGTTCTTCAGCTCAACCTCGAATGTAAGAGAAGATGAATACGGCGGATCAATTGAAAACAGAGCCCGCATTCTATTTGAAATAATTGAAGAAGTAAAAAAGCATGTACCTGAAAAAAGAATAGGCGTCAGGCTTAATCCTTCTTTACACGGACTTTTCGGGATGACTCTAGATAAAAATACTATCCCGACATTTGACTATATAATAAAAAATCTTAATAATTATGATCTTTCCTATCTCCATCTTTCAGAGCCATTTACAGATGTTTCACAGGTACCTTATGCAGAAACTGAAATAGCAAAAAGATACAGACCTGAATATAAAGGAAATCTGATTATTAACGCAGGGTTTGATCAGGAAAAGGGAAACAAAGTTATTAAAGACGGTCTTGCAGATCTTGTAGCTTTTGGAAAACTTTTTATTTCAAACCCTGATCTTCCGGAAAGAGTTGAAAAAAATGCCAAGCTCAATGAATGGGACGAATCTACTTTTTATGTACCAGGAGAAAAAGGATATACAGATTATCCTTTTTTATAAAAACTGAAATTAGCGTGTTACAGTCTTAAAAAAAATTTCCTCAGGCAGAAAATCTTTTTGCCTGAGAAAATCAAACAATCTCTGAACCAAATCCAGATTATACCTAAATCTCTTTCCATACTTTTTTGCTAAGCTTTATCTTTTTCTGAACCTTTGCCCATGTAACGGTTTTAAGAAATGAATTTTTATAAGAAGTAACCATTTCATTGAAAAAAACAAAAGGGATTGTAAAGCTTAGCTCATCATTTTTAAAAAACTGTCTTGCAGAGGGATCCCATCCCCCTATAACAGCTTTTTTCTTTCCCTGTGCAAGATATTTCAGCGGCCATGCAACAAGGCTTCCGCATGCAGCACTCCATGGTGATGCAACAACTTCAGGATCGTTTGAAACAAAAGTTGCAAGCTGATGAAGTCCCGCAAGGGATTCAGGCCTTGAAAAAAAAGTTATCAAAAGAGGTGTTTCATTTTCTTTAAACAGGCTTAAAGGTTTAAAAACAAGATATTTATCCATTGCAGGTTCAGGATCTATATAAGCAAATATTTTTTTAAGATCTTGTGGAGAACTGCAGTAAAATTCTCCTTCCATCACTCCTGGTATTCCGGTTGAGACATAATCTATAATTGTTTGAGCCTGTGGTTTTACAAATCCCATCCAGAAAGCTGCTCCGGGGCATCCGTAATAATTTTTTGAAAACCACGCACATTCTTGATGCTTTCTTGCCCTTTTTATATGTCCAAGAGAGCATGAAAACTTAGAAAAAATTTCATTCCAGTTTACTTCATTATTAATATCTTTTTCGCTTGAAAAAATATCAAGATAATCCGGAGATAATCCGTTTTCAGGTTTTTTATCTGTATAGCAAATCCCCACAGGCTCTTCATCCAGACCCAGGGTTTCTAAAAACCCTGAAAGTTCAGAATCTTTATCTGTATTCATAAGCAATCCCCTTTTATAAGAAGTTAAGCTGAATAATCTGCTGAAACTGCGTTCTTATTAGCCTGGTTACAAATAAAAATCACAATTTAACCCGATAAACATGAAAAATAATTGAAGTTGCAATTTATCAACAGACGAAATTCAGGGACTTAAAAAGCCTTGGCTGTAAGCAGATCCAAGCTTATAACTTTCTTCTTTGAAAAGGATAACTTACAAAAAAAGTTACTGCAATCCCTAAAACCGCAGCTGCAAATACAGAGAAATAGGATGAATTTATAAAATTTACACTGTAATCAGGTATTATCCCTGAAATTATAGATTCAAAACCTGTGGTAATATTTAATATGTGGCCTGCACTGTACTCAAGACCGTCGGGAAATGAAGAAGCAAAAGGCGAAATAAAAACAGCTGCAAATATGTAAAAAACACCTTCATATTTGTGGTTATTTTTTCTGACTGAAAGCTCTGATTCTTTTAGCCTCCATATGAGAAAAGCTGTAATAAAAGCTTCACCAACAGCTATTTTTGAATGAACAGCAGCCATTATTTTAGCAGTAAGGACAGGCTCTCCTGATACAGGTATTATAAATAAACCGCAAACAATTGATGCATCCACAACAGATATATATGCTGTTAATCCGTATAAAGGATATTTCAGACCGCTTCCTTCTGTTTTTTTAAAAATTTTTAAAAAATAATAAACAACAGTTCCCGGAACAATACCCATTGATATAAAATTTGCTCCAAATGCCAATATTCCCCCATCTCCGAAAACAAGAGCCTGAACACAAAGAACCACTCCCATTGAAACAAGTCCCGGAGCATATCCAAGCATTAAAACTGCAAGAGCTCCTCCAACAAAATGTCCTGACACCCCTCCTCCTACAGGATAATTAAGCATCTGAAGCGCAAATATAAGCAAAGTAGTTAAAATAAACTTAAAATTATCTTTTTGTTCAGGTTTCTTTTTAAAACTTTGTCTTATTGCAAAACCAAGAGCTGCTGTTCCTGCTGCAAGTGTTACAGGACAGACAGCTCCGCTTATCATTGAATCGGGTAAATGCATTTTTCCTCCGTTATTTTCACTGATTTAAACCACTTAAAAGTCTTAAAATATCTCTTTTTCTCTCCAGAAATCAAATCTATCTTTTATCAAGCAACCCTCTGTCTCTCGCCATTCTCATAAACATATCAATATGATTGTCAGGCGGATCATAAAGATCTGATTCATTTTTCTTAACAAGGCTTATAGCTTCAACAGGACATTTTGTAACACAAAGACCGCATCCAATGCACCGGTCTGTATCTATAACAGCTTTTTCGTCCGAAATTTTCACAGCTTCCATCTGACATCTTTCAGTGCAAAGTTCGCACCCTATGCATTCATCTTCGTTTAATACTGCATAATAAGACGACTTTACCATTTCAGCAGGCTTTGGCTGCATTTTTGCTGATGTCATCATTCCACAGCAATCTCCGCAGCATGAACAAAGTGCCCCTGCATGTTTTGCATTGAGAGGCTGAAGAACCAGGCCTGATTCATCGCTTTGTTTTACAATTGAATAAGCTTCATCAAGAGAAATATACCTGCCGAGTTTATTGTCAACATAATAGTCAGCCCCAGTACCGAACATCATGCATGCTTCAATCGGCTTACCGCACTTATTGGCTCCAAGTTTTTTTGTAAGTGTTCTGCACACACATGGTGCAACTGATATTCTTTTCTGATTTTCAAGAATTTTTACAACATCATCAAAAGGAGCTACCGGCCATTTTGTAACAAGATCCTTATTTACAGGTATTGTTCTTTGATGAGGAGTATCAAGCTTCTGGAGTGATTCCACAAAACCTTCCATACCAAATATCGCCATCTGGGCTGCAAGTTCCTTATCATTTTCAAGCCTTTTTACCTGGAATTCCATAATCCCGACAACATAGGGAATTATTGAATATTTCACACCCGACTTTGTTTTTATCCTCATAAGAAGTCCCCTTGAAGCCATTGATTCAAGGTCTTTACCTAATTGTTCAGGATTTTTTCCAAGTCTTTTTCCGGCTTCTTCAGGTGTTTCAGGCAAAGCTGTCATATCAAGAAAAAGTTTTGCATCTTCAGGACCAAAAAGAGTCTTTAAAATAGAAATCTCTTTTTTTGATTTTGTTAAGGGATAGCCTGTAGACATAGAATCGAGTCTTTTTCTTAAAGCTTCGTATAAATCCGCCATTTTTAACTCCGATATTTTTCAATTTTTGATTCTATCCAGGCTTTAAGATTTTCAAAACCTTCCCCTGTTTTTGCTGAAACCGGTATAATCTCAATTTTCGGATTTACTTTTTTTGCCCTTTGCTCAAGTTTTTCCATATCAAAATCTGTAAGAGAAATCATATCTATCTTATTAACTATAAGAAGATCGCAAACAGAAAAGATTAAAGGATATTTAACAGGTTTGTCATCTCCCTCGGGAACACTTAGAATCATAATATTTGAATGGGCACCGGTATCAAATTCTGCAGGACATACAAGATTTCCAACATTCTCAATAATTATAAGTCCGGGATCTGTTTTAAGCACTTCTTGAAGACCGCCTGAAACCATTTCAGCATCAAGATGGCAAAAGCCGCCTGTCTGAAGCTGAACAGTGCTTATATTCTCTCTGGCAACAGCTTCCGCATCTAGGGTTGATTCAATATCAGCTTCAATAACAGAAAGTCTTATTTTTTTATCAAGGATTTCTGCAAGCTTTAAAAGAGTTGTTGTTTTACCTGCACCCGGAGATGCCATAAGATTTATCATGAACCTTTTTTCATTTTTCAGCTTCTGTCTTAACTTCGAGGCTTTGTCATCATTTTCCGACAATATCCCCTCTTTAACTTTAATAAGCTTAAAATCTTTCATTATACCCCCTAAATTATACCTATTGATTCAATCATAAATTCTCTGCCGTTTATCATTTTTAAACTTTTAGATTCACCACATTGAAGGCATTCAATACCAGGTGAACCAATTTCATTTCCCAAAAACTCATGCCCGCAGTTTTCACACTTCCACTTGATTTTGACCCTTTCAATGCAAAGCTTTGCTCCAGAAGCAGGAGTATCCTTTGAAAT
>Ga0136557_1000673_pt1 | contig 25161 bp, 14 predicted proteins | sample AntRauTorckE6832_FD_104796 | JGI IMG/M metagenome (GOLD analysis project Ga0136557, IMG submission 104796) | Saline lake microbial communities from Rauer Islands, Antarctica - Metagenome Torckler E6 #832 | ecosystem: Environmental > Aquatic > Non-marine Saline and Alkaline > Saline | place...
TATGGTATAAATTTGACGAGTTCATTTATCAGCTCATCACGCATATAAGGCTTTTTTAAATATCCGGACACCCCCCTGCTTCTTACAGAAGAACTATTAATTGTGTCAAAATCTCCTGAAATAGCAATTACCATTATTTTATTTATTAAATCATTGTCTTCAAGAAATTTTATAACTTCATATCCGTTTTTATCCCCGATGTTCATATCAAGAAGAATAATGTCCGGTTTTCTCTTTTTTAAAAAATTTATGACTTCCTTTCCTGATTCAACTTCAAAAATTTTAAAATCAAACGGTTTGAGATATTCAGAAAGGATCTCACGGTTTGAAGGCGCATCTTCAGCTATCAGAATTTCAGCTTTCTTTAAAAAAGTAACTTTTGAAGTGATTTTTTTCGGTTCAGGCAGGGGCAAAGATTTAAAATCTTTTACAACTTCAACATTTTTAAGAACAATATAAAAACTGCTGCCAAAACCGGGTCTTGAATCAAGCCTTATCTCTCCATTCATAAGCTCAACAAGCTTTTTTGTTATTGACAGGCCAAGGCCTGTACCGCCATATTCTCTTGCATCCTGACCGCCCTGTTGTGTAAATGATTCAAAAACAGCCTTATGTTCAGTTTCAGGAATGCCTATACCAGAATCGTTTATCTCAAAATAGAGATTTGTATATCTATGATCTTCATGTATTGTATCTGAAGATACAATAATTTTTATATAACCTTCGCTGGTAAATTTTACAGCATTGCCTGCAAGGTTTATCAAAATCTGCCTTAGTCTTAATTCATCAGCATAAATATAATAAGGAAGATCCGGTGAAACTTCGATTTTAAAATCGAGCCCTTTATTTTTTACTGCAAATGAAAATTCAGATTCAATATCCTTGACAACTCTTTTGATATCAGTAGGTGAATAAGTTAATTTAAATTTACCTGTTTCAATTTTAGACATATCAAGAATATCATCGATAAGACTCAGAAGTGACCTTCCTGAATTTTTTATATTTACAATATAATTTTTTTCTTTTTCACTTTTAACCTCTTCATACAAAAGCTCTGCAAAACCGAGAACTGAATTCATCGGGGTTCTTATTTCGTGGCTCATATTTGCAAGAAATTTTGATTTCGACATATCAGCCTGTTCAGCCTTTTTTCTTGCATCTTCTGCTTCTTTTTTTGCAGAAGCCAGTTCAAAAGCTTTCTTTCTCCATAAAAGACTGATTGAGAACATTAAAATCAAGGCTGCGGATGCAGCAAAAAAAATAACCCAGAATACCCTGGAGTGCCAGAACTCTTTATAGCCAAAACCTATCCATTTATTCTTTATTTTTTCTTTTTCAGGTTCAGGCAAAGAATTAAGAGCTTTTGAAATTATTGAGTGAAGTATGGGCTTGTCACTGCGGATTCCAAAAGACAAATTGTATTCATAATCTATTTCCTGGGCCAACTTTAAATTACCAATCATATTTTTTGATCTGAAATATGCTGCAACAGGAACATTTGCAACCATTGCATCTGCTTTTTCCATTGAAATAAAAAACATTGCATCTAAAATATTATCTGCATAAACAGTATCGATTTCCGGATATTTATTTTCTATATACTCAGAAACAGCATAATCTTTTATTATTACCAGCTTTTTATTTTTCATCTTTTTAAGATTCATATCTGTATCTGAATCGGAATTAACAATTAAAATATTTTTTACTTTGATATATGGCTTTGTGAATAAAAGATACTCAGATCTTTCCCTGGTTTTCTGAACTGAGGTAATTATATCTGTTTTTTTGTTTTTTATATTATTCAACGATTCTTCCCATGTCCGGGGAAAATCGGTTTTAAATTCAAGACCTGTCATTTCTGAAAATTTATCCAGAAAATCTTTTGCTATTCCTTTATGTAATTTTTTTTCCTGTTCTAAAAAGTCTATGGGAGGAAAACTAGGGGTTGGTGATACTAAAACGGTTCTGTTTTCAGAAATCCATTTTTTTTCCTCTTTTGTAAGAGATAAATTGTTTTTTTCATCTGAATCCAGGAAAACAATCAGAACTGATACAAAGATAATAATTATTAAAACTGGGAACAGTGATTTTGTATTTTTTTGCATTTTGACTTTACATAAAATTAATCTTTAAAATTTAACTGCTTTATTACAAACATCTATAACAGATATATCAATTTATTTGCAAAAACAATATTTTCAGATCACAGCAATACAAAATAAATCGGGGCAGATTAACCTGCCCCGAAAAGTAATGAATGAAGGAGTATATTATTTATATTAAGCTAAACCGATTTTAAACGATTTGAGCAGATTTTTTATGCAGTATTTATTTTTTTTCCCATGAAAAACTTTGCATCACCGAAAATCAAAGGTGTAAATTTTACATACCAGGCAGCAGACTGAACCTGAACTATGTAAGCTACAGCTACTACAAGCGCAGCAGTTGATCCTTCTTCTCCGAATGCATTTATTGCAATGGCAAGAGCTATGGAAAGATTTCTCATTACTGTTCCGTATACAAGAGCTATTGCATCTTCCCTTTTAAGAAAAAGTTTTCCAATAACTGTGCTGAAGAAAAAATTAACAACATATATTAATGTAACAGGTATAAGTATATACAAAATTGTCTGTGGTGAATTTCCTATGGACTCAGCTTTTAAAGCCATTGCCACAAAAACAATACCTATAACTCCAAGAGTCGAAAAAGCCGGGAATTTAGGTCCAAGGTCCTGTGCATACTTTTTCTGACCATATCTTTTTAAAAGAAATTTTCTTGTTAAAAAACCGCCTGCCATTGGAAGAAATACAATTAGAAAAATCTGTTTAAATACAGTAAAAATATCTATTGCAATAGTTTCTCCCATTAAAAATTTTACATAAAAAGGAGTTGCAATACTTCCTATTATAAGACCTGCAACAGTCATTTTTACTGCCGCTTCAACATTTCCCTTTGCAAAACCTGTCCATGAAATTGTCATACCGCTTGTAGGCACAAGCCCGGCAAGAAGAAGGCCTAAAATCATATACGGCTGTCCGCTGAAAAATATAATTCCGGCTGTAAAAGCTCCGAAAGGTAAAATCAGAAAATTGATGGCCTGTGTTAAAAGCTGGGCTTTTGTATCTCCGCCTTCAAGTATCTTATTGAATTTAAGGTTAACCATCATTGGGTAGACCATCATAAATGTAAGCGGAATAATAAAAGATTTTAAAAAAGCCGCATCATTAAAATAACCGAAAATAAAACCTGCTGTCATCATTACCGGAATAGCGTATGTTAAGTGTCTCTGGATAAAAGATATTAATTTCCACATTTTTTGGGTCCTTTTTCTGCCAATATTAAATTAAATATATTGCTCTGCTTTCATTTTCTGTGCCAAAAATTTTAAAATCAGTATAAAAAAACTGTAAGATCTTAAACTGAGGTTTAGCGTGGTTTTAATTTCTAAATCTGAAATCTGCTTTAAAAAAGATTGAAAAGAGACAAGCGTTAAGTTAACGTTAACTCTTAAAAGGTAACGCTTTGTTAACGTTAACAGGAGAGATTATTGGAACAGCCACATGAATTATGGACATGCAAGTATGTTAATACTGTAATAGATTCCATGGCTGACGGTGTTTTTACTATTACACCAGAGGGAAAAATTGCTTCATGGAACAAGTCCATGGAACTTATTACAGGATATACAAAAGAAGAAGCACAAAACAGGCAATGCACATTTATCCATTTCAGCAGCTGTCCTGAAAATTCATGTCCAACAGGAATGCACGACTGCGGAATACTTAACTCCGAATCCGGATTTGCCAGAGAATGCGTACTTGAATCAAAATCAGGGAATGAAATACCTGTTTTAAAAAGAGCAAAAGCTATTCGAGATGAAAAAGGCGAGCTTACCGTAATAGTTGAAACAGTTACTGATCTTAGGGAACTTAAAAGGGCAAGAGAAAAAGCCTTAAAAGCACAAAATCAGCTTGAAATCAAAAGCGGGTTAAAAAATATAGTCGGTATAAGCCCGGCAATGGAAGATGTTTATACAAAAATAAAAATGGCTGCTGAAAGCGAGGCCAATGTTTTAATTTCAGGTGAATCAGGAACAGGAAAAGAACTTGCTGCAAGTGCAATTCACTTTTTAAGCTCCAGAAAAGAAGAACCCTTTGTTTCTGTAAACTGCGCTGCACTTCCTGAATCTTTGCTTGAAAGCGAACTTTTCGGCCATGTAAAAGGATCATTTACAGGAGCATTTAAAAACAGAAAAGGAAGATTTGAAGAAGCTGATCAGGGAACGCTTTTTCTTGATGAAATAGGTGAAATCCCATTATCTGTTCAGGTTAAACTTTTAAGAACTGTTCAGGAAAGAGAGATTGAAAGAATTGGAGACTCAGAAAAAAGAAAAATTAACATAAGAATTGTTTCAGCTACAAACAAAGATCTTTTTGAACAGGTTAATTCAAAATATTTCAGAGAAGACCTCTATTACCGTCTCAAAGTTTTTCCGATCAATCTCCCTCCTTTAAGACAAAGAAAAGAAGATATTCCCCTGCTCCTAGATTTTTTCATTAAGAAAAAAAGAAAAGAGACAAAAAAAGATATATTTAAAACTGACAAAGATGCAGTGGCTAAGCTTGAAAATTATTCCTGGCCCGGCAATGTAAGAGAACTTGAGAATGCTGTTTCTTATGCTTTTGTAGTTGCTGGCGGCTCAGTTCTTACTTCAGATGATTTCCCTCCTGAAATTATTAAAAACAAAAAAAAACAAAATACTGGCTTTGAACAAAAACAAATAAAACCTCAATCGAAACAAGAACTTGTAAAAATACTTGAAAACTGCGGATGGAACAAAGCTGAAGCTGCCAGACAAACAGGCCTTAGCAGAACTTCTATATGGAAATATATGAAAAAATGGGAAATACCACTTAATAAAAATTAAAAACCAACAGAAATTTATGTGAATGATGAAGCATTACAAACCAAAGCTTTATATACTTTATACAAAATAAATTATTTTTTTTATATCAGGTTAAATGCTATAGTTATAAATTATATATTCAAAACAATGGTTCATAAAGATGATTTAACTTTTAAGCCTTGTTAACACTCTGAATATAAGATTATTTTAAGCTTACACCAAAAAACAGGGTGTAAGATTTAAAAGCAGTTTTATTTTACGGCTAAAAATTTTCAGGCTTTATCCGGGAGTTTATATTGGAAAACGAATTTTTTAAGGATCACCTTGTACCTGAATCTGCTCACACAGATGAAACCAGGAATATACAAGAGATTTCCATCCGGGGATATAAAATTACAGGTCTTATCCATTACGGCTCTGTTTCAAAAGTACTAAAAGCAGTCGACATAAAAGAAAACCGTCCTGTTATAATCAAAATTCTCAATGAAGATTCATGCACTCCCCTGCATGTATCTAAATTCAGACAAGATTATGAAATCAGACAACATATTGACTCCGGGTGCATTTCAAAAGCCTTAAAATTTGCTTTTTACTATAACCGTCCCTACATTGTTATGGATGATTTCGGCGGGGAATGCCTGAATTCTTTTATTAAAGAAGGAAAAACAGACACAGAAACATTTTTCACTATTGCTGAGAAATGTCTTCACTGCCTTGATGTTATTCACCAGAACGATATTATTCATAAAGATATTAAACCTTGTAATATCTTGTACAATCCTGATTCAGCAGAGCTTAAATTCACAGATTTCGGTATTTCAACAATGCTTGGCTTTGAGCACCCTTCACTTCTTAACCCGAAATCTCTTGAAGGGACAATAGCATTTATATCTCCTGAACAAACAGGAAGGATGAACAGATTTCTTGACTACAGAACAGATTATTATTCCCTTGGAATTACATTCTATTATTTTTTAACAGGCACAATCCCTTTTAACGATTCCTCTCCGATGCGCATGGTTCACTCACACCTTGCAAAAAAGCCTGTGCCCGCTTTTCATCACGACAAAACAATCCCGGAAGCTTTATCTGATATCATTATGAAACTGATGGAAAAAAATCCTGAAGACAGATACCAGAGCATTCAGGGTATTTTATACGATCTCAGGTTATGCAGATCAGGGATAATCAAAAACAAAAATCTTAATTACTTCACCCCTGGTCAAAAAGACATATCTGATAAATTCACAGTGCCGGAAAAGCTCTACGGAAGAAAAAATGAAATTAAAGCACTTAAAGAAGCTTTCTGGAGATCCCAGGGTGGAAGCTCTGAAATAATAATGGTTTCGGGGTATTCAGGTTCGGGGAAAACAGCTCTTATAAATGAAATGAAAAAAGAAATTTCTGAAGTAAACCTGTTTTTTATTTCAGGAAAGTTTGACCAGTACAACAGAAAAGAAGCATACAGCGGTATTATTCAGGCATTTAAAAAACTTATTGCAGAAATACTCGGTGAGCCTGATGAAAAAATCGAGTACTGGAAACAAAAAATTCTTGAAGCAACAGGTGAAAACACAAAAATAATAACAAACCTTATACCAAGACTTGAACTTATAACAGGAAAACAGCCTGATCCCCCTCAGTATTCAGTCTCTGAAGCAAGAAGCAGGTTTAATTATACTTTTGTCGAATTTATCAAGGTTTTTGCAAGAAAAGAGGATCCACTTGTACTCTTTCTTGATGATATGCAGTGGATAGATTCTGCGTCACTCGGGCTTTTAAAATCTCTCATGATAAACAATGAAATAAAGCATTTTCTGCTTGCAGGAGCATACAGAAGTAATGAAACAGGCCAGAATCATCCTCTCAGCATATTTTTAAAAGATGTTAAAAACCGGAATATAAGCATTATAGAAATTGAAACAGCACCCCTTACTTTTAAAGATACACTTGATATAATTTCAGATACTTTTCTTACTGATAAGTCAAGAATATATGCACTTGGAGAACTGATCTATAAAAAAACAGGTGCAAACCCATATTTTATTAAAGAATTTTTAAAATCTCTTTACAGAGACAAGCTTATTTTCTTTGATCATAACTCACAGGCATGGAACTGGGATTTTGAGCAAATAAAAGCAAAAAATATTACAGATAATGTTTTAGAACTCATTATAAAAAGAATTAAAACACTTCCTGAGAACACTCTTTATATATTAAAAAAAGCAGCATGCCTCGGCAACAGATTCAGTTTTGACAAATTGAGAAAAATTACTGAATTCAATGAAAATGACTTTTACAAATTCTTATGGGAAGCAGTAAAAGAAAGCATAATTATCCCTGTGGGAAACAGCGGCCGGGAAAACAGTTTTCTGTCAAACAATTTGTATTCCGGGTCTCCTCCGGATCTTATATTTCAGCACGACAAAGTTCAGCAGGCTGCATACGAACTGATAGATAAAAATCAACTACTCCTTTTCCATCTTGATATAGGAAAAAAACTTTTAAATCTTTTTTCCGAAGAGGAGTTTGAAAAAAATCTGTTTGAAACAGTAAACCATCTTAATATTGGCTCGTCTTTAATTACAGACAATGAAGAGCTGACAGAGCTAGCTGAACTTAATTTTACAGCCGGATTAGAATCAAAATATGCCAGTGCCTACAACAGGTCTCTTTCTTATTTTGAAAAAAGCAGTGACTTAACATCAAAAGCTGAAGATATTTCTCCTGAATTTAAAAAACTTCTTATGAAAGAGCTTGCAGAAACAAAGTATCTTTGCGGAGATTTCAAGGGATCAAAAGAGATTCTATTAACTCTTATTGAACAGACAGAAGACATAATAGAAAAATGCGGTATATACGAGCTTCTTATTCTTATATATACAATGCAGGCCAAATACGATGAAGCTGTATCAACAGGTCAGAAAACACTTAAACTCCTCAATATCGATTTAAGCCTTGACAATATTGAATCCAGAGCTTCAGAAGAGATCGATCAAGCGATAAAAAAAATCAAAAGATCCGACATAAAAGAGCTTGTAAACAAAGAAGAAATGAATGACCAATTCATAAAAACAGCTATGAAGATTCTTATAAGGCTTCAGGCTACTTCGTATTTTTTTATGCCGGAACTCTACCCTCTTATTCTTGCAAAAATGGTTAATTTTTCCATTGAATACGGACATACTCCTGAATCAGCAAAAGGCTATGCAAGTTTTGCAAATATCTTCGCCTCAAAAACTGGAGATTTTAAAAAAGCCTATGAAATAGGAAAACTAGGAATAGACCTGAGCATAAAATTTAAAAATAAAAAAATTGAATGTCAGTCAAGACTTTCAATAGCTGCTTTCTTAATCCATGGGATTGGCCATTTAAAAAAAGGTGAAAAACATATACTCAAAGGTTATCAGGCAGGACTTGAATCAGGAGAAATTCAGTATGCAGGACTTCTTCTTTTCAACAAAGTTCACAACAGATTCTTTCAGGGAGTAACATTAACCGAACTTGAACGGGAAATACCTGAAAACCTCGAGTTCTGTGTAAAAACCGGAAATCATATTGGTATAGATGTAATTACTCCTTTTAAACTTGCTGTAAACTCTTTAAAAAACAAAACTGTTGTAGATTTTTCTGATGATGAAATGCCTGAAACTGAGTATATTGATCGTTTACAGAAAAATAAAAGCTTTCCCGGGATTATGCTTTTTACCTGTTTAAAAGGTATTTGTTTATTTATTCATGAAAAGTACCATGAAGCTTTAAACGAACTTGAAAAAACAGAAGCCTTTATAAAATCATCCCTTGGATATTTTTCTGAAGTTGAATTTTACGTTTTCAAAGCTCTTGTAAAAACAGCTTTGTACAAAAACTCGTCTGAGCAGAAACAAAAAGAGATTATTGAAGAAGCTGAGAAAATATCAAAATGGCTTTTGCACAGATCATCGAGTGCTCCTGAAAACTATCTTCCAAGATACTTTACAGTTGAGGCTGAAATACAAAGAATAAAAAACAATCCTGATAAAGCTGCAAAACTGTATGACGAAGCTGTGGAATCAGCGGAAAAATACAATTATATCCAGTTTGCAGCTATTGCAAACGAACTTTGCGCAAAGTTCTGGTCAGGCCTTAACAAATCAAAATTATCCAGGCCGTATTATGAAGATGCCCTGGAAGCATACCGTAAATGGGGTGCTTACGGAAAAGTTAAAAATCTTGAAAAAATAATACCTAAAGCAGGTATTCAGTATGAAAAACTGCCTGCATCACTTTCAAATACTACAAGTTCAGACATTGATGATTCAGAGTACGATTATTCTGCGGCTCTTGACATGGAATCGATAGCTCAGACCTCAAGAGTAATTTCCGGTGAAGTTGATCTTGAAAAGTTGTTGAAAAAACTTATAAGAATCATGATAGAAAGTGCAGGTGCTGAAAAAGGGTATATTCTTCTTAAATCGAAAGATGACTCACTTACTATCGAAGCCTCAGCCTCTACTGCATCGGATAAAATTGATGTTCTCAAATCCCTGCCTGTTAATCAATACCCTTATATTGCAGAAACTGTGGTGAGATATGTCCTTCATACAGATGAAGACGTAGTAATAAACGACTGCTCAAATTCGAGCCGTTTTACAAACGATTCCTGGATAAACCAAAACAATGTTAAGTCACTTCTTTGCACTCCTTTAAGATACAAGGATAAAACAACAGGCGCACTCTATCTTGAAAACAGTTTTGCAACAAACATCTTTTCAAATGAAAGGCTTAAAGTTTTAAAAAATCTTTTACCCCAGGCCGCCATTTCAATAGACAATGCTATTTTATTTGCACAATCTGCAAAACTTACAAAAAAACTTGAAAAAGAGATTGAGTTCAGAAAACAGGTTCAGACCGATCTTGAAAAAAGTGAAAAAAAATACAGGGAAATATTTGAAAATACAAGAGATATCTATATAGAAACCGATATTGACGGTACAATTTTAGAGGTAAGCCCTTCAATAAACGAGGTATCAGAATATACAAGAGATGCCATCATAGGCACAAAAGTTGATCACAATTATATAAATCCTGATGATCAGAAAATTCTGATGGAGAACCTTTTTAAACACGGAAAAGTTTCAAACTTTGAAGCAAGGTGCAATACAAAATCAGGAAGAGAAATAGAAGCATCAATAAATGCAATGATTGTTAAAGACGAAGGCGGAACTCCTGAAAAAGTTATTGTATCAATAAGGGATATAACAGAAAAAAAACAGCTTGAATTAAAGCTTTTCAATGCTCAGAAAATGGAAGCCATAGGAACCCTTGCAGGAGGAATCGCACACGATTTCAACAACATACTCGCAGGAATAACAGGTTACACAGACATAGCATTGATGAAATATGACAAAGAACCTGAAAAAATACCCCATTACCTTGAAGGGATTTCAAAAGCAAGCCAAAGAGCCAAAAATCTTGTAAGCCAGATTCTTTCATTCAGCAGAAGTTCTGACACTGAAACAAAAAGAATAAATCCCCTGCCTGTTATAAGGGAAGCCCTGAAGCTTTTAAGATCTTCTACACCCTCTTCAATTGAAATGCTTCAAAACATTGACGTTAAATCCGCATTTATAAAAGGAAACTCCACCCAGATCCACCAGATAATAATGAATTTATGCGCAAACTCTGCCCATGCAATGAAAAAACAGGGCGGTAAGCTCACCGTAACTATAAATACTGCCGGAATTAAAAACTCTGATATGATCGAATCAGCACAGGGACTTATTATACCAAAAGGGAATTATCTTTATATTTCCGTAGAAGATACAGGACATGGAATTCCTTACAAAATTCAAAAAAAGATATTTGATCCATATTTTACAACAAAAAAAACAGGTGAAGGCACAGGACTAGGGCTTGCAATGATCCAGGGGATTATACAAAACCATGGAGGTTATCTTAATTTCAGCTCAGAACTTAACAAAGGAACTGTTTTTAATATTTACATTCCTTTAATTTCTGAAAGTTCACACCCACGGGATAGCGATTTACCGGATCAAAAGAAAAAAGGGCATGAAAAAATACTTTTTATTGATGATGAAGAAACCCTTGTAAGCGTAATCACAGACCTTCTCAAAGACATTGGTTATAAAGTTGAAGGGTTTTGCAATCCTGCAGAAGCTTTAAATAATTTCAACAAAGACCCTGAAAGTTTTGACCTTATTATATCTGATATGACAATGCCTGTAATGACCGGAGATAAACTTGTTTCTGAAATTTACAAAGAAAGACCGGATATACCTGTAATTATCTGCACAGGATTTGCTGAATCTGTAACCGAGAAAAAAATCAAAAAACTCGGCATAAAAAAGACAATGATAAAACCTTTTAATATCACAGAGCTCAATAATGAAATAAGGGAAATTCTTGATAACAATATAAAATAACCACTATATCTCTGCGTAACCCTAGTGACTTGCTTTATAGAAAACTCCTCTTTCAAGTTCTTCAGCTACTGCCCGGCCCTGACTTACCAGAACATCAAGATATTTTCCTATATCATTTCTGTGAAGGCCTAAAATTTCGCAAAGATCATCTATTGTGCACGGCCTTCTGTAAATTGTCCCTAAAACTGCTTCTTCTTTATCTGCTCTGTATGATCCTATATTTTGACGCTGAATGCTTTTTGAAATTACAGATACATTTTTAAATCCAAGTCTTGTTTTTATATTTGCAAGCTCAGCATTTGAAGCGGGCTTAAGCCCTGATACAGCACCCGGCCTGTCAAGAGTGTTTAAAAGAACATTGTCAGGTTTGATTTTTTTAAGTGCATTTTTCAAGGCATCAATATTTTCTTCAGTGTCATTAAATCCGGGTATAAAAAACACCTCAAGATCCAGCCTCCCCTTAAATTCTTTACTGAACAAAACCAAACCCTCTATATAATCATCTATATTAATATTTTTTTCGGGCCTGTTTATCTTCTTAAAAGAAATATTTTCTGCACTGTCAAGGGAAGGCATTACAACGTCTGCATTTAAAAGCTCTTTTCTTACCAGGGGATCTGACAAAAGAGTTCCGTTTGTAAGAACACAAACAGGAACTTCATAATTTTCTTTAATATAATTTATGACTTTTCCTATATCTTTATTAAGACAGGGCTCGCCTGAGCCTGAAAAAGTAACAAAATCAGGTCTGGGATTATTTTTAAAATAATCGTCAATCTCTTCTAATACACCTTTAAAATCAACATATTCAGATCTTGTGGAAGTTAAATCGGTTGTGCTGCCGCATTCACAATAAATACAGTCAAGAGAGCAGGTTTTATGAGTTACCAGATCTACTCCAAGAGATATCCCAAGTCTCCTTGATGGCACAGGTCCGAAAACATATTTATACATAATTAAAAATCCCTTTAATTTATTTCTTTGCTGCAAAAAATTCGCTTTACAACTTAATTTAATTTCAACAAATTTGGCAAGCTGAAAAATTAAAATATCCTGACAGGATACTGCTTATTATTCAAAAGGTGCTTAGAAAATATCAGTTAAAGACTTTGTAATGAAAAGAAATTTAAAAATATACCTGAAAGGCAGAAAAAACTTAATAGGGATATTCCGGTTAAAAACATTAATATGAATTAATATCAGAGTTTGCTTCACCTGGTACTTTTTTCTCCAAAACTGATATAAGGTTTGGAGAAATATTTAACCCACAGAGCTCCTTATAAACCAAGGTCACAGGGAATATAAAGGCTTTCAGAGGTAACAAAAGACCGCTTCAAGCGGTCTTTTGTTACCCTTATAGCAATCTTTTATACTTACTACTTGCTTCCAAACATTGCATCTTCCATTTCAGCGATTGCACCGTCTGCATCGGCTATAGCATCAAGCCTGCCTGCAGATGCCGGAATTACAGCTCTTATAAAATATCTTGCTGTATTAATCTGGCCCTTGTAAAAAGGATCGTCTTTTTTCTTTTTACCAATTTTTGGTGCCGCAACAGAAGCTCTCCATAAAAGCATCCAGGCCATTGCAAGGTCGCCTGTAACATCAAGAAAAGGGTGTGAATACGAAAAAGCTTTTAAAATATCGTCAGACCCTGCTTTTTCACCAAGTATTTTTGCTGTGTTTGCATACTTTTCAAAATATTTTGAAAGATCATCAGCAAGTTCTTTTACTTCATCAACCTTTCCTGCTTCCTGAATTGTTTTCTGGATTTCGTTTAGAAAATCCATAAAAGGCTTCCCTTTTTTCATTCCAAGTTTTCTTCCAAGAAGATCTATGGACTGGATACCGTTGGTACCTTCATAGATCTGGAAAATTCTTGCATCTCTTAAAAGCTGGGCAACAGGATATTCTTCAACATAACCGTATCCACCGTAGACCTGAACACCCTGACTGCATACTTCAAATGCTCTGTCTGTAATATAGCCTTTTATTACAGGAGTAAGAACCTCTATTATACCGCTTAAAGCTTTTTTCTCTTCTTCGTCTTCTGAAACTGCTATTTTATCATATAAAAGACCGCCATAATAAATAAGACTTCTCATACCGTCAACATACGATTTCATCATAAGAAGCTGTCTTTTAACATCAGGATGCTCAATAATTGGCGAAGGTGCTGAGCCCGGTTTTGCAGTCATATGTTTTGTCTGCAGTCTTTCTCTTGCGTAGTTCATTGAGTAAACATAAGATGCTGTTGCATTTGCAAAGCCCTGGAGACCAACCATCTGTCTTGCTTCATTCATCATCTGAAACATTGCGGCCATGCCTTTATTTTCTTCACCTATGAGTGTTCCTATGCATTCACCTTTGCCGCCGAGATCAAGTGAACATGTGCAGTTTCCGTGAAGCCCCATTTTATGTTCAATACCTGTACATTCAACATTGTTGAATTCACCTAGACTTCCGTCATCTTTTACTCTGTATTTTGGAACAAGAAAAAGTGAAATCCCCCTTGTACCTTCTGGTGCTCCTTCAATTCTTGCAAGGGTTGGATGAATTATATTTTCCACCATGTCATGGTCACCGCCGGAGATAAAAATCTTCTGGCCGGTTATAGAGTATGTTCCGTCGTCATTTTTTTTGGCAGTAGTTGTAAGAGCACCTACATCAGAACCTGCTTCAGGTTCTGTAAGAAGCATTGTTCCTGACCATTTACCTGCATACATCTGCTTAAGATATTTATTTTTCTGTTCATCTGTACCGTAATTTTCAATAAGTTTTGCAGCTCCGTGGGAAAGCATATGAAAAAGCATAAAAGAGTTGCATGCGCCATAAAAGAATTCATTTGCTGCAAGGGAAACCGTTTTGGGCATGCCTTGTCCTCCCCACTCAGGATCGTCGTACATGGCAAGCCATCCGCCCTCACAATAATTTTCAAAAACCTTGTGGTACTCTTCGGGAACTTTTACTTCACCTGCATTAAATGTACATCCTTCGTCGCTGACTTTCTGAAGAGGGAGAATCTCTTTAACTGCAAGATTAACAGCTTCTTTCATGATCATATCGATTGTTTTCTTGTTATAATCAGAAAACGTTTCGTACTTTGAAAAATCGCCTATGCAAAACTGTTCATGAAGTACAAAATCGACATCTCGCTTGTCTGCTATTGTCTGAGCCATACAAAACTCCTTTGCTGATTTAATATAAAATTTTTATTATTGCATTTTATACACATTGTCTGCATGTGTTTTTTTTCTCATGGATGTAAACAATATTTATTAGAATAAGCCGGGTATATTGTCAATAAAGTTGTGCCTGACAGAGAAATATACTTAAACAATCAAACTGTTTATTCAGGTAATAAAACACCCTGCAGTTGACAATTTACTATCTTTAGTGCAAATAGTAATATTAGACTGAATTCCGGCGCATTACTCATTATTTAATTCTCAGGAAGGTAATAAATGTATATCAAATGCTGGGGGGCAAGAGGATCAATACCTGTATCGGGTGAACAATATCTTAAATACGGCGGCGATACTACATGCATGGAAATAAGAACAATAAATGATGAAATTATTATTGTTGATGCAGGAACAGGTATAAGAAGACTCGGCAATAAACTTATCAAAGAAAAATCATCAAAATACAATATGCTTTTTACTCATGCCCACTGGGATCATTTAATGGGTTTTCCCTTTTTCAAACCTATTTTTTCATCCAAAACAAGAATGAATATAATAAGATGCCCGCATCCGGGTAAATATGCTGAAGAAATGATGACAAGAGTTATGTCTCCGCCTAATTTTCCAATAAAATATGAAGATATAAAAGCTTTGATTACTTATGAAAAAGGCTGCCCCAACGGTTTTTTCATCGACACTTTAAAGATAGATCCTATTAATTTAAGCCATCCCAATTCAGGATGCGGATACAAATTTACAGAAAATGATAAAACCTTTGTTTTTCTAACAGACAACGAGCTAGGCCATATCCACCCATGGGGAAAAACACTTGAGGAATATGTACAATTTTCAAAAAACGCAGATCTTTTAATTCATGACTGTGAATACAGCGATGAAGACTATAAAAAAAGAAAAGAATGGGGGCATTCAAGTGTTAGCCAGGCTGCTGAGCTTGCAAAAAAAGCATGTGTAAAAAAATTCGGTCTTTTCCATCACAATCAGGATAAAAGCGATGATGATGTGGAACGCCTTGTTGATTCAGTTAAAGAACTTCTCAAAGGTACTGAGACAGAAGTTTTTGGTGTAAAAACAGATATGGAGTTTAACCTGGCATAACTTTTTTTAAACTAAAACAACAGGCAATCAGGATTTAATATCTTATCTCTTATAAATTAAATCCTCTCCTTTCTATTCCCCGGACTTGAAAACATCTTAATTCAGATGTTATAAACAAAATTTAACATCTTCATATTTTAACTGATTTCATTTCAAATTTAATAATAATCACGGAGTAAATAATGGATTCTTTAATTGAAAATGCAGTAATAAAAATAAAAAACTCCAGACATACAACTGCTCTCACCGGAGCAGGCATTTCAGTTGAAAGCGGAATTCCTCCTTTCAGAGGTGCAGGATCTTTATGGGAAAAATACGATCCAATGAAATATGCAGAAATAAGCTATTTTCTAAAACATCCTGAAGAAGTATGGAAAGTATTTTTAAGCGACATGAAAGACACTCTTGTAAAAGCAAAGCCTAATAAAGGCCACCTCGGACTTGCAGAACTTGAAAAAAGAGGTTTTTTAGCAAACATAATCACCCAGAATATTGACGGACTTCATCAAAAAGCTGGCAATACAGATGTTATAGAATTCCACGGAAGCTTTGCCCGGTTTTACTGCCTGGAATGTCAGAACAGAAAAAAGGTTGAAGAAATAGATCTTACGAAACTTCCTCCAAGATGCAGCTGCGGCGGAATTTTCAGGCCTGACTGTGTGTTTTTCGGTGAAATGATTCCGCCTGAAAGTCTTTCAAGGGCAAATACTGAAGCATCACAATGCGATGTAATTCTTGTGGTAGGAACATCAGCTGTTGTGCAGCCTGCAGCATCTATTCCTGTAACTGCAAAAACAGGGGGTGCATGTGTAATAGAAATAAATCCTTCACCAACCCCTCTTACCAATACTGTTGCTGATATAACACTTACAGGAAATGCTGGTGATGTTATGACTAAAATTCTTGAAAAACTGTAATAACGAATTTTTTCCAGTTTATATTTTTTAATTTATAGCGTTTAAAAAAATCCGAAATAGTTTGCCTTAGCTATAAGGCAAACTTAACAATCTCTCAATTCAGTTTTTTGATAAAATTACTATACTACTCAACAATAAAAATATTTATAAACTTTGGATCAAGGTATTTAGGATCTACATCCCCGAACTCAGATTCTGCAGCTTCAAAAAGCTGATCAAAAACAGTGCCGAGTCTTTTTATCATAAGATCAGGATCTATTTCAGAAGTTCTTACAACCCAGTTTAAAAAATCCTGTTTTTTATCTTTGCCTATAATACCTTTATTACCATCTTCAGACCATAACCATTTAAAAAATTTTTTAAAATCTTCAAGCTTAACAGGTTCAAGAACTGTATCATCAAAATGAAGCCAGTCCCTTGCCCAAAGAGTCAGAAGAAAATTCTCCCATGTAAGTGTAGCATCTTTTACTTTAATGCTTTTAATATTCATAAGCCCCAAAAGATCATCCAGTGCAATAATTTTTTCTACTTCCAAATTGGTTTTTTCTATATCATCTATGCATCCGAAAGGCCTGTATATTTCGTCTGATGTTTCAAAATTATCATAATAAACAGGAGGCCATACAAGTAGTCCGCCTGTTATACCCATCCAGGTTTCTCCGAGAAAACTGATATTAAAGGAATTTTTTATCATCCATGAAGTCCTCTGCCATGTAAGAACTTTGTCTCTTACGCCTCTTATGGCTGAGTGACCTGCTCTGAATACATCAGTAATATAATATTTAGAAAAAATATTACTGATAAGGGCTTTATTTGTGTCACTTTCATGAAAACCCCCGATAAGCTGGGCTCCGGCTTTAAGAATCCCCGACACCCTTTTTACAACTTTACCAAGATCCTCTCTTGTTTTGACTCCCTGTTTGTCTGCAACAATGACCTTATTACAAAGAGAAACAAATTCAGCTGCAAATTCAAAATCTGTAAAATAATTTTCAGTAGAAAAAATATCTATAATTGACCAGGAATCAATATTACCGTTCTTATCTACAAAAAATCTGCTTTGTTGCTCATCCTGAAATTTTTCTTTTCTTAAAGGAAGATCCTCAGGAGAAACAGGAGCATAAACTTCTATGGCTTCATGAAGAGGTAAAAGCCCTTTTTCTTCAAGTCTTGCATTTTTAAGCCTGTAAAGATTTTCAGCATGTTCTGCATTTATAACCCCGGCAGAGATAAAAATAAGGGTCTGAAACATGGAATACGATTCATCAGCTATTCTTGAAAAAAGGTCAAAAACAAGGCTTGTTATATCTACAGGAAGCTTTTGGCTCTCTTCATTTTCAAAGACTTTAAAATAAATCACATCATCAAAAGTTCTGAAATCATCGGGAATAACAGAAGGATCTTCATCATGCTCTCTTATTACAACATCGATCTTGTTTCTTAAAAAATAGGTTAGAAACTCATCCTGATCATTTAAAAGCCAGTTGGCAAGCCTTGCAGGATCTGCCATATGCAATACTCCAAGCCAGTATGAAGCTTTGTGTATATCGATTTCATCCCTGTCCCAGATCTCCTGATCTATTATATATTCCCACTGTTTTTTGCTTGCCATTGCAAGAACCGGAAGAAAGTCTTCATACCCGCATTCATGCATAAGCATATATAAAGACTGTTCAGGAAAGGAATGAACAAGGGGAAGGCTTTCACGGAAATCTAAAATTTCATTTAACGCCTCTTCAGGTTCCAGCTTGAGAATCTCTTCTTTTTTCTTTTTAACTGCTTTTATTTTTTCTTCAGCCAGATTGCTGACATTTTTCTGTGTCATGGTCTCCCCGATTTATTTTAAACTTCTAAATTATAATATCATCAAGTTTTATTTTAGGCACATGATGTACCCGATTTTCATCCCTGAAATATTTTATATCTCCGTCTTTTTTTATATCTTCAATTACAACCTGTTCTAAAGGTTTGCCAAGTGCAATTACAAAAACAGGCTCAACTTCCTTTGGAAGAGACAGTTTTCTTATAAGCTCTTCTTTTTTAAATGATGCAATAATGCATCCTCCAAGATCTGAAAAAGATGCTCCAAGCAAAATTGTCTGTGCTGATATTCCGGCATCATACTTGTAAAGATCGCCTTTTACAGAAGAATCTTTTAAAACAACTATGTATCCGCCTGGTCTTTCTCCTTTTACAGGTCCGTCAAAATCTTTAAGATAAGCAGCCCATAACAGCGTATTAAAAACTTTTTCTTTTTCATCTTCCGCAGAAACAAGCCTGTACCTTAAAGGCTGAAGATTTGCCGCAGACGGAGTAAGTCTTGCATAAGATACAAGTTTTTTGAGATATTTATCATCCAGTGCATGGTTTTCATAAAATCTTCTGTAAGATCTGTTTTTTAATACTATATCACCGAAATCTAACTGCTGCATTCAAACTTCTCCTGTTTGGGAAGGTTCTGATCAAGCCATGTAAGAACCTTGTCAAACTCCTGCTTTACTTCTTTTAAAGCTCTACCCCTGTGACTTATTTCTGATTTTTCTTCTTCTGAAATCTCTGCAAATGTCTTTTTAAGTTCAGGATAGAAAAAAACAGGGTCATAACCAAAACCATTACTCCCTTTTGGCTCCTTTGTTATTAATCCATCGCACCTTCCCTCATACGTAAGAGCTGGTCCTGTGGGGACAGCTATCGATATTACACATTCAAAATATGCTGACCTGTCTTCTTTATTTTCCATATCTTTTAAAAGTTTTTCAACATTTTCTGCGTCAGTAGAATTTTCACCTGCAAATCTTGCAGAATGAACACCCGGCTTTTTGTTAAGAGCAGGAACAACAAGGCCTGAATCATCAGACATAGCTGGAAAACCGAGATACCTTGCAGTAAGGCTTGCCTTTTTATAGGCGTTTTCATCAAAGGTTTCTCCGTCTTCTATTATCTCAGGAATAGGCCCGAAATCATCCAGAGTCATTATTTTTACAGGATAACCTTTTAAAAGGTTGATTATTTCACTTTTTTTACCTTTGTTTTTTGTTGCAAGAACAATTATTTTTTCATTCATTTTATACTCCAAGGTTAAATTTATTTTTTTTCTAATTTCAGGTATTTCCCTGCAAACCCCACAAGAAATAAAACAGGAATTCCGGCAGCGGCAGTTATCAGAAAAAAACTTTCATACCCCAGGCTGTCAACTATTGTACCTGAATATCCTCCGAAAAGCTTGGGGATTAATGTCATCAAAGAGCTAAATACTGCATACTGAACAGCTGTAAACTTTATATTGGTAAGGCTTGATAAAAAAGCCACAAAAGATGCAGTTGCAAGCCCGCCTGCAAGATTATCTGCAGATATTACAACATAAAGCATAAACATATCTTTACCTGAATAGGCAAGAATCATGAACAAAAGATTGGTTACCGCAGAAAGAAAAGCTCCTGCAAACAATATTTTTAAAACACCAAGTCTTTGTGCAAGAATACCACCTAAAAAACCTCCGGCTATTGTCATAAAAAGACCGTATGTTTTTACAATCGCTGCAATTTCTGTTTTTGTAAAGCCAAGATCCTGATAAAAAAGATTGGAAATTACACCAAGAACAATATCTGAAATACGATACAATCCTATAAGCGAAAGAAGTATAAAAGAAAGCTTAAGCCCGTATCTGTCAAAAAAATCCTTTACAGGTTCAATATATGTAACTTTAATCATCTCCTGATTAACAAGTTTTGTTTTCCCAAAAAAATATGCAGTAGAAACACCTGAAAAAATTGCCATGCAAAGCCTCAAAGCCTCAGATACAAAACCTGCCATATAGCCGTTAAAAACAAAATTACTTATTAAATCAGTAAATCCTGAAAAAAAAGAATTTGTGTAATAAAAAACTCCGGCAAAAACACAGACAGAAATAATAAATACAACAAATGACCCGAAATAATCAGAAGCAGTACGGTTGAAAACTTTATTTATTTTTGTTTCTGGCTCTTTTATAATAAGGGTTGTAGCAACGCCTATGAGCATTAGTGCTGCCATAATAAGATAAGTGTATTTCCATGCACTGTAGTCATAATTACCCTGGGATGATCCAAGGTAATCAGCAGCAAACAAAGCTCCTGCACCTGCTGCAAGCATCCCGCCCCTGTAACCGGCAATATAGGAAGATGCCATCATTGCCTGAAGCTTTACTCCTGCAGATTCTATTCTGTATGCATCAATTACAATATCTTGTGTTGCTGCAGAAAACCCCAGCATAACAGCACCTATGGCACTTATATAAACATGCATCTCTGTTTTGGAAGGATCTGTAAAAGCAATAATACAAATAGAACCTATAATTAGAAGCTGGGATAAAAGAATCCATCCCCTTCTTCTGCCGAGAATCTTAGAAAGAACAAAAACAGGAATTATATCAACAACAGGAGCCCAGATAAATTTAAAGGAATAACCAAGAGCAGCCCAGCTGAAAAAGGTTACAGCTGATCTTTCAACACCTGCTTCTCTAAGCCACAAAGACAAAGATGAAAAAATCAGCAAAAGAGGCATGCCCGCAGAAAATCCAAAAAAAAACATAGTTATTACTCTTCTGTGAAAAACAGAAGCCGCAGCCTCAATCCATAACCTTATATTTTTATAATCAAATACCATATTTATTTAAATTTCATTTCAAAAAAGTTATAATAATAAAAACAGGTATACCCTGTTCTTTTAATTGTCAAACCTTTTGGCCGGGAAAGCTTTCAACCAAAGATTCATTAACAGATATACTTTCGGCATAACCTTTTCTCTACGATCTTAATACAAGAACAGACCTGATTTTACAGCACAAAATGCCTTGCTCAATAAAAAACACAAGACTTAAAAATATACGGAGTCTTTTATGAATAAAAAAATTGAAGAAAAAATTGCAGAAAATGAAAAAAGGTACAGACAAATCGCCCAGTCACTTATACAAACAGTCTGGGTATTAAATCCTGAAAATCTTACATTTTTATATATCAGCCCTGATGCTTATGAAGCAAGAGGCTATACCCAGGCAGAACTGATTGAAAAATCTATAGAAATACTTTTATCACCAGAATCTGCAGCAAAACACAGAAAAACTGCTGATGAGGCCCTTAAAAAATTCAAATCAGGCAAAAGCGCTTCATATAAAACAGAAGCAGAGTTAATAAGAAAAAACAAAACTAAAACATGGGTAGAAATAAACGCAAAAATTGTAAAAGATAACGATCAGTCCCTTAAAATTGTTGGGATTTCAAAAGATATAAACCAGAGAAAGAAAGCTGAACAAGAAAAAGAAAATGTTATAGCTGAATTACAAGAGGCTCTTAAGGAAAAAGAAAAACTTATAAAGCATGTAAAAGAACTTGAAAGCCTTTTGCCTATATGTTCAGGCTGCAGACGCATCAGAGATGAAAACAAAAAATGGTGGCCGCTTGAGAGTTATATTGAAGATAAATCGAATTCTAAATTTACTCATACAGTATGCCCTGACTGCCGGGACATAATATATAAAACGTGAACTGTTTTAACTGACAACTTTAAAACATAAAAGGGAACAGACCTTATAATCAAAGGCCTGCTCCCTCTTAATTTAAATTACCAGACTTTTATGACCTATAAAGTATTAAGATACTTTTCAAAAGCCTTTAGACCTGACTTTCCATCTGTAGTTTTTATACCGTCAAGCCATTTTTTATACATATCAGGATTTTCCTTTACCCAGTCAAGACCAGCATCAACAGGATCCATGTTTGGATTTTCATTAAGTGTTGCCATGATCTGGTTCATCATAGGAATCGGGAATGTGAAGTTTTTAAGGAAAGCTGCAACATTTGGCATATCCTTATCAAAACCTTTTCTGATATTTGTGTATACAGTTGCTGAACCGTTGTTTGCACCAAAAGTTTCAGAAGTTGAACCTGTAAGATACTTCATATCAATATTTTCGTTCATCTGATGTGGTGCCCATCCAAGAAATACAATCCACTTGTCGCGCTTTGCATAAGACTGAACCTGTGAAAGCATACCTGCTTCACTTGATGTTACAAGTTCAAAATCTCCAAGTCCAAACTTATCAGCTTCTATCATATCAAGAATAATCTGATTACCGTCATTACCTTCTTCAATGCCGTAAATCTTCCAGTCAAGCTTGTCTCCGTACTTGGCAATGTCTGAAAAATCCTTGAGACCACCATCTACAACATATGAAGGAGCTGCAAGAGTATATTTTGCTCCTGGCATATTAGCTACATAGTTTTCAACAGTTCCCTTGTCGAAATACTTCTGTGCAATTGTTGTCATTGAAGGATACCAGTACCCAAGATAGATATCTGCTTCATTCGAATCAAGTGCTTTGTACGCTATGGGAACTGAAACCATTGTGTTGGATGCTTCATACCCAAGGCTTTCAAGAATTTTAACACCGAGTTCAGTTTTAACTGTAACTCCTGTCCAGCTAACGCTTACAAATCTGACTTCATCTTTGGCAAATGCAGAACCTGCAAAAACCACAGACAAAATTAAAAAAACAGAAATAATCAGTTTTTTTGAATTTAGATTAAACATTGAATCTCCTTATTGTTGAGTTAACGATTTGCCGGCAGAGAATCTGCACGGCAATATTATTTATAAAGGGATTATCCCTTTATCAACTAACCAAACCAGTTCTGAGGCTTTGTTTCAAAATTTTGAAATACGTGCTTTACCTCACAATACTCATGAAAACCTTCATGACCAAGCTCTCGTCCTATTCCCGAAGTTTTGAATCCTCCCCATGGAGCTTTGGGGTAATATATATTAAAATCATTTACCCATATTGTTCCAAACCTTAATCCTTTTGACATCTTTTCTATTCTTCCAGGATCATTTGTCCAGAAGCCTGCTGCAAGACCGTATTCTGTATCATTAGCAAGTTTTAAAGCTTCATCTTCTGTATCAAATTTTTCAACCGTAATTACAGGACCAAAGCTTTCTTCACGAACAGATTTCATATCTGAGCTGCAGTCAGCAAAAAGGGTCGGCAGATAAAAGAATCCATTCTGAAGCTCCGGATCGTCCGGTCTTTTCCCGCCTGTTACAAGGGTTGCACCCTCTTTTATTGCCAGATCAACATACTCTTCGATCTTTTCTCTGTGCTCTTCTGAAATAAGAGGACCCATCTGAGTACTCTCTTCAAAACCTGATCCAAGCTTTATATTTTCTATTCTCTTTTTAAGCTCTTTTACAAATTTATCATGAATTGACGACTCAACCATAAGCCTTGCCCCGGCAGAGCATATCTGTCCTGCATGAAAATATACTGCATTTAATGCATAATCAAGAGCTGTGTCAAAGTCATAATCGGCAAAAACAATATTAGGGTTTTTTCCACCGAGTTCAAGCGCAATCTTTTTTACATTGGAAGCTGCAGCAGCTTCCATTATTTTTTTACCTGTTACTATACCGCCGGTAAAAGAGATCAGATCAACATCTTTTGATTCTGCAAGCTCTGACCCTACACCAATTCCCGGTCCAAGCACAAGGTTTACAACTCCGGAAGGAATTTCAGCCTCCTGTGCGAGCTCTGTAATCTTTACCGCAGTAAGAGGTGTTATTTCACTAGGCTTCATCACAATTGTACAGCCTGCAGCAAGGGCAGGAGCCATTTTCCATGAAGCCTGCAACAACGGATAGTTCCATGGTGAAATCTGTCCGCACACACCTACAGGTTCTGTAACAGCATAACTTGAAGTGCCGGGAATCGGAGAATCTATAACATAGCCTTTATTTTCTTCAGCCATAAAAGAATAATGTCTGAAAATATCTGCGATACCGTCCATATCCCATCTGCTTTCCTCAACAGTTTTCCCGGTATCAAGGCTTTCAAGCCTTGCAAGCTCTTCATGATCTCTTATTATAAGTTCGTAAAGCCTGTATAAATAAAGACTTCTTTCATGACCTGTAAGAGACGACCATATTCCGGAATCAAAAGCTTCTCTTGCAGCTTTTACAGCTTTTACACTGTCTGATCGGTCCCCTTCGGAAACAACGGCAATAACTTCACTATTATAAGGGTTTATAATATCCCTTGTCTTCCCTGATTCAGAATCTACCCAGTTTCCGTTTATAAACATTTTCTTTGTATGCATATTCATACTCAGTATATTATATTTGGATTTTTTAAAGCCCGGATATAAATCCGGGCATAATCTTACTATTTTTCTGTTTTATAAAAAGGAACATTTTCCTTTGGAAGAGGCTTGTTACCAAGAATTATATCTGCAGCTTTTTCACCTATCATCATTACCGGAGCATAAATATTACCGTTAGTAATGTATGGCATTACTGAAGCATCAACTATTCTTAAGTTTTCCACCCCGTGAACCTTAAGGTCTGAGCCGACAACAGACATATCATCATAACCCATTTTACATGTACAGCTTGGATGATAAGCACTTTCACCTTCTCTTGCAACAAAGTCTAAAATCTCTTCATCAGTCTGAGCTTCAGGTCCGGGAGCAATTTCCTTACCTCTTAATTCATCAAAAGAAGACTGACCTATAATTTCTCTAGATTTTCTTATAGCTTCAACCCATTCTCTTCTTTCTTTTTCTGTAGAAAGATAATTAAAA
>Ga0136557_1000675_pt1 | contig 25084 bp, 22 predicted proteins | sample AntRauTorckE6832_FD_104796 | JGI IMG/M metagenome (GOLD analysis project Ga0136557, IMG submission 104796) | Saline lake microbial communities from Rauer Islands, Antarctica - Metagenome Torckler E6 #832 | ecosystem: Environmental > Aquatic > Non-marine Saline and Alkaline > Saline | place...
GCATATGCTAAATATTATCTGTCCTAACTCTCAGTGGAATAAACGCTTTAAAGTTTTATTGAAGGAATTTCCTACTGTACCTAATAATACTGTCAATATTACAGATTTTGGTTTGGTAACAAGTATAGATGACTGGAAATTATGGCTCTAAAATAAGTTATTATAAGGTTGAGTTACTAGATATAGAAAACCGCCACTTGCAAGAGCAGAGGTGACGGTCATATTGATATACATTATATCGCTTAATATGAATTTAGCAAATGCTAAAATGTATCTACCTTAAAGACGAAAACAATACCATTAGCACGGGCGCGACAATATTAATAATAAAGCCAAAGCTAATCGCCAATGGCACCACTTTTAGACCACCTGATTGCTGAATAATTGGCAAAGTAAAATCTAAACTGGTCGCACCGCCAAGTCCGACCGAGGCAGACGGATATTTACGCATAAAGACGGGGATAAATATCAACGCAAAGAACTCACGTATCAAGTCGTTAAATAGCGCAACACTGCCCCAAATTGCCCCATAAGCATCGGTCATCACAATCGCAGATAGCGAATACCAACCAAATCCTGACGCTAGTGCTAAGCCCTTCGTCCAAGAGATATCGCTAAACATCAGCGCAAAGATAAGCCCACCAACTAATACCGATAATGTAAAAATAATACTCATCTCGACACCGCGTTTATTAAGCAGTACTTCTTTTAGAGTAATACCCGAGCCTTTTAGTCCAATACCAACCAGCAAGATTAATATCATTAGCATGACCGTCATGGTGTTCTCAGGCGGTATATAGTTGGCTGGCAAGAAATAACCGATCACAAAACCTATTGCTACACAGATAACTTGAGTGAGGCTGCCGCGAATACTGACGCGATGTTCTTTAGATTTAACACTGGGTTTTTTGGCATGCCACGGGCGCAAACGGTCAAACAGCATTAACCCAAATAATCCAGTTCCAATTGTCAGTATTGATAATATCGTGACATACAGTGCGATTTCACCTACCTGACTGCCAAGTCCTTCGACTTGTGCCAGCTCAATACCAATCAAGCCTAAAATAATAAAGACCAAATAAGACAAGCCTTTATCGGCAATTTTGGTCAGGGCTGGATTGGATGGAATGGCAAAGCCAATAAACATTGGCATTAAAACCAAGACAAGGGTAACTAAGCTTTGCATGGTAAAGGGCTCGCGGCATTTTTAAAAGGCGTTTTAATAAATTGTTTTTAGGAAGGGTTTTTAAGAAGGCGAGGATTGTAACATATTAGTATAATAATACTGACATGAGCAGACAAAATTCATTGAATTGCTGCTGCTCAAAGCTTTTTTTATGAGCTTCTCTATATGCTAGACCAGCAGTGCCGCATTGATTGAATATAAAGCCACTATACTGCTTGTTCGGATTGGACAAATTTATGATGTTTCTGAATTTCTGAAGTGGGATTATTGATACCACTTAATGGGCAAATAGCTTGATTTGATAATGGCTCAATCACACTAATGCGAGCAGTGGCTGCTAGGTTGGGATAGTCCCTACGATAGTGTCCGCCACGACTTTCAAGGCGCTGACAAGCAGACTGAACAATTAAAGTCGCTAATTGTAACTGTCTTGCTAATTGAAAGTGTGCAAGTTTATCAATGGTCATAGCGTCGTCTGAAGCATTTATATTGGGCTGACTTAACTCAGATTTTTCAAGCCACTGTTGCCATTGCTGTATCTGTATTAACATTTGCTCTAATGATTCGGCAGTGCGAGTGATACCCATATAGGTGGTCATTAAAATTTTTAATTCTGTAGTTATTTTGCCAGCCTGATTATTAGTATCTATATTGCTATCAGTGTCCTCGTAATCATCTGAAGTCAATGGATGTGTAATAAAAGAAGAGAGCGTAATGGCTTGAGTATCTTTGAGTGTTGGCGCTGTCCAAATGGTAGGTGCTGATAAGTTTATGCTCTCATAAATGGCAGCAGTATCTAGATTCTCTAACGCTTTTAAATAGCGAGGTAAATCAGCGGCGATATTGCGGCCAACCACCACGCATTCCAAAAGTGAATTGCTCGCCAAACGGTTTGCTCCATGCAGACCTGTATAAGCAACTTCACCAGCGGCATAAAGACCTGCTACATCGGTTACGCCATTAGCATCAGTGACCACGCCGCCACAGCTATAATGGGCGGTTGGGGCAACCGGAATTGGCTCTTTAGTTATACCAATACCAAGTGCTAATAGTGTCTGATAAATCTGAGGGAAATGCTCTTGCAAAAATTCCGCTGGCAAGTGACTGACGTCAAGATGAACGTAGCCAAGTCCGTTATTATTAATCTGCTCAGCTATTGCCCGAGCGACAATATCTCGCGGCGCCAGTTCTGCACGCTCATCAATCTCTAGCATAAAGCGGTCGCCAGTTTGTGGACAATATAAGCGCCCACCTTCGCCGCGTAAAGCTTCAGAAATCAAAAAGCTGCTATCTCCTAGTGCTAGACCAGTCGGATGAAATTGGATGAATTCTAAATTTGCCAAACGGCAGCCTGCTTGCCACGCCATCATAACGCCATCACCGACACAGACGTTGGGCGCGCTGGCTCGTTGAAATAATTGCCCTAAACCACCACTGGCTAAGACAACCGCGCGACTATGAAATGTGATTTGGCGCTGAATAATATGATCAAAAACTTGCGCCCCTTGGCATCGGTTATCACTGTTGTCAGTTAATAAATACAGTGCTTCATGGTAGGGCAAAATAGTTATATTAGAAGCGGCTTGCGCTTTTATAGTCAAGGCTTCCATAATATGGCGACCCGTTGCATCATCAGCATGGGCAACGCGTCTACAGCCATGACCGCCTTCCTTGGTTAGATGTAAATCAGCAGTTTGCAATTTAGTGAAGACTTTTTGCTCAGTATTGTATTTTTTATTAGCTTGAGGAATCTGAGTAAAGGGTACGCCTTGCTCACATAGCCATTGAACCGCTTGTTGTCCAGCGCTGAGGATGTTTGTCGTATTATCCGCTGCACATAATCCTGCACCAGCGATTAGCGTATCGGCAATATGGTCAGCTACCGAATCATTTTTGTCCAAGCTTGCGGCGATACCGCCTTGGGCGTAATGGCTTGAGCAAACTTCCAATGCAGCTTTACTTAATATGGTAATGCTCAGCGACTCCGGTAAAGCAAGCGCGGTGCTTAATCCTGCAAGCCCAGCCCCAACGATAAGTACATCTGTTATCACAACAGCATCAAGGATCTGATGTGCATTACAGTTATCTTTGCCATTTAACCAGTTCGCGCTCATATTATGCTGCTCCAACATTTGCAAACAATGCACGGTCTTTGACGATATCACCGCTTGCTGCTACCCGCTGTTTTTGTGATTCAGCAAAATCAAGCATGCGTTGTAATGGCTTTCTAGCTGCCGCTGCCAGCTCAGCCGTCATCAATATCTCACCTGAATTATTGGTCAAACATTGCTCGATACCTTGTAGACCATTCATCGCCATCCATGGACAAAAAGCACAGCTTTTGCAGCTTGCACTTTCGCCCGCAGTCGGTGCAGCCAAGAAGCGCTTGTTTGGCGAGCGCTTTTGCATCTCATGCAAGATACCCAAGTCAGTTGCGACGATAAAGGTATCAGCATCCATCTCATAGGTGGATTGCAATAGCTTACTGGTCGAGCCAACCACGTCGGCAAGCGCCACGACACTATCTGGAGATTCAGGATGTACCAAGACTTTTGCTGTCGGATGTTCAGCTTTTAATTGTTCAAGCTCAGTGGCTTTAAACTCATTATGCACCATACATGAACCTTGCCATAGCAGCATATCTGCCCCAGTCTCATGGGCAATGTATTTACCTAAGTGTCTATCCGGACCCCAAATGATAGGCTCGCCTTGTTCTTGCAAATGTCGAATGATATCGATACCAACTGACGAAGTTACTACCCAATCAGCCCGTGCTTTTACTGCCGCACTGGTATTGGCGTAGACCACTACGGTACGCTCAGGATACGCATCACAAAAGGCAGAAAATTCATCGGCAGGGCAGCCCAAATCAAGCGAGCATTCTGCTTCTAAGTCTGGCATCAGTACTGTTTTTTCCATACTGAGTATCTTTGCCGACTCACCCATAAAGCGTACACCTGCAACTACCAGTGTTTGTGCACTATGCGCCTGACCAAAACGCGCCATTTCAAGTGAATCACCAACACAACCGCCGGTCGCCAATGCCAAATCCTGAATAAAAGGGTCGACATAATAATGCGCCACTAAGACGGCGTTATGCGCTTTTAATAACTGCTTAATATTTTCTTCAACTTGCAGTCGCTCACTACGCGGCAAGTCTGCGGGCATTTTTGCTTTGGCATATTCAATATTCATTTGCGTGGCAATGCGATTATCAGTACTCATAATCGGTGCGTCATACGGATACGTTTTCATAAGTGCAAACCTTTCATGCAATAACGACACGTCAGTTGCCGTTAGATTGAGTCAGTTGAATAGTGCTAAAAAATAAACTGTTTTAATTATGCTCATTTTGAGCATAAATACAAGAAATTTTTTATACGTTTCTTATTTATGCAGGGCTCATTTTGTATAATTACAACCACAAGCTATGATAAACATCGATTCAAGCTATACTTAGCATGTGGTCAATGGCTTATCAGTTGAGCTGTATTTCATAAATAAAATAAAAGGTAATCATTAACGTCATGACGTTGTCTTATTCACATGCTCATCAACAAGGTAGCGGCACGACCGAAGTCGTCGCAGTGCTGGTTGCGATTACTGAACACACGGCGCGCGTTTTAACTGTTGATCAAGGCAAGCTATTGCCCAATGGTCCCCTCATGCCATTACACCGCTCGTTGCAAGCCGGTGTGCGCCAATGGGTTGAAGAGCAAACACAGCAGCCACTTGGTTATTTGGAACAGCTATATACCTTTGTTGATACCAATAGACGCAATGATGATGGTCATGCGCTGGTTTACGTCAGCTATTTGGGTCTGGTGCAAGAGGCGCAAGCACAGCTACAAAGCCAAGCATTATGGCGTGATTGGTATGATTATTTCCCATGGGAAAATCATTTAGATGGTATGCCAGCTATCATTATGGATTATATCGTACCGGCATTATTACGTTGGGCAGATGCTACAAAAGAGCCTGATATTCAGCAGCGCCGGCGTCAGCGTATTGGTCTGTGTTGGAGCGTCAGTGAGACGATTCTAAATAATTGCTCTAAAAATAAAAGCGTGCATTCAAATGCAGAGAGCAATGATCAGCTGATTAATAGTAAAGAATACGAGAATAGGGAATGGGTTGCAGAACATGTCCTTTTGCGCTATGAGATGTTGTATGAAGCAGGTCTTATTGCAGAAGCACCAACTTATCCACCAAGCTATTTGGCTAATGTTCAACCTGACAGCGCTGAATCTAACAAGGCGTTTAAATTACCTAGTAACTGGTCACAGCTTATAGGGTCACCGATGTACTATGACCATCGCCGAGTGATTGCGACGGCTATCTCAAGACTACGTGCAAAAATTGAATATCGACCGCTCATTTTTGGCTTGATGCCAGATGAATTCACCTTGTCGCAGTTGCAGCAGAGTGTCGAAGCACTATCGGGTGTACGCTTACATAAGCAAAACTTCCGCCGGCTGCTAGAGTCACAAAATCTTGTGCTAGAAACAGGGCAGAGTAGTAGCGCCCAGCGTGGTCGTCCCGCTAAACTTTATCGTTTTCGCCATGATATTGAATTGCAAAGTTTGCTGATGGATAGCAAATTGCCAAAACGTAAGTAGTCGCCCAATCGTTATCAGCCTCTATCATTGCCAAACCCAATAAATTTATCGAAAATTTTAATTTAGGATATTTTCTTGCGAGACAATAAACTTTACGTTATATTTATGCTCATTTTGAGTTTATATAATATATATTCAGAATATAAGCATAATAAGGGCTAAAAATGACAGTTAAACGAGAGCCAGCATTGGCTAAAGTATTACTTAAACCATTGGTTGAAGCGGCATTAACAGAAGATTTGGGCAGACGTGGTGATGTCACTTCGCAAGCGACTATTCCAGCCGACATGCAAGCGCAATTACAGATTAAGGCAAGGCAAGCAGGCGTAATATGTGGTATGGATTTAGCACGCTTATCTTTTGCTTTGATTGATGAGCAGATAGAATTCGTTGCTCAAGTCCATGATGGTGAAGTGGTCGAAGCTGGCGCAGTATTAGCAACTGTCCATGGCAATGCGCGTAATTTGCTGACAGCAGAGCGTACGGCGCTTAACTTTATGACTCATCTTAGCGGTATTGCGACAGATACTAAGAAGGTTGTCGATAGCGTGGCAGCATATCCAGCGCAAATTACTTGTACGCGTAAAACCATTCCAGGCTTACGTATCGTCCAAAAATATGCGGTACGCTGCGGTGGCGGGCGTAATCATCGCTTGGGTTTAGATGATGCGATTTTAATTAAAGACAACCATATTGCTATCGCAGGTGATATTAAAACAGCGATTGAGCAAGCGCAAGAATTTGCTGGGCATCTGATTCCAATCGAAGTGGAAGTCGATACATTAGCACAGTTAGAGCAAGCACTAGATGCTGGTGTGAGCTTAGTGCTTTTGGACAATATGTCGCCTGAGATATTGTCGCAGGCAGTCGCTATGTGTAAAGGTCGTGCTAAAACCGAAGCATCAGGTGGTATCACTCCTAAAACAGTGCAAGCCGTTGCGGAAACAGGCGTTGATTTTATCGCGATGGGTTATTTGACCCACAGCACGACTGCATTAGATATTGGTTTGGATTTTAGCGCTTAGCTTTCACGCTTGGTCTAAATATAGTGAGTCCCAAATAAAAGAAGTACAAATGTTATAAAGCACTGCTGGGGTTAATTTTTCTTGCTTGCTGTGCCTGCGCAGACAGAGGCTGCGAATAATTAACCCCAGCAGTGCTGTACTCTTTTAAAAATGGATCAACTATATAGACTTGTTTTAATGAAGTTTAATAGAGGATTAACCCTCTATTGAAATGGCAGATTTGTATCGATATCCTATGGATTTGGTAAGGTGTAGGAATTAAGCGAAGTTAATGATTTAATAGGCTTATCTGCCTATGCTACAATGCCGCTGCTACCGACTATTAGGTCATTGGTGCACTTTCCCAATGGCCTTGTTTTTGCCCGATTTGACTAATAGACAAGCGAGCGCTCAGTGAATACTGAAATTATTAAGATAATCCTAGCCTTTATGGTATTGATTAACCCCTTTAGCGCATTGACATTGTTTTTAGATTCAACGCGTGGTTATTCAATGAATAATCGACGTAAAGTAGCGCGCGTTGCTTGTCTGACCATTTTTATTACTATCAGTTTCTTCACCTTAGCAGGCGAAACGCTCCTCAAAGTCTTGGGTATTTCAATCGGCTCGTTTCAGTTAGCAGGTGGTATCTTAGTGTTTTTAATCGCTCTCAATATGATGAATGGCGATGGTAATCCGGTTAAGCCTGATCAAGAAAACTTCGATGTTGACCATCTGCAAGGTGCGCCGCCAACGATGGCAGCCGCGGTTGTGCCGATTGCTATTCCTATGATGATTGGACCGGGTGGTATTTCAACCGTTATTATCTACTCATCACAAGTTTCCGGCATCTTGCAAATATCTGCCATTTTGATTGCGGGTTTGTTTATCAGTTTATTTTGTTATTTGGCATTGATGGCAGCCGGTCGTATCAGTCGCTTATTGGGTGATACAGGGCTTAATATTATGAGTCGAATCATGGGTATGCTATTGGCGGCAGTTGCTATCGAAATTATCGTTAACGGGCTACGTACGCTATTTCCTGATTTGATCTAATTTTTTAGTCTATAAAAGCGATTTAATCGCTCAAAAAACCAAATACTTTTTTAACAGTATTTGGTTTTTCTGTTTTTTAAGCAGTATATTATTTTTTAGATAAAGGCTCTTGAGTAGAAAGCTCTGTTCTAGCTTTGGTATAAATGCCAAGCCAAATAAAGCATCAATATACCGACCAAGGCATCAAGGATATTCCACGCTTTTGGTTTGGCAAATAAAGGTTTGAGTAATCGCGCCCCATAGCCAAGCGCAAAAAAGAAAAAGAATGAAGCGCTGACCGCTCCTACTGCAAAGGCAAGCTTACTACTGGCTCCTGTTGAAACCATACCGACCAGCACCAAGGTATCTAAGTAGACATGTGGATTGAGCCAAGTAAAGCCAAAGCATAGTAATAATGCCTTTTTTAGGCTAGTGACGACTTGTCCATCGACGGTAAGTGCGTGTGATAAGCGCATACTGGCATACAAGCTTTGCAGTCCGTAACCTAATAAGAATATGACGCCCGCGACCTTGGCAATATTTACCACTTGCGGATAGCGTGCCGTTACCGCGCCAAAACCGCCAACGCCAGCTGAAATCAACAACGCATCACTGACTGCGCAGAATAAACATACAAAAAATATGTGCTCGCGTTTGAGCCCTTGTTTGAGTACAAAAGCGTTCTGCGAACCAATAGCGATGATGAGAGATAAGCCAAGCAAAAAACCGGAACTGTAATCGGTGATATTCATGATGGCTGTCTTATCCTTTAAAAATGCTGACGTTTGCTTACTGGTAGTATGGCAAAAAGCTGTTAAGATAAGGGATTGAATGGTCAAATGCAATCAGTAAATGAGCGAGGAGCAGGGTAAGTTATGGTCATAAGTTTGACAAGAATGCTACAGTCATTTGGGCAAGCACACGATGACCTGCCAACCGCCGCTGCTAAAAATGCTCAGCAAGCGGCTGCCAATAAACTCCCTAATAATAAAAATGATGTTGCCCATCGTGATAGTGGTAATAAGCAAGAAGAGGTCAATACTTCAACGCCTAATGCTTCGCCGCTTACTGAGCCGCAGCGTACCGAACGTATTTGCGATGCTTTAGCGCAAGTGTCTGATATTCGCGCACCGACGCCATTGACCGATCGTTATTTGTCCAATCGGGCCCAAATGCGACCGAGTAATAGACCACCTTTTGACCCAGATACCTTATGGTTTCTTAAACATGGACGCTGTCCGATTATGACTGAGCTTGTGAATGTGGTCGATGCAGCCACGCTAAATGCTATGCCAATTGAAGCAGTTGCTATTTTAGATAGAATTAATGGCAAATTAAAACGTTATCGTGAATGGAGTAGCGAGCTTAATGATGAGCAAAAGCAGCAACATAATGAGCGGCAGTTTGTCATTGATAAGCTGATATCTGAAAGTATTCCAGAAGCCTTGCTTCATTACGAGCAGCTGCAACGTTTTAGTCCACATCGTACGAAGAATAATGTCGTACAGGGTAAAATGACTGCAGGCGATATGCTGACAGATTTGTTTTTAGAGATTGACTATGAGCTTGATGAATTGTTAGAGGAGCTGCATCAAACGGTGATGAATCGTCTGGCTTCAACCCATCGTTATGTTAAAAGCCGTACGCAAAATTAGGCGCCATTTTTCTATTCTGCTAAAAAATAAGCATCAGCAAACACAAACAACTCAATGCATAACAATATAGGGCTTTAATAGAGCCTTATTTTTTTGTTTAATAAAATCATTAAATACTATATTCAGTCTTAAATAAGAGAAATATGAATATTATAAAGTGCTACTAGGATTAATTTTCGTAGCCTCTGTCTGCGTAGGCACAGTAAGCAAGAAAATTGATCCTAGTAGCGCTGTGTTCTTGCAAAAGTGGAGCAACCATATCAAGAATAATAATAAATTTGCCAATTAATACTATTAAATAATAAGGATAATTTTATGACTCAAATCACTGCCATGTTTGTCATGCTTGTTTTATATGGAGTGCTACCCGCAGCAGGTCTGTATTTAGGCTATCGTGGTATAAAAAAGGTGACAGCACCCAAAATGCTAGAGTATAAAGCGATGCCGCAATTGGGTTATATTCCTGAAAAAAGCTTACCAGTTGATGTCAAAGCTGCATTGACCCAAATTAATGAAAAAGGTGAAAAGCTGAGACTTATTTATGGTGATACCAATAATGATGGCAAAATAGATGATAAAGATGCAGTTAACGAAACTTATATTACCATTCAAAATCTGATGGATAAACATGTACCACAAGCAGTAGCAGATTATCGCCGTTTGCATGACTTAGATGTCGGGGATGGCGCACTTGCTGATAATACTAAAATTAAGCATTCGGATGTCACTGGCAAAGAAGCGCTGTTGGATATATTGGGAACTATTAACACCCAGTTTGATGAACTGCTTAATGCATCTTATCATCAAGATGGACAAAAACTGCTAGTAACCAATCGATATTTACAACAGCGTTTTGACAATCCTAATGTAGATATAGATACGCAGTTGTTTGACCATGCTGATGAAGTAAAGACGATCAAAAAACTTGCGGACGATACTGTTAGTAAGGATATGAGATAGAGAGTAGTAAATAGTTAAGAGAATCAATGACGGTTGAACGATTAAGAGTAAATTGCTATGAGTGTATTAATAGGCGTTGGTGTCATAACGACAATGAGCATCTTCTATTTAGGTAGGAAAGGCTGGCATGCTTTTCATAAAGCGGTTGGTATTACGCCAGGTGTACTTATTTATCAAAAGGCTAATGCACCATTATCGTTATCTAATATAAGCTGGCAACAATTAAATCTTAATAAAAAGCATCTTAAAGCTTTAGCAGATAATCAGCTAAGCCAGCTACAATATATTGATGAAAAGGTAGCCAGTTATTATGACTATCAGATAGAACTAAAGTCACAAGAAAAGATGCCTGAAATCACTGAGGCACAGTTCGTATTGTATAAGATGCTGCATACACGTTTACCTGAACTACTCAGTAGTTATTATCAACTGACGATTATCAAATCAAATGCTAAAAGCGTTAATAATCAATCACGAGATGAAGCTTGCAAGTTGCTTCAAGACGTATTAGATAATATAGAACAACGCTTAGATAGCTTATTAGAACAAATGGAGCAGCAGCAATTACAGGATTTACGAATCATGAAAAGCTATATGGATAGTCATAATCACTAATATGTCAGTGGCTAGAGAATACTCATTAATGCCACGTACAAAAAAGCTGCCAATGATTATGTATCATTGGCAGCTTTTTATTAATTATGCTAAATCTAAAACATATTAGCGTTTATCGTTGCGGTCACGGGGATTACGGGTGCCGCGACTGGCAGGACTTGCACTGCTTTTTGGTTTTGCGCTACTAGTGCTATTACGATTATCGCTACGAGTGTCAGTACGACGTGCTTTCAGCGGTTTGTTTCTGATACGCTCTTGCTTTTCTTTAGCAGCACCATGAAGACCTGTACCATAACGTGGGCGTAAGCTCACTAGGTCTGTTAACGTATTAATATCTTTTCTATCAAGCTCTAAGAAGCGCCCTGTACGTAGCTCTTTTGGCAATGCAATATTACCGTAGCTCGTACGTAATAGACGACTGACTTTAAGACCTTGGGATTCAAATAAACGGCGTACTTCACGGTTACGACCTTCCTTAAGCTGCACATGATGCCATTTATTAACGCCTTCACCGCCGCCTTCTTTGATATCTTCAAATTTAGCCAAGCCATCTTCTAACATGACACCTGTTGTCATCGCTCGTGCCATATCTGGGGTAACGTCGCCCAATACACGTACGGCATATTCACGGGTCACTTCGCTAGAAGGATGCATCAAACGATGCGCCATTTCACCATCGTTAGTAAATAATAATAGACCAGTTGAGTTGATATCCAAGCGACCTACCATAACCCAACGATCATGAGTCAGCTTTGGCAAACGCTCAAACACGGTAGGACGACCTTCTGGATCATTCGCCGAACATACTTCGCCTTCAGGTTTGTAATAAGCTAAAACGCGACGACGCTTTTCATTTTCAGAAGTATATTTAATCTGACGACCATCAACGCGAATCTCATCACCTTGTTCAACACGATCACCAATGGTTGCCGGACCATTATTGACAGTTACACGACCTGCTTTAATGACTTCTTCCATCTGACGACGTGAACCAAGTCCCATACGGGCAAGTGCTTTCTGTAATTTTTCATCTTTCATAGCGATTTCCTAGAATCGGTGGGTTTACATTTCTCAATGTATAAATTTGGACTGCATATTATACGCTATTTCTAAGGGTTATAGATATTATGTTTAAATAATTTCCCACTTTAATATCTGAATAAGGTAAATAATTTTCATATCATTTGTCGGTTTAAATTGGTTAGTTAAATAAACAAGAGAAGATTTTTTATAATTTATATGACCAATGACTATATGCAACTATCACTAAATATTAGGATTTTTCCATATAAGCCATTTTTTGATAAATCGTAATTTCCATCAAAAATACATGATTATGGTTCAAAATTTAACCACCTATGTTATTATGGTTTTGTTTTTTTGCACATAATGCAACGCTTTGATATGGCTGTCTGATGTTTTAATGCTAGACGCTACTTATATCTATGATTTACAAAGGTCTTTTTATGTTTTTTAATTCATCAAAGTTACTAGGTATAACGTGTCTGTTGATAGTGGGTATGGTTTCAGGTTGCTCTAGTATCAATGCAGGTCTTCAAGCAGGTGAGCTTCCACCAAGTGGCGCATTCATCGCTGAAAACGGCCTTCATTTTAATATTCAACCGCTAAACCTAGCGACATTACCACCAAAACAAGCAGCCCTTCCAAACAGCAACTTAAGTCAGTTAATAAGAAACTCCGGTCGAGTGGAGTATCGTATTTCTGCAGGTGATATTCTTAGTATTATATTGGTTGGTTATCCTGATATTACATCAGCAGGTGCGTCAGGCTACCCTGTGGACCAGCAAGGATTCGTTCAATTTCCACTTGTTGGACGTATTAAAGCGACAGGTATGAGTGTGCCGCAATTCACGGCGAACTTGCAGAGACAACTACAGCGCTATCTTAAGTTTTCAGATCCACAGGTTAAAATTCTTGATTATCGGGGTAATAAATTTTTTATTGATGGTGAAGTGACTAAACCTGGTGAATTTGCAATTTCTGATGCCCCAGTTTCGCTGTATAGCGCGATTTCTATGGCAGGTGGAGCAACGGCTACGGGTGATTCAAACAATATAGTGCTTAACCGAAGAGGGAAAAATTATAATTTTGGTTTACAGTCGTTACGCCAAATGGGCTTATCGGCTAATCAAATATATCTGCAAGATGGCGACTCTATCCATGTTAATAGCCAAGACCGTAATAAGGTATATGTCCTAGGAGAGTTTGGCAAGGTAGAGCCTGTACCTATCCGCGAGCAAGGTATCAGTCTAGCTCAGGTTTTAGGAGAGTCAAACGGACTTAATTCTAATACTGCTAATGCATCTAAGATATATGTCGTCCGCGATAACCTTAATACAAGAACAACCGATATTTACTATGTGGATATGCAGACGATTACCAGTTTTGCACTTGCCAGTCGTTTTGAGATGCGTGCCAATGATATCATTTATGTAGATCCTACTGGTTTGACGCGTTGGAATCGCGTACTTAGCTCCATCTTGCCTTCTACATCAGCGGTCAGAAGTCTATCAGGCTTATAAATAATAGGTAATAACTATCATGGCATTTGATCATATTCTTGTTGTATGTGTGGGTAATATTTGTCGTAGTCCAATGGCAGAAGCGCTATTGAAGCAGCGTTTTCCCAATAAAACGATTGACTCTGCAGGGGTGGGTGCTTTGGTTGGGCATCCTGCCGATCCTGCTGCGCTAGAAATTATGTCAAAGCAGCAGATTGATATCACCAATCATGTTGCTAAGCAAATTGATGAGCAGCTGGCAAAAAAAGTGGATCTTATTTTTACTATGTCAGATGGTCAAACTAAGTGGATTGAAGAACGCTGGCCTTTTTGCCGCGGTAAAACCTTTAAGCTTGGTCACTGGATGAATAAAGACATTGCGGATCCTTACCAGCATGAGTTAAGTGCATTTGAGATTGCACATCTAGACATTGTTGAAGGTATAAAACAATGGGCTGATAAAGTTAGCTAAATAACTGTTGTAAATAAATAATTATTATAAAAGATTAATACTAAACGATTACCTTAAGTGATGAACCTACCGTTATGAATACAGATTCAAAGAATGTATCAAACTCTGCCTCTAAAGAAGATAATGACGAAATCGATTTGATGGCGCTGCTTTATGGCATTTTGCGCGGTTGGAAAGTCATCCTTTTTTTTGCTGTATTAGGTTTGATAATAGGAATCTTATATAGTAGGTACGTGAACCCTACTTTTAAGTCAGATGCCCTCATTCAGATAGAAGAAAACTCTAAAGGCATCTCAGCGCTTGGTAGTGATATCTCGGAGCTTATAGGGTCAGAAGCTAGTAAAGCCCAGACAGAGGCAGAGCTGATTAGGTCTCGTATGATATTGGAACCTGTTGTCAATCTATTGCATCTGCGAATCAAACTCTTTGACCCTACTATCGGGTTTATGGACAGAATAAAGGGTGATAGTACTCCTACTCAAATAAATAAGCCTGAAGGCGTGTCACTTAAAACAGAAGAAGGTGAAGTACAAGTCAGTCAGTTTAATGTCTCACAAGACTACATCAATCAACCGTTTACGCTAACACGTTCTGCGACAGGATTTGTCTTAAGCAATGGTTTTGATGATTTCAAAGGACAAATTGGTAAGGAACATCAGTTTAGAGGCACAAACGGTCAGATTCAAATAACAGTGAATGACCTTCCAAACGATGGATATACTACTAATATTAGTAAGCAGTCCTTGAAAATGACGACAGATACTATTAACGGTGCACTGTCTGTGGTTGAAAAAGGCCAGCAAACAGGTATTATCGAGCTGTCGATGACAGGCCTTAATCAACAACAAACCAGTTTAATTCTAAAACAGATCATTTTATCTTATATTGATCAGAATCAATCGCGAGGCTCGGAGGAAACAACTCAGACTATTAACTTTATGGAAACTCAGATTCCAACGTTAAAGAAAAAGTTGGAGGACTCTGAAGTCATATTTAATAATTTCCGTAAAAAATATGGCACCATTGATGTCAGTAAAGAAGCAGAGTTGCTGTTGACAGAAAACTCTCAAATAGACGCACAGCTCAATGAACTTAAATTAAAAAGAGCAGATCTGACTACTTATTATACAGAAGAGCATCCATTGGTTATTCAAATCAATGAGCAGCTCACAGTACTAAATAGTAGAAAGCAAGATATAGATGATACGGTTGCAGGTCTACCTGAGATACAAAGAGAGTTTTTACAACTATCCGCTGATACCGCTATCAACAGAGAAATCTATCTAACTTTACTCAAAAATTATGAACAGTTAAAAATCGTTAGAGCTGGACAAATTGGTTATGCGCGTATCATTGATTTACCCATCAGTACCTTTAACGCAATTGCTCCAAAGAAACTGCAAATTATAATATTAGCAATGCTCTTAGGGGCTATGCTCGGAACAATGTTAGTACTGCTTAAAAATATGCTGAGAACTGTGGTTAAAGATCCTGAACGTATCGAAGTTAAGACAGGTGTTCCTGTCATTGCGACGATCCCACGTTCACCAATATTAACCAGATTGGGTAAGAAAAAATCATCTAGCAGAAGACTACTTGCCTATGCAGATAATAATAGTCTAAGTTATGAAGCCATTAAAAGCTTAAGAACGAATCTGATGTTTGGTATGCCTGCTGCAGGGCTAACCTTTCAGCGTGCGAAAGTTATTTTAATTACAGGTGAAAGCCCTGGAGTGGGTAAATCTTTTATTTCATCCAATCTAACAGAAGTATTTACTCAGTTAGATAAGAAAACTTTGATTATAGATGCTGATATGCGTTTGGGAGAGCTGCACAAAGTCTTCAATATGGATCAGAATAATGGTTTGGCAGATTACTTATCACAAAGCAATAATCAATTAGTAAGCGGCAATAATCGATTAAACGAAATTGATAAGCTATTAGAACCTACTGGTATAGCAAACTTTATCCACTCAACAGGTATTGATAATATGGATTTTATGCCGCGAGGCGAGAATCCGCGTAATCCTGCATCGCTATTAGCTAATGGTAGCTTTGATCGTTTAATGGCAGAACTAAACCTGCATTATGATTATATTATTATTGACTCACCACCGATATTGGCAGCTTCTGATGCTATGATATTAGCGCAGCACGCTGATAAAGTATTAATGGTGACGAGATATGAGTCTTCAATAGAAGGACAACTGGTCTATGCTGTCAATCAGATGAATAAAGCCAATATCAAAGTAGATGGCATTATCTTGAACGATGTACAGCAAGGAATTATGAGCAAATACAGTTATCACTATAGTTATGCTTATGGTAATAATAACTAATGTATCTTGATTATATTGTATTACCTTGCTTATTAGTCCATACACCATATAGTTGCTTGTTATGCCAATAGATCTACCAATCATTTCTAAAAAAAATAAAACCTCTTCTATAGAGCCCAATAATTTTGCTGAGCGTACTGCTGGTATATTATTGAGCCTACCTCGAGGCATCAAGCGTAGTATTTTGATGTTGGCTGATTTTATCATGTCAATGGTTTGTCTATTTTTTGCCGTTGCTGCACGCTACGGGTATATAGACCATCATGTGAGTTTATGGTTATTGAGTGTCAGTGCATTGATTCCAGTATTATGCCTATATGCTATTGGATTTTATAATGGCGTGGCAAGAGGGTTCTTTGATGCGATGATGGGTAGTGTATTACAGCTTTTCTTTGTCCTCATTATTATTGCCCAAACCGTTTTATATTTTAAATTGCTACCAGGTATTCCTCGTGCAGTACCTATCTTATATTTGTTTCTGTTTTTTATATGGCTATGGAATAGCCGCTTAACGATTAGAGAGCTGCTAGCAAGATGGCAAGGTCAACGACTACAGCATAAACATGAGGGTTATGACAATGTTGCTATTTATGGAGCAGGAGAGGCAGGTAAAGAGCTTTTAGAAGGTTTAAGAAACTCTCATAAGTATAATGTAGTTGCCTATATTGATGATGACCCACAGCTTACCGGTGCTTATTTACTTGGCAAAAAGATTTATCCTGCTCATGAGTTGGTAAGTTTAGTGGAAGAGCTGGATCTCGCTCAGGTTTTTTTAGCGATTCCTTCTATCAGTCGTGGGCAAAAAAGGCAGATTATAGATAAATTATCTGGTATTGCTATTAAAATAAAAGAGCTACCAAGCTTAGAAGAAATCGCAGACGAAAAAGTCACTGTCAGCAGTATGCGTAAAGTTGATATTCTAGATGTACTAGATCGGCAGACTGTCGAGCCAGATGCAAGGCTATTGCAGTTGAATATTAAAGATAAGTGCATACTAGTGACGGGCGCTGGTGGCTCTATCGGTAGCGAATTATGTCGCCAAGTGATTAAAAACCAGCCAAAATGTATTGTACTCTATGAGCTATCTGAATTTGCACTGTATAGTATTCATCAGGAGCTAATAGCGAAACAAGCTAATGATTTTATTTATCAAGATATTGAAATTGTCGCTGTGATTGGTAGTGTGACGAATGAAGACAATTTGCTGAGAATATTTAAGCTATATAGCATACAGACAGTTTATCATGCGGCTGCTTATAAACATGTCCCTATGGTAGAGCACAATCCTTTTGAAGGCGTCATTAATAATACCAAAGGTACTTATCACTGTGCTCGAGCCGCGATTGCAGCAAATGTTGAGACCTTTGTTTTAATATCGACCGATAAAGCAGTAAGACCAACCAATGTGATGGGCGCTTCTAAGCGCTTGGCAGAATTGGTTTGTCAAGCGCTCAGCCAGACAGATAGCCAGACCTGTATCAGTATGGTGCGTTTTGGTAATGTCCTAGGCTCGTCCGGTTCTGTAGTACCGTTATTTACCAAGCAAATAGAGCAAGGTAAGCCGATTACGGTCACCCATCCTGATGTGACTCGGTATTTTATGACGATTCCAGAAGCAGCAAACTTAGTCATCCAAGCAGGTGCGATGGCATCAGGTGGTGAGGTGTTTGTACTTGATATGGGAGAGCCGGTCAAGATTGTTGACTTGGCACAGCGAATGATTCATTTAAGTGGTTTTGATATTAAAGATGCTGCCCATCCTGAAGGCGATATCGAAGTGATCTTTACTGGACTTAGAGATGGAGAAAAGCTCTATGAAGAGCTCATCATCGGTGAAGATAATGTTGAATCAACTGATCACCCTCTTATCATGCAAGCAATAGAGCATAGCTTTCCATTGGATGAGCTTGAATCAGTATTGTTTGAGCTGACTGAAAAGCAAAAACAATTTGATGTTCCTTGGCTAAAACAACAGTTTAAGCAGTTTGTAGCAGGTTATCAAGAAGGCTCTAAAGCTGCATAGCTGTTAATAAATACCCTAAACACTATTTTTCAACTAAAATTGGTTAGATAAACAAAGGAAAATTATGCTAGATATTAACAATATAAAAATAGCAGTTATCGGACTTGGCTATGTGGGTTTGCCTTTAGCCGTTGAGTTTGGTAAACATCTGCCAGTAGTAGGTTTTGATATTAATGCCAGTCGTATAGCGGCTCTGTGTGCAGGTACAGATCATACTTTAGAATTAGTGATGAAGAGCTGACTCAAGCATCACATTTAAATTATAGCTCCGATATTGAAGCGCTTAAAGATTGTAACTTTTTTATTGTTACGGTACCGACGCCTATTGATGATTATAAACAGCCTGATCTTACGCCTTTATTTAAAGCCTCAGAAGCTATCGGTAGTCTACTTAAAAAAGACGACATCGTGGTTTATGAATCGACCGTTTATCCGGGAGCCACAGAAGAAGTTTGTATTCCGGTGTTGGAGAAAGTCTCGGGATTAACCTTCAATCAAGACTTTTATGCCGGTTATAGTCCTGAACGTATTAACCCGGATGATAAAGAACATCGCGTTACCAATATTTTAAAAGTAACCGCAGGCTCAACACCTGAAGTCGCTGATTTTGTGGATGAAGTATACAATTTAACTCTGCACACGACAAAAAAACAAAAAAGTCTGTTAAAGCAAAGGCATAATAGTAATTTTTAAGACGAATCAGACCATGCCAAACTTTAACAGACTTAGTGAAACTTTAACAGACTTAGTGAAACTTTAACAGACTTAGTGAAACTTTAACCCAAAACCTGAGTATGAACAAGGCAAGAATCAATTGTTTGAGCCTAATGATAATAGCCCTGATTACTGCTCAAAGCAGTAATCTTAAAAAAAATAGCAAGACACCTTCCTAAGGGTGGCAAGACCGACAGTCACTATCGCAGACTACAGCGATTTTTTGCCGAAGCGAGGATAGACTACGATCAATTAGCTTTAATGATATATCGACTATTTGGGCTAGGCAAAGTCACCTTAACCATTGACCGCACCAACTGGAAATGGGGTAAAAGTAACCTCAACATCTTTATGTTAGGGGTGGTATATAAAGGGATAGCCATCCCCTTATACTGGCAAATGCTAGATAAGCGAGGTAATACAAACCATCTTGAACGCTATGAACTTATTGAGCGGTTTATCAAACAATTTGGCAAAGATAACCTTGAGATGATAGTAGCAGACAGAGAGTTTGTTGGCGAAAAATGGTTTAACTGGCTCACCAATAATCACATACCCTTTGCCATACGGATTAAGAAGAACAGTAAAGTTAAGAATCCTCATGGCAAGTTGGTACAGATTAAAGAGTTATTACGCCATGTTAGCCATCAAGAAACATATCGACATGGACGAATACTGACTGTCGATGGTTGTTTGGTTCGAGTATTTGCCAAGCGTGATAAAGACTATGGCTTAGTGATTGTGGCCACCAATCAACTAGAAACAGTGGATGCGATGACAAGCTATGCTAAGCGTTGGGAGATTGAGACTTTATTTGCTTGTCTAAAGGGCCGTGGCTTTAATCTTGAAGATACCCACTTAACCCATCTTGATCGGGTCAGTAAATTAGTCGCAGTGAACGCCTTAGCATTTTGTTGGGCTTATCATGTCGGTATTTATAAAGACAAAGATAAGCCGTTAAAGCGCAAGTTAAAGTCAAACGCTCGACCTCAAGCCAGTTTGTTTGCGCTTGGCCTGGATGTGTTGATTGAGGGCCTTCACTTGGTGTTCTTTAACAATGATAAGACTGTATTTCGACAGTTAGTTAGCTTTTTAACCCCTAAATCTATGAAAATCGGGTGGGGATGATTTTTTTGTCGTGTGCAGAGCTATTATGGTATCATCTTAGCCATCGCGCATAATGAGTTCGTCGAGCTGGGTGTAGATCAGATTAGAGCATTTGGCAAGAATGAACACGTGCTTTACGATTTAAAGTATGTCTTTACCAAAGAAGACACTGGTATCCGCTTATAAATCTATAAAAATACGGAAAGTAATGGTTATGACGTCAACTGCATATGAAAAAGTTCAAAAAGTACTAATTAACGAGCCAAAAACATGGTTGATTACTGGGATCGCAGGATTCATTGGTTCTAATTTACTAGAAACCTTATTGTTACTAAATCAAAAAGTAGTCGGTCTAGATAACTTCGCGACGGGTTTTCAGCATAATCTAGATGAAGTACAGGGTTTGGTAAGCAAAGATCAGTGGCAGAACTTTACCTTTATAGAAGGTGATATTCGTAATCTAGATGACTGTCAGGCAGCATGTATAGGCGTAGACTACGTACTGCATCAAGCAGCACTAGGTTCGGTGCCACGCTCTATCGCTGATCCAATTAATACTAATGATACCAATATCTCAGGCTACTTAAATATGCTCGTGGCAGCTCGTGATGCAAAGGTTGCTAGCTTTACCTATGCGGCGAGTAGCTCAACCTATGGTGATCATCCAGCATTGCCAAAAGTCGAGGATGCTATTGGCAATCCGTTATCTCCCTATGCGGTAACTAAGTATGTCAATGAGCTGTATGCAGATGTATTCTCACGTACTTATGGCTTTAAGACCATTGGTCTGCGTTATTTCAATATCTTTGGTAAACGACAAACACCGGATGGTGCATACGCAGCGGTAATACCAAAGTGGACGGCCGCTATGATCGCAGGTGGTGAGGTATTCATCAATGGCGATGGCGATACCAGTCGTGATTTTAATTTCATCGAAAATGCGGTACAGGCCAATATTTTAGCTGCGACAGCGAATAGCGAAGCTAAAAACCAAGTCTATAATGTAGCAGTTAGTGGTCGTACTACCCTTAATACACTGTTTTCAGCACTGAAAGAGCATTTAAGTACTAACGGAGTTAGCTACACTCGAGAACCAGTCTATCGAGATTTTAGAGCAGGAGACGTGCGTCATAGTCAGGCTGATATTAGCAAAATACAAAATGCGTTAGGCTATGCGCCACATTTCGATATTATTCAAGGTATTGAGAAAGCGATGCCTTGGTATGTAAAGTCTTTAGCATAAAGTAATAAGTGGGTTTTTATGAAAATATTAGTAACAGGTGGCGCAGGCTTTATCGGCTCTGCTGTTATACGTCATATTATTAGTAATACTGATGACGAAGTCTTAAATATCGATAAGTTAACCTACGCGGGTAATTTAGAATCTCTCAAAGAGATTGATCAAAATCCAAGATATACGTTTCAACAGATTGATATTTGTGACAAAGAGGCGTTAGAAAAAGCATTTAATAGCTTTAAACCTAATCTTGTGATGCATTTAGCAGCAGAGTCACATGTAGATCGCTCTATCGATGGGGCTGCTGAATTTATTAATACTAATATTGTCGGTACTTATCATTTATTAGAAGTCGCCCGTCAATACTGGCAAAATCTTGACGACCTAGATAAAAAGCAATTTAAATTTCATCATATCTCTACCGATGAAGTTTATGGAGATTTAGAAGGAACGACGGATTTATTTACTGAAAACACCCCTTATGCACCAAGCTCACCTTACTCTGCGTCTAAGGCAAGTTCAGATCATTTGGTTCGAGCTTGGCATCGCACCTATGGTTTCCCTATTTTAGTCACTAACTGCTCTAACAATTATGGCCCTTACCATTTTCCTGAAAAGCTTATTCCGTTGGTTATCTTAAATGCTTTAGACGGGAAGGCTTTGCCTATCTATGGAAAAGGCAATCAAATACGTGATTGGTTGTTTGTAGAAGATCATGCGCGTGCTCTATACAAAGTGGTCACTGAAGGAATGATTGGTGAGACTTATAATATCGGTGGGCATAACGAAAAGCAAAATATTGAAGTGGTCAAAACGATTTGCCATATCTTAGATGAGCTAAAACCACAAGAAAATGGTCAGCCGTATGAGTCATTAATCACCTTTGTAAAAGACCGTCCAGGACATGACTTACGCTATGCTATTGATGCTAGCAAGATTGCCGATAAGTTAAATTGGACGCCGACAGAGACATTTGATAGTGGTATTAGAAAAACGGTTGAATGGTACTTGAATAATATGGAATGGTGTAGTCGCGTCCAAGATGGTAGCTACCAACGAGAAAGACTAGGAGCAGGTGAATAAATGAACACAAAAGGTATTATTTTAGCAGGCGGCTCAGGTACGCGTCTTTACCCAATTACTAAAGGTGCCTCTAAGCAGCTGCTACCTATCTATGATAAACCAATGATTTATTATCCGTTATCTGTATTGATGCTCGCAGGTATTCGTGAGGTGCTTATTATCAGCACACCAGATGACATAGATGGTTTTAAGCGTTTACTTAGCGGTGGCAGCGAGCTAGGGATTAATATTAGCTATGCAGTACAGCAAAGCCCAGATGGTCTAGCTCAAGCGTTTATTATCGGTGAGGAATTCATCGGTGATAGTAACGTCTGTTTAGTACTGGGTGATAATATCTTTTATGGTCAAGGGTTCACGCCGCTATTGAGACAAGCAGTCAATCGTCAAAAAGGTGCAACCGTCTTTGGCTATCAAGTAAAAGATCCAGAGCGTTTTGGCGTAGTGGCATTTGATGAAAATAAGCGTGCCATTTCAATAGAAGAAAAGCCTACTAAGCCAAAATCAAATTTTGCAGTCACTGGTCTTTATTTTTATGATAATGATGTAATCAACATAGCTAAGCAAGTACAGCCATCAGAGCGCGGTGAGCTTGAGATTACTACAGTCAATCAGATATATATGCAACGTGGCAATCTCAGCGTGGAGCTATTAGGTCGTGGATTTGCATGGCTAGATACGGGTACGCATGAAAGCTTATTAGAAGCAGCACAGTTCGTTGAAACTATCGAAAAGCGTCAAGGTTATAAAGTCGCCTGCTTAGAAGAGATTGCGCTTAACAATGGTTGGTTGACTAAGCAGCAAGTATTAACTGCTGGTCAAAGTATGAGCAAAAATGCTTATGGTCAGTATCTTATTTCTTTAGTTAACGAGTAAAAATTATGATACCAGTTACCAAAGCTTATCTACCCAATAAGGCAAAATATCAATCCTATGTTGATCGTATTTTTGAGAGTGGTTGTCTAACTAACAATGGCAGTTTGTTGCAAGAGTTGGAGCGTAGACTAGCAGAATATTTAGGGGTAAAAAATATCATTTTGGTAGCCAATGGCTCATTTGCATTGCAATTGGCTTATAAAGCATTAGAGCTGAAAGGTGAAGTCATTACTACACCGTTTAGTTTTGCGGCTACTACTAGTACTTTAGCATGGGAAGGGTTAACCCCAGTCTTTGCTGACATAGACTTAGCCAGCTTCAATATAGACCCAACCGAAATAGAGAAACGTATAACTGCTAATACTAGTGCTGTCGTTCCTGTTCACGTGTTTGGTAATCCATGTGATGTGGAAGCTATCGAAGCTATCGCCAATAAGAATAATTTAAAAGTCGTTTATGACGCTGCTCATTCTTTTGGCTCGCAGTATAAAGGTCAAAGCGTATTGAACTACGGTGATATTAGTACACTTAGCTTCCACGCTACTAAGTTATTTCATACTATTGAGGGTGGAGCGGTCATTACTAATAGCGATGAGTTAGCCAAAAAAGTAAGACTAATGATCAACTTTGGTATCACTGGCCCTACTTCTATCGAGTCAATAGGGACTAATGCTAAGATGAATGAGTTTGAAGCAGCAATGGGTTTGTGTGTGTTAGATGATATAGAGAAAATTAGACAAAAACGAGAAAGTATCTGGCAAATCTACACTGAAGAACTATTAGATGCCGTTAAAATGCAGAAGTGGAATGAACATAGTGTAAATAACGCTTCTTATGCGCCAATACTATTCGATAGCGAAGAGAGTTTGCTTAAAGCTGACGCGAGACTCAAAGAAAATGATATTTTTGTAAGACGATACTTTTATCCAAGCTTAGATACTTTGGAGTATTTAGGTAGCAAGCAAGTGTGCAAAAATTCAAGGGATATAGCTAGTCGAATACTATGTTTGCCTATGTATCCAGGTTTAGCTAATGATTATATTAAAAAGATTATAAATCTGATAAAGGAAGATTAATATGGCGTTCTTAAACAGTGAGCAAATAAAGTCTATGGGCTTTAAATCAGTGGGCGATAATGTTGAGCTCTCAGAGAAAGCGTCTTATTACAATTGCAAAAATATAAGTATTGGTAGTAATACTCGCATTGATGATTTCTGTGTTTTATCTGCTGGCGATGATGGTATTGAAATTGGTAATCATGTACACATTGCTGTTGGAGTAAGTGTAATAGGAGTAGCTAAAATATGTATTAAAGACTTTGCAGGCTTATCTTCAAGAGTTTCAGTCTATAGCAGTAGTGATGATTATAGTGGACACTTCATGACTAATCCTACTATATCAAGTGAATTTACTAACGTAACACATGGAGAGGTCAGCATTGGTAAGCACGTAATAGTAGGTTCAGGGGCGGTTATTTTGCCAAACGTAACACTAGAAGATGGTGTAGCGATTGGTGCACTAAGTCTAGTTACCAAGAGTTGTAAGGAGTTTAATATATATATGGGTATTCCTGCCAAAAAAATAAAAGAGCGAAGCACAAATCTTTTGTCATTAGAATTTGAGTTTATTGAGAAAAATAA
>Ga0136557_1000677_pt1 | contig 25032 bp, 29 predicted proteins | sample AntRauTorckE6832_FD_104796 | JGI IMG/M metagenome (GOLD analysis project Ga0136557, IMG submission 104796) | Saline lake microbial communities from Rauer Islands, Antarctica - Metagenome Torckler E6 #832 | ecosystem: Environmental > Aquatic > Non-marine Saline and Alkaline > Saline | place...
CTGCAATCATTGGTCTACAGTCTCGCCTTGTTCTGTTGCAATCTCGACAGTTTTACGTCAAAGCAGCACGTCAGTAGTTACCAACTTTATTACCTTGTTACCGACTTTATTATCACGCCACACTTTCTGGTGGATCAGCTTATGGCGCCTGCAGTCCGGTCAGTATTCACGGTTTTGAATCGGTCCGAACTGTTCTTCCATTGTCTCGATAAACTCATCCGGTGACATCAGGCCGTAAGAAGCGATCAGTCCCGCTATACGTTCTGGGCGCATATCGTTACCAAGCAGGCTCTGTTGGATGAACTTTGAAATAAGGTCTGCGTACTGGTTGGCGTTCACGGCCACGCCAACTTCGTGCTCATCACAGGGCGACATACCATCGTCCAGGGCCCCGGCAGACGCAATCGCGTCACGCACCCTCTGTACCACTCGGTCCGCCAGCTCATCCGGTGTTCCATCATCCAGAAAGTCATAATCAGCTTTGATTCCGATCCGTAGCGTTGCGCTGGTCATGGTTCGGTACCTTCTTCATCTGTCTTGGGTTTCCCGTGTTTGGCAATAAACGCCGCGGTTCGGTCACGGATTTCCTGTTCATTCAATCGATTGGTTTGGCTTCCAGGAACGCCTTCAAGTGAAACGCTGTTGCCGGCAGACAAATCCACGAGGTTCTGCTTAATCTTGGGCGGTAAGCTGATTCCTCGTTTGCAGCGGGTAATCGCCACATACAACAAGTGAACCTGCTCGCGCTCTGGGATCGTCAGAGAACTGCCCTGCTTGAGCTTGTTTATCACATCGGGGGAGATGGCTAGATCATCCCTTAGCGCCACATACGGAAACTCAGAGCCCTTGCTTCGGTGAGCTGTCATTAACGTAATTCGACCAGGATCGTTTTTGATCTCTTCCCAGGGGCGCTGAGCATAGGCAATTATTTCAGGGAGTCGGTTCGCGTATCGCTCCACCAGGTTAACCAGATCGGTGTACTCTGGGTTTCTGTCCCCGTATTGAGCGGCCAAATCCTTAAAAGCTTGCCAACTTCCAATGTCCCGTAAGGTCGATACCTTGATGTTATCCAGATCATTGCAGAACAGGGCGTAAGCCGATGTGGCCTTGGTGATGGTTTCGTGTGGTATTCCACCAGAAACAGACACCGATTGCTTGAGCGCACGATATTCACCGATAACCGAAAGCATTTTGACGTTGTTTCGCACAAGAACAGTGTGATGCTTATGAAAATTAAGCTGCTCAAGGTTGTAGTCGAGACCCTTCAATGGAACGGTTTCACCCAAACTGCCAAGTAGAATGTTCGCAATACCGGCGATCTGGTGGTTAAACCGAAACGATTGGGTCAGGTAGAGCTTTCGGGTGCCATCGCCCAGAGGGCGTGAGAGAGCATCAATAGCTCCCCGCCAACCGAAGATCGCCTGATAGGGGTCGCCGATATAGATTTTCTGCCCTTCCTGCTGCTGAACAATGGCATCCATAACCGGCGTTGTGTCCTGGTACTCATCGAGCAACCAGAGGTTCCCCGACAAATAGGGGCGCCTGAGATGGAGGATTTTCAGATACGTGTCGTGACCGATAGGAAACCCAGAATGCTTGTTCTCCATATCCTGCCAGAGCTGACCGGCCTTGGTGCTTACGAAGTGGATAAACGTGTCCGTCGAGTCCCTATCATCACCCATTCTAAGGTTTGGCGGGATAGCCTGATCGGGAACATGCTCAGGCGTGATAGTGGTTGCATCACTGACCTCAAATTCCCGAATAGTCGTTGATATCGCCATGGCTTGTTGCTGGGCGGTTGCCGCTAACTTGGTCCGGTTCTGCAGTCCGAGGTGTCGGATAATCAGTGCTGGCGGAATCTGGTTCGACTTGTACTTGGTACCGGCCTCAAGTTTCTGCATGAAGCCAGTGCTGTCTTTTACGATCGAATGGAATGCGAGCGCGTGACCGGTTGTGGCCTTCATTCCTGCTGGCATCTTGTTCTGCGCATCGCGCCTGGCAGCTCGGGAGAACACGACAAAGTGGCCACTGGCTTGTGTGGCATTGGCAACCAGGCGGGCCGTTGCGGTTTTGCCGCCCCCTGAATACGCCTTTACCACGAGGTCAACGCCACTACGAGCAGTATCGATTATCTCGATCTGCTCATCAGTAGGCTCAATGTCATCGACATTGATCAGATCGTTGACTTTCTTTGTCGGTGAATAGCGCATTAACCGTCCCATCAGGTAGTGACGATAATTTACCACGTTCCATGTGTTGCTATCAGTCGGTGACAGGGTGGGGTATTACAGATTGGTTATTCTAACTGGAGGGAGATGGCTCGGCGCTCATATTTTGGCGCCGAGCCTTTGTGTCGGATTACAGGCGTTGAGTCGTTGTGAACTCTGCATTGAGCGTATCAGACATATTTTCTGCTGCGCTCCAGGGGGTGTTGTTGTTCAGATCAACGGCCATTTGCTTTAGCTCCGGTTCAAGCGAGGTGAAACTGAACGCATGATTCACATACGATGTCAGATCATTTTCATCCAAAACTCTCAGGGCCATCTCAGATACGGAAATTGCGGTATCTGTGGTAGGAATCGCCAAGATGCGGTTTTCAAGAAATTCGGACTGCGCCTCTCTCCATTCAGGTGTTGATGCATCCGACGCGCCAAAAATCTTGGCAACCAAGTCGCGACTCAGTGTGTCCACTTGTTGGTCTTCACGCGGATGATTAAACAGTTTCTCGCCGTACAATTTCTCACCGGCCAATTGTGCCACGGTAAACCGCGTGGCCTCGTTTTCAGCAGCGGGCGAGGCCCAGTAGCCGGTTGTGTGCCATTCGCATCCGTTATCCATTTTAAACGTGACCCAGGAATCGCTCACCCTTCGTGCAACGTCTGAAATGGAATGTTCGCGGAGCATGTTACCCACGGTTTTGTTCTGATCATCGATCCGGACGCCTTTCATCTCAATAGTGTCCGGATTGCGAGTCATGGCGACAATGGGATCGTTGCTGTCAACGACCTGAAATCCATTGAACCGAATCGGAACCAGTTGAATGTCTACTTTATCGTCACCGGCATCATGACGAACGATTTCATAATCCGGAAAATACCCGGATGCCTTGTTGTTCATGTGACTGGGCGTCTGAAATTTGATTTCCGCGTTCTCGGCGCCCAGCAGGATGCCCATAGTTGTAATGTCGCGACGATTCTGAAGATCAAGAAGGTCGCCGAATCTTGGGGGCGGCACCTGTTTTGCCAGTGTAACTAACTCTTGCGTCAGGCGACTACGCTCTTGCCCCAGGTCGTCAGCGTGAGGGTCCAGTGTCCGGTATTCAAAGTGGAGGTTCTTCAGGTTCTCAGCAACGACCGTGTTGCGTGTAACGGATTCGAGCGAATGAGCTGCCTTCACCAGATGGTTCCAGATCGTGTCCGAATCCGTGGCTTCAAGGGCCGACAAATCAAGAATTTTGTGATTCGCCTGATTGGCAGTAACAATAAACGTATCTGGTATGCCCGGGTGCATCTGACGAACGACAAAAGGTTCTGCGCCGGGTTCCTCGCGCATTACAAACGCATGGTCGCCATAATCTTTTTTGCCGAATGTGTCCAGAATTGCGGGGCGTGCGTTGTCGAAATAGCTCACGACTACGCCATTCCTGTGACGGGGCAACTTATCGGAAGCGTCCAGTTGCCGAAGTACCTGCGCCGGGGTGATTCGGTCCCGGCAAAATTCACCTTCAGTCAGGTTGCTGTAGCTGTCGAGTGACTTTTCCAAGCCATTACCAACCGCCGATGCCCAAAAGCCTTCTGAAAAGATCGGGGACTGAGGTAGCTCGCATTTATAATCATCACGCAGTTTTTTAGCCATGGCCACCATTTTCCCGGCCATTTGATCCATGCCTTGCAGGTCAACGGTGTTCTCGTAATTCACAAAGTCCCGCATCAAATACAGTAAATCGCGGAGACTCAGCGAAACAGGTTCCCCATCGGCGTTTTTAAGGTTGCGCTCCAGGTGGGGCCAGAACTCCGTCACCAGAGATTGGTTAATCTCAGACTGGAACATTTCACGCCATGCTTTAATTTCTCTTGGGTGAGCTTGACCAGCAGTTCTTGACGCCAGGCCAATCGCTCTCTGGCCTTCCGGTGTTTGGCTAAATGCAGGAAACCGCTGTGGGTCCACATCATAAGGCACCAACTGCTCAAGCGCGTTAGCGGCAATCTCTTGGACGCGGACTTGCGAATAAGCCGGAGACACTTCCTTTTCACCTTCTTGGTCCAGCACCCGGCGATTCAGTGTATCAAGGCTGTCTATCATCTGTGCTCTGATTGCCCTTGGTTCAAATTCGGTGCTTTTGAACTGAGCGTACTCATCACTGTCCATACGCTCAATTAGTTCACCCGTTGGTCCTGGGGCAATGGCAATGTCTTTGATCAGGTTGCGCAGTTCACGGATTTGCCGAGCCATAAACTCTGGGGTGAACTTACTGAATTCATCCTGGTCGTAGAAAACCTTGTCGACAAAACGCTGAAATTTACCGGTGGCAATGGGCATTACTGGAACTCCTTTTATCCGAGGCGCAAGCCTTCGCTGTTATCAGGGTGCCTGTCATAGGCAAAAAGCCGTTCGGCAATCGCAATCTGGGTTCTTGCAATAGCAACATCGCTATCAGTGGAGGACGCAGGTGTGGGGCTTTTGGAAACGAGGTCGTGATAATCCTCCATCAGGCTGTCTATGTCGTACCCCAAGTCATCAAGGTGGTCGTCGGTGTAGGACGAGAAGTGAGCACCGTCGATTGATGATTGCCGAATGAGACCAAAATTTATTGACCGGTTATTCCAATCTGCCAGCAGCACTTCCATTAGCTCTACAGCGGTTTCTGTGTTTTCAGGCCGGCTCTCCAGAAAAGGTTCGAGGGCGTATAAACGCTGTTGCGCAAGTCCGCCTGGCAAGTCCTTTGGCGTGTAACTGAACATAGGTCGACGGTCAGGAACATCGCCAGCATCGGCGAGCAAAGCAGCGGCCAGTGTTGGCCAGGAATTGTCATCGATTATGCGAACCATCGATGAGAGGCGTAGTTGATCGCGAACTTTTGAAAGGGACACGCTGGGATCAAGATTCAGGTGCTTCTGGGCCTTGAATGCTTTGTCTGAATCATGAGTGATGAGGCAAGGGGAATTTTTCGCCAAAAGCACATGAACTTTGGAGTTGTCTGGTTCGGGGAACTCAGACGGTTCGACTTCTTCGAACTCTCCAGACTTAAATGCCATCAACACAGTGGCGTTGGTCAGAGGCGATGCGCCCAGATTGAACTTTCCGTGAGTATTGGAGGTGCAATCCCGGAAATAGGCGTCGCGGGTGTGCATCGGTAACCCTTGGTCATCTACCTGCATTTCACTCAAGACAGACACCGCCTGTATCAGGTTCTCGTCGTTTTTCGGCTGACTGCCGGCAAAAACAGAAGCATTTTTTGCCGTATGCCCAATGACCTGATTCGGGCTAAACTCTATGTAACCCAATGCGTACTTTTTCATCTGACACCCCAAAGAAAATATCGATAGTGTTATGCTATGCGATAACTTCATGTGCGTCAGGCGATATAACCACGTTGTAGTGCAAACCGAACATCCCTCGCAACCTAAAACCCTGTGTCGACAGAGGCCGTTTCAAAAAATATGAATTCAGGAAACCGAACCTTCATCCCAACCAGTCAAAGCGAATACTTCTCACTCGATGCGCTACGTCCTTTCTATGCGCTGAATGAAATGAGAGACAAGAAAGACTTTGATGGGCTGTACGATCTGTTCCAGGATTACCAGGAAGCGATTGGCGAGATCCAGTATTTTATTCGATGGGCAGGTTGTGGCTCCGAGTATTGCCTTGCGCGCGTGCTCTTTGAGACAAGTCTGGCTAATAGAAAGGATTGCGCCTTCATTAGAATGCACTCTGACCGGTCCTACTCAATTTTTTGTCACTTCATTGAAGCTTACGCTCTGCGTACCGCTCGAAAAGCATTGGGGATGACACAAAAGCGTATTGCGAAGGATTTGAGAATTTCGGTTTCCACGTTGCAACGCTATGAAACTCTTCGTCTGCGAATACCTGAAAGCATGCTGCTCGACTACGCTAATCTATTAACCATCAATCAACTCAGTATGGAACGGCCAGTATTTCAAGCCCTTCACTCCAAACGTACTGCCTGAACATCACAAAAAACGCATAAAGACGTTCTTTGGAGCGGGAGGGGTTTGGTAATAACAGCCAAATCTCAAGTCCGTGGTCGACAAACTTCCGTCTTGACCTCGGGCGGGCCTTTGGCCCTTGGCGGGATATGCCAGCCGGGCTTTGCCCGACAGGCATTGGCACCACTCAGCCTGCGGCTTCGTTGGTGCTGGCGGCGTTGGGCGTAATGTATTTGTCGGCAAATTGTTGTGCCGGTAGGGCAAAATCGGCCGGATCAACATACCTAATATTCTCTGTGCACCGGGGGTCGATCCAGTAGATCATCCACGAGCCGTTGGCATACGGCGTCACCATTACGGACTTTCCCTGTTCGCCCAGACGCTCAGAGACGCTGGCGGACAGCGGCTGCAGGTTGTACCAGATCTGAACATTCTTCCGAACTCCGAGGGCGTTGCGGGCTTGGCGTAGCAGAACGGCCAGTTCACGTTGGGTTGTACGATTCATAGTCGTCTCCATTTAACGGTGGAAGGAGGCCCCGCTGTAGCGGGGCTGGAGGTCAGGCGACCAGTGTAAGTTGAGGGTGATTGGCTTGGCTGGCGAGGCGCTGAACGAAGCGCCCCAGTGCAGAGCCCACAGCCTTGAAGACCGGGTAGATAACGCTCTGCCCAAGTCCCTGATGGGCGGTTGTCCGGCTGACGCCCAGAGATTCAACAAATCCTTCCGGAGCACCCTTGAATCGTCCGTGCTCGATTTCCGTGAACAGGCGCATGCAACCCGGCTTGGTTGGGTGCTGCAGGAAGGCGCCGGTGCTTTGAATCTTCGCGTAGTTGCGCACCAGCACAGGGACCGATTCAGACTCCGGCGTGAGCATGGCCATGCGGAATCCTTTACCGGCTGCGATGTCACGCTCCTGCTTCTCAACGAGGTAGCCGTAGGTGTCCCAGCGCTTGTCGTCTTCGGCAATCGGTTCGAGTGAATCCGCGATGGTGGCAGGCTTGGTTTCCACCGGCAGGATGCTGCGTGGGTCGAAGCCTTCCTCGGCCAGATCCTTCTGTACAGCGACAACAACCATGCGCTCGCGGTTCTCAAGGGCTCCGAAGTCATGGCCTTTCAGGGTCATTTCGTGAATGTCGTAGCCCCAGTTGCCCAGCATCAGGCGAATGACTGACATTGAAATGGTGGAGGCGTAAGCCTTGACGTTTTCCAGTACCACCAGATCGGGGTAGTTGAACTTCTTGATCCACTCGAGGGTGGTGAAGAACATGGTGCCGGCGTCCGGGTGCTCTTCCGCACTCTTGGTGCCCAGCTTGGAGCGACCGGCCAGTGATGCACCAGTACAAGGAATCCCGGCACAAAAGATATCGGCGTGCACGACTTTGCCCAGCTCGAAATCCTGAACCGGACCAGAAAAGAACACCGTGCTTTCATCAAACATCTTGGCGTTGGCGCGCATGGAGGCTTCGAGGTAGGAGTTCTCAAGCTCCGCTACCACGGAGGCGCGTACCGGGACGCCTTCAGCGGCGAATCCGTCGTGAATCGCCCTGTCCATCAAACCGATGCCGTGGAAGACTGAAACCATGCTCAGGGCGGCGCCAGCGGCGACTTTTCGAGTCAGGCGGTTCTTGCGCTGGGCCTTCTTTACAGCATTGATAGCGCGGCGAATGATGATTTTGCCCTTGCGAACGACGGCATTCAGCTTGGTGCCGATCGGGAAGTGCTTTTCAATGTCCTTGTTGCAGACATCAATGACCGGCTCAACGCGGTCGTGCTTTTTGCGCCCGGAGACAACGTACTGGCCGTTGGGGTCAGCAATCATGATCAGGGCACCGTCTTTGAAGGCGCGGCGGTAAGTGGTGGCAGGGGCGAACTGGCCGCGCAATAGCTTCTCTCCCTGAAGCCATAGGCGACCTGTGCCTTTCGAGTTTTCACCAATAGCAGTTGCGTAAATGGTGGTCATTTTCTTTCTCCTGAGTGTGCCGTTTGGCTACTTTATTGGTGGGGTGATTACCCCGATTTCTTACCTCTTAGTATAGGCTTTACGCCTATGTTTGTCAATGGTATGATGCTCCTGTTGATTGGTTTTCCAGTGTTTTTATCGGGGTTCTGGCGGTGCATTGCCGAATACACCGGTTAATATTATTGAACGAGAAATCAAAACTAAGGATGAATTTATGGCACTGGTTCTTACACGCAAAGAAGGCGAGTCTCTGATGATTGGTGAGGACATCGAGGTGAATGTCATCACGAGCAGAAACGGTCAGGTAAAGCTCGCTGTCACCGCACCCAAATCAGTTGAGGTGCATCGTGAAGAAATTTACGAGAAAATTAAGGCATCGAAAGTCGCGGGACTTACAGCGGAGTAAAAAGTCATAGGGGTGCTAACGGCTCTCAATTTTCAGAGGCCGGTATCGCCCCAGACTATTAACGCGTGCCAATCGTTGCCCGGCAAGAGAAAGGTCCCTCGGTAATACTCAGGGACACCTGATAACCCACGCATATAGACTGTACGTGGGTTTTTTATGCGCTGTGCGAAAGGTTTATCAGCTTTTCGGCGCAATCCTGGATGGCTGCTTTGATGCCGTCGGAAACGCCAGGCTCTGTCGTTGGTATATCCGCCAGCCCTTCAAGCTGTCCAGGATCCATCACTTCTTTCGCGGCAACGGCCGTTCGCAGGTTGTGGCGAATTTTCTCGGGAAGATGAATCTTTTCTGACGAAGGTAGAGCATCACACATGGCCAGAAGCATGGCCTGAATAACCATCTGGCGGCCCTTCTTGGTAATAATCCAGCCGCGCCTCATCTCAGAATGGAGCCTCTGGTATCGGTCCATGTTTTCGACTGCTGATACTTTGTCCAGCTCAATTTCGCTTTGCTTCACATCCCACTGGGCGCGTTTGTATTCCAAGTCGCCTTCGCTGTACTCGTGAACAATCTCTTCGTTGAACTTCGCGACGACATCGATGTGCTTGAAGTATAGGTTCCTGGAGTCTTTATACTTTGCGCGGATTTCACCATGCACGGTATCAAGAAGGTTCAACTCCGCTTCCTCGCGGCATTCCTTTGGGTAAAGGTCGCCTATGCCCGCCAGGCACCATTGCTTTAAAGAGCGGAAGTTAACCTGTGTAACGGTGCGTTCGTATTCGCTGCTCTTTGGAAATGGGTTTCGACGGATCAGGATGATTCGCTCATGACCGGGGTTGTAAGTGCTGTCCGTGCTCTTCAGGCGAACAGCGGGAACGTCCGGTTTTTCTTGTGATTCGGCCTGCAGTAGCGAATCAAGAGCTTCGTACAGTTTATTGTTCAAAGACTCATCCGGGTGAGCTCTGGCTGTGGGCTTGCGACTGCGATTTCCAACGCTGAGTGTTTTTTTCATTGTCCTGTATCTCCTTGGTCAGACGGGTGTCTGATTATCATTATATGGCTGGGACTTTGTTTATCGGCGATTGCCCATATCCCATTGTCTGCTCGTATCGGTCCGCGACTGCCGGCCATCGGTATTATAACTTTCGGGCAAATTATCCTGTTCCAGTGTATCCCGGGTACCCCCGCGAATGTTGGCCTGCAGCTTTGCCACTTTTTGTCTCATGACCGATATGCATGACGTCATAAACTTATCGGACTGCAGGTACTCGCGTCCGCGGCGCCCGGTATCTAAAACGTAGCTGAGAACTTCCGTCATAAACTCACGCGTTGGTTCGTGAGGCTCATTTTCGTAGGACTGCAAAAACGTATCTCGCACTATCCGGGTTTCGTTGTCCTCGTAAGCCTGAGCCATTAACTCGATACCGGTTCGGTGAGCATCACACGCTGGACGTGCAATTTCCGAGGTCTCATCGGCAGACACGTAGGATGGCTGGCCGATCGCCAGGGTTAGAGCTGAATATAAAACGGCTGTCTTTTTCAGGTGTCTCACGTTTAGTGACCTCCTAGTTGGTTGCCTTCTGTCTTTCGATGTCTTTTGAAAGCTGGGTGTATAGAGAGGCCAGTTCATGCTCGAGTGAGTCAGACTGAAGCGCTTTTTGAGCCTTTTGGTGCTCCAGGGACTGCCTTTGTTCTGCAAATACTGGTCTGAGTGCTTCAACGGGTATGTCTTTGCCCTTGTGCTCGTTCAGGTATCTTCTGAGCTCTTTGAACCGTTTCGGATCTGGCTGACGCCGCAATAGGTTCTGTGCGTCTTGCGGTCTGACCCCGTGGTGCTTTGCCCAGGCTGCAACTGCCATCGTCCATGCTTCTGAATAAGATTGTGGTCCAATCACTATTCTCAGGGGATGCAGATTCGGGAACTGGGTAACCTGAAACCCGAAAACCCATCCACCCAGGGCTCGCTGGCGCGCATGTGCATACAGGCGGATGCCGCTTGCTCCTACGCCATAAATGGCCGGTGTCCGGCGATCGTTGAATCGGATGATGTTGCGATACTGTCGAAGCAAAGCGCGGCATTGCCGGGAGTAATCGTATATCTGGGCCCGGAGTTCCTGTCGCTTTAGCCAGTCTTCCAGTTTCCAGCCGGCTTCGGGTTTATCACTAAAGTAGGCCTGGTAGTTGCGCTTATTCCCGGCCGGAACAACAACCCGCCAGCCAGTCCATCCTGCTGGGTGATCCCCTGGTCCGAAGTATTGTATGGCCATGCGTCGTTATCCGTTAATCCGCTGTGCTAAGGAAAATGCCCGGGCACGTTCTCTTCACCGGCTGTGCCGATAGAAATTGACTGAGATTTTCTGGCCAGTTTGGCTGCGATCGTTCGTGTTGTTGGCGTGCCTGGTCAGTGCCTGCCTTCACGTTACGGTAAAGGCGTTGCCAGTAAGCCAGGTCTTCCTGCTCGAGTTCAAGCGGGTAAGCGTCTGGGTCTTTTCTGTTCCGCTCTTGGCACCACAGCATGAAATCCTCAAGATTTCGTTTTTCTCGCTGTATAAACTGGTTAAGTTTCTTCATGGTGCTTACCTCTACTGCTTGTTGCGGCGACTGCCATTGCTTGGGTGAGGGCGGGCTATGCAGCCCTACCCTCGATGAACGGTATTCTACCATCTCTGCTCTCGCGTGGACGGGATGCCACGTAAAGTTCTCCGGATTCAGTCTCAAACAGGGAAACCGGATGATTACCTGTGCGGCGGGTAAATTCCGCGATGGTAATTGGTGATTCCAGGGTATCTGCCAGCTCGGAAGAGGCAGAGTGGGGGATTACGGTAACGTCGTCTGAGAAAAACGGGATAGCCTTCATGCGCTGGCTCCCTGTGTCAGTGACTGGCTGGCTTTCACTTTAACGGAGGATTCGCGGCATTTGTCGCAGAATTCGAACCAGTCCTTGTTGCCATGGGAGACGACTTTGCCATCAAGCACAAGAACGTCGCGGGTTCCGGTGTAGCCGATAGCCCGTGCGTAATTAGTCAGATTGGTAGCGTTGGTGTACTGGGGTTTTCTCATAGATCGTTCCCTCTTGCTTCTTGGTTTGCCGGTTGGCGTTTCTGTGAATGGGCGGTTGCCCATATAAATCCAGTATAGGCCTAACGCCTATTTCCGTCAACTGTGTTTCATCCTGGGTCGTTGGCTTTTCTCTCTACAACTGGTTAAATATACAGTATGTATTTCAAGCAGCGCTACAACTGCTACTTCAGAGAGCTTGGCCCGCACCCCGATGGGGTCATTCTTGAAATAGCACCAGATCAGTTTGCCAAGTATCAGGGCTGTATTGATCGTTCTGTTGCGCGAATTCTTCCCGGCGCCCGGGAAATCGCTCTGGACTTCGCTGGGTGGCGACTTCGAGAGCTGGATGCCTGGCAATGGCTGAGCGATGACCGGGCCCTGGTCGGTTGCCTGATCGAGCAGGGCGTTTTCGCAGTCCTCGATCACCAGCGTCCTCTTATCAAAAACCGATCCAGATTGCCTACCCTCTGAGTATCTGGATTGGCGCGCCTTCGACTTGTAAGAAAACCGAAATTTCTATTGCGCGACCGTCATTTTCATTAAAACGTGCGGTAAAACCGTAATTTCAATTATTGGCGGTCTTAATCGACCCAGGCATTACGTTTTCAAGGATCTGCTTGATCTGGTTGCGCTGGCGGACAGTCAGCTTCCTGGAACCGCTTCGCTCCTGAGCTTCTCGAAGTAATCTGAGAAACTTGATCTCGCTACCCTTGAGGCTGTAATCCTCAGCGTTATTCATGATCTGGTCGATCATCTCGGTCAGTTCTTTGCTTGATGCCATGGTTAACCTCATTGCTCGGCCGCTTTGTACCGCTCATGAAGGAACGGATGTCGGCCATATTTGGTTATGTAGGTGCTGAAACCGCGAGAAATCATGTGGGAGCCGAATTCCCATTCGTCGTTCCAGACGGAGCAGATTGCGCGACCGTAGTAACCAATTTCCCAGCATTGAAAACTGATCTCTTTCTGAAACAGAAGCTTCTTGGCGTAGGATGATGCGTACCGGCCTTCTGCTGTGTTCTTTGATCGGTCAACATGCACCGATTCCTCGGTATCGATATTGCCCACCCGGACCACAAATGTCTGTTCATTCAGGCGAAAACGATCATTGGTGTTCAGGTCACGTTGGTAGCGCTGCTCATCGGCCTCAGCGCGCTGTCGCAGACGCTCAACCGTTTGGGCACTCTGAGCTTTCACAATAAAGGTGTCGCCGTCCGTGACGTGAACGATGGTGCCGCGGCCCCGAATGTTGAAATCCTCGGCTGCGCTTGCGATGGCCGGGGCAAGAGTGACGATCGCTGCAGCGAATAGCGTTATCAGTTTCATGGGTGGTTCTCCTACAGTTCGTTTTCTGGCATGAAATGGGCGAGTTCGGCTACCTGCCTGTCGGACAGGGAGGGCCAGTATGTTTTTGCGATGTACCGGCAAAAGCCTTGAAAGATGTGTCTGAATTCATTCTCTGACATTGAGCCGAAATTCAGGCTTTTCGGGGTTTTAACCGACACCATCCGGCCTTTCAGTAACCCTTCAACCTGGTTCAGCGTCTGCAAAGCCTCTTCGCCAATGATATCGGTGATAGCGCTGGCAGCTTGGGCCCAGACATAAGATGCAGGAACGCTGATGCAGCGGCAGCCAAGGCCGGTCTCCAGTTGGAGCTGTTTTAAGACTTCGTGTTCGGTCAGGCTTTCGTAATTATCGATGTTCTCTCTGCATGCTCGAGCAAATTTGTGCGCCAGCCGATAAAACCCCGGCTTGCGGGGCAACTCGATATTGGCCAAGACAAGATTGCCTTCTTTCAGGCGTGCCCGTCGCAGGGCCTGACGAGTCTGTTCATTGGCGGGAACAAACCCGCCCTTGATAACTCGCAGTGCTAGAGCATGATCGGCGTTAATGAGGCTCATAGGGGCTCCGAAGCCGTGCTCAATCAAGGATTTCTGCGAAAGCACTGCCGTACCCGGTCTTCGAGGCAATGTGCCTGCCATCGGAGATCAGACCTCTGTATTGATCCATCATCGATTCTGCCGTTTCTTCGGGGATGTTGTTGTCCTCGTAATTCTCAAGAAGTCGCAGCAGCGTTGTGGCGGTTGTGAGGATTCCGGTCAGTTCAGGCGGAAATTCCCAGAGCCCATAGTTAAAAATCGTGGTTACCTCGAAGTTGTCGGGGCTGGGGGACCAAAAGAAAGGAAAACCGTTATGAGTGTAGGCGCAGCTTTTAAAGCCTGAGAGGGGCTTCTTAACAGTTTGGCGGATCGTCAGATAGTGGGTTTTTTCAATTAGAGAGGCGACTGATCCAAACTCAAGACCAGGAAAAGCATTGGCCTGATGTTCCGGAACCAGGTTAATGAAATCTTGTGCTGATTTTGTTTCCAATACTTCGGACATTTCGTTCTCCTTGAGACGCGTAATCGCTTGCTGTTTTAGTGGGCGGTTGCCCGGCTAATTACAATAATAGGCGTAACGCCTACAAATTGCAAGCGCCGACTGCTACCGTGGGGATGAAAATTGCGACGAACTACGGCTATCGATTGCTTCGTCTATTTTCTCCAACTCTGCCAGCAGGTTTTCCCGGCGCTCTTCAAGGTCGTCAACTGACTCAATTCCGGGTTCAGGGTTATCTTTATGGGTGTCTGGCGTTTCCTGGGTGTCTTCGCCAATCACGATTGGAATGGAGTTGATGCAAGCTCTGATCCGATCAATGGCTCGGTCATTAAAGGTGTCCAGTTCAGTTGAGCAGGCTGCGTTCACGACAATACGAGCAGCATCTTCGACCCAATCGCGGGGCAGGTTAGTGAACTGGGCAGACCAGTCTTCGGCCAGGGTGGAAGCGTGCTGGCGGTTCCTGTTGGTCTGAGACTCGCATAGGTCCAGCGTTTTTATAAAAACTTCGGTATCGGGTAGGGCATGAGCACGGTCAACGTCATCCAACCAATCCTGGAAAACTTCAATAGTCGACAACGAGGGCTTATCTGTTGGGAGGAAAGCTTTAATACAGGTGCGGGTTGGCTTTTCGTAGGATTCACTCCCGCCGGCGTCATGGGACTGATCAGTTTTTGGTTTGGTGGCTTGCGCCTGGTCTTCGCGATCGGCAACTTCAGATGCTGCGCGCTTCCCCTCATCAAGAATTCTGTCGTCATTTTCGATAAGCATCTTGCGATATGGCGAAGGGTTCTCTGTGGCTTCCCGACTTCCCACCAGTCGATCAATCAGACTTCCGATCGGTGAAGGGCAAGGTATTTCAGCGGCAGATTCTGGGCGCTGGATGTGGCGCTCGGCGTCGGCGATGTCGTTTACGATACGCAGGTTGATTTGCTCACCGACAAACGACATTTGCATGTTCCAGAGCCCCCGGGCCAGCTTGGATACGTGCTCGAGTAGTTCGTTAGTAGTCTCGAAATCCATGCCATCCGGATCAGATTCACCCTCAATCATTGCCTCGTAGCAGCGTTGTTGCGCCATCAGGCATTCTGCGCGGGTGTCTGGGCGGTTCTGTTGTTGTGCCATAACCGCCAGCATGGCTGAGCCAACATAGGTGTTCTCAAGCGTCTGCAAAACGGCGGTCTGATTATCGCTGGAATACACTAGGTCACCTTTAACTTCGTGGTTGTTACCGTATGCACCAGTTTATACAAAAAATTAAGCCCTGATCGCCTCAAACTCCGGTTTGCCTGACAATCCGCTTCCTAAACGAAAAAGCCACACCCGAAGGTATGGCCTGTCCCGGAATGCTGAATGCTATTCCTTCACGTAGTCAGCGAACTCGATTTATTCGGTGTTGCCACCGCCACCGCTGCCCGGTGATCGAGCATCATCGATTGCTTCTTGCGTCAGTTCAATTTGCTCATCTATCTCAGTAATGAGTTGGCGAGTATAAAACGGGTGTTCTGTGATTAAGCCCAGGGAGTCAAGATCTGCAATGATCTGGTCAAACGCGGTTTTTGAAAAAGCGTATTTCACCTGCTTCCTGCCGTAGAGTGATTCTACGTTAACCGTTTCCGGTACCAGCCAGCCGTGACGAAGGAATCCGTTACGCTCGAATAAATATGCATGACCCAGCTCAAAGCCCAATCGAGCGTCAATGTAATAAAACCCGCTGGGGAGGTTCACGTCTATGCGTTCAAAAACGGCTTGTTCTGGCCGCTCCCATTGGCCGATTGGTGCAACTGTTTCCCACACACCAGGGCTCAGCTCTCTATAGATGCGAATGACCCCCTCATCGTTACTGGCGGAGCCAAACAGCCTGGCAACATAGACATCCTCCGTGGGTCCGGTGACCCCAAATGCGTCAAACGGTTTCCCATCTTCCAAAAAGCTTGTGTATTCGGAGTTTTGCTGAGAAACCGGATAGAGAGCCTGTGCGAACGTTTCAGCCGGCAGGCCGGTGGTTCCACCGATTTGCCCATAAACGAGGTTGCAGGATTCAGTTATAGAGGCATCCGGTAAACCCGGAGCATCACAAAGGTTTCCTACGCCAGCGCTCGGCCACTGACTGAGTATCAGGTCGCCAATCAATTCCTCATCAAACGTGTACCCAAATGTATTTGCACCAAATGTAAAAGAGCCTACACCCGGTATCTTTTCCCCTCCAACAAGCTCATCAATGACTGGTCTTGCGTCGAGGCCTTCCAGCGAAAATTGGCCAAAGTTCAACCGTGAGGAATAATTGGTGCTTTGGGAGCTGGCAACGATCTCTCCGAACGAGATCAGGGGCAAGTAAGACTGGCGGCCGCCGTGACCTGTCTGAATGGATTTGCTGCGCAAAGAGAACCCAGTCCACGCAAGGGCTCTGACTATGCGCGGGGTAGAGGTCAGTTCGTCACATTCAAAATCGCCATTGCTGCAAGCGCTCTCGCTGACAACATGGAAAGAGGAATCATCGGACGAATAATCGAGGTTTCTTGGTACGCCAATCTCAATATCTGCAATCAAGGCATCTTGATCGGTTGTGATCCCGATACGGCGCCGGGCCTCATAAAAAATCAGCCCCTCTTCCCGCATTGTTGGTGGAGTTGGCGACTCCCCGCCTTCGACACTCGCCAGCTCTCTTTGCTTGTTGTAGAGCTCTGTTCTGCGGGCATTGAGTGTTCCAATCAATCGATTTTCAAACCAATGCATATCCAGAAGCTGTTCGCCAGGCACCGGATACGTCTCGAAACCTATTTCTTCGAAATAAGGGGTGGTGCTTATCGCCCCGGCGATCCGACTCTCAAGCTCGGTAAGACTCGGTGAATCCGGCGAAGTGTCCGGTGCCTGCCGATCATCATCAAATATTGGCTGCTGAGCGACAGCGTTTGGGTCAAAGTCGCCATCGTTGGGCTGCTCAACGAGTGATCGGTCAACGTCCTTCACGATTTCCGGAAGCGCTGAATCAATTTGCTCAAAAATACGCTGATTGATTTCTTTGGCGCCTAGCTCATTCCGCTCTGTATCGCTGATCTGAGAGTCAATGTCTTGGGCCAGAACATCGACAACCGACGCAATTCGCCCCAATCGTTTGTAGTCCTGTTCGTCAACCGGCGTGCTGTTTTCCGGTGGATTCAAGTAATTTTCAAGAATATCCACACTGGTACCGAGGGCTCCGGCCACATTTTCAATCGCTACACCCTGGTCTTTTGAAGTGAGGTTTTGGCGCTCTGACTCGATGAGCGTTGAGATCGGGGAAACAAAAACACCCGTGGCGGATCCGTCAAAGCCGGGAACTGCACGGCCAATCAGATTGTACTTCCAGGTGACCTCTTGCCCGGAATCCGAAAGTACCGTTTCAGGCGGGTTGGCCTGAACGACGACATTTACTGGACCGGAAAGGCCTAACCCGCTGGGAGTGGGAATCGTCCAGTCGCCTTGCCCATCAGTTGTGGTTGTGGGTTCGCCATCGTCGCACGCGTTGTTTTCATTCTCATCAAGACAGACCTTAGCGCCTTCTACTGTCTCTGTTGTCGCAACCGTTCCGGATACAACTGGTCCGTCAAATTCTGGAGCTGGACCTTGCCCTCCGGAACCCGGGCTTCCTTGTGACTGATTTGGGTCGTCGGCGCTAAAAACAGGGTCGTCATCATAGTCTTCTGAGTTGTCCCACTCACAACCGGACAGCGCTAATACGCTAATCATGGCGATTGCCTGGTAGAGCATTTTCTGACGTTTTGTGGCCATTTTATATTCCATCCTGAAGTATTTCCCAACCGATCCAGCAAGTTAGAAGTGAAAACTTTGCTCAAACTGTCTGTTAAAGCGTCATATTTTCGAATAACCTTGCTACAGTATCGAATGTATTGCCCTATTCTAAAATAAAACAGACTGCAAAGATTACCTTAAACCCGCTTGATCTCAGGGTGATGGTTCACGAAATCGAAGGTCTTTTGCAGAAACGCATACAACGACGGCCTGAAAAGCCAGATAAAAACAACAGAGTTGGAAGTGAAAAAACAAACTAAGTTGGTGATCACCTCAATCTCTTTTGTTCTGGGGCTTCCGTTTGCAGCGGAAGGTCGCTTCGAGCGGCCTTTTTTTATGCCTGACTGAACGCTCCGTCTGTTTCTCTGGTCAAACCTTGCTCTTTCGTCCTGCCTATCAGCGCCATACCCTCAATAGACCGACTCTTGCCTTTTGGCTGCTTTGCGCCGTTACGATCGTTGCACCAGGTGGTAAAATATCGAAACTATTGGATTATTCTATAAACAGCTATGAAGACTCAAAGAAATGCTGGGTTGGAAGGCGAAGTAGCATTGAGCCACTTGAGGAATAGAGCATGGATATTTGGGACAGCTTGGATGCCGCGGAAAAAAACAGGTGAAGAATTCAGGGACAAGCTCAGTCAACAGAATGGTTTCAGGTTTACAAAATGGTTTGATGGAATTTCCAGATACGTGAAGCCCGCTGTACTGGCGATTGCCGTTGCCTCTGGCGCTGCAGGCTGTGCCAGCATGAACCAGCAAGCGCTTGGTCACGAACATGACCCCTACAAAGCCATGGTTGCCGAGGCGCATGATCTCGACTCCATGCCCAGGGGAGAACTCCGTGATGTTATTGAAGGCCGAACTCATACAACCCTTTTCAACGATCTTGAAAAAACAACTGTTCGAGAACTGGCTGAAAAAATTGCCGGTGAACCAGGCCTAGCGGTTAACCTCGGCGGAGAGGTTGCCCTTAAAAATCCGTTCGTTCCTGGTCAGTTAATACAGGTCTCCGAAAACGACGATTGGTCTGCCAATATGACCATCGCTTTCAGCGGCGGTTATGGGGTTGTTCACGCTTTGCAGATACCGTTTAATGAGGTGCTTCACGCGCTCAACGCGAACTATCTGGAAGGCGCAGTATCCAGTTTCCACGAGCCAAGCAGACCTTCCTTCATTGTTTTACCAGATAGAATGCACGTTAAGTGGCCTTCTATGATGACGAGCAAAGCAGAATCTGTTGCTTTCACACTCTTTCACGAGGCCGCCCACCCGCACACGACACAGGAAATGGCGCTCCATCTTGATCAAGGCGGTGATAAGAACAAGATCGATGCGCACTTCAACACATACAAGATTTTTAATGAGAACCACGCTGACACGACTGCCGCCATCTCCATTTTCAAGGAATATGACCTGACGGCCGAAAACTTCATCAGAAAACTGGAAGACCTGAAAGCCTTCCACGATATGACTACCGAAGAAAGCGGGATGCACGGCGCTCCGAATGAGAACTTCAAGCTCGGCAAGTATCGGAGTCAGAAAGCGTTGGATGTTCTGATCGAAATCTCTGAAAGAGAACCGGAGTTTTTGAAGTCGCTCGATTTCGAGCAGATCCCTTTGTTGGCATACGATGTCGTCCGCCAGGCTGGCTATCACCACAATGCTGCAGAAATCATTCTCGAAAAACGTCTTGAGGGCATCGATGCAGTTTTGGCTGAACGGGATCTGCACGAAGAAGAGTCATTCATCAAGGCACTTGAGCGCACATTCCCAGATAACGAGGTAATCGCTGGCGGTGTTTCGGAATTGCGGCAAGTTCAGGCTGATATGATTACAAGGAACGCGGTTGAGGCTTACACGTCCAGCTTGGCCGCTGACATCATGTTTAAAGATATGGAGTTACCCGAACACACTCTGAATCCAGCCATAAACGCAACAAAGATGTTTCCCGTTGAAGGGTACGATGTACCGGCATTGATAGAGTCGCACATTGAAGAGGTTTTAAAACGTACAGAACCAGAACAGTTTTTCCAGCACCTCGAAGGCTTGAAAGTAAAAATGGACGAAGTTCTCCAGGTAATGCCAGACCGAGAAACTATTCAGGACTCACGCATCGAGGCGCTGGCGGATATACGTCAGGAACTGATTGATTTGAATCTCGAAGCGAAAGCTGCCGATAAAAGCAGCGTGGTTGCAAACGGCTCAGGTGGCGACGCCGCAAGCATTGCCGACGACGTGATGCAAAAATACGGCATCGATACCGCCGAAGTCAACGATCGCAATACGGTGGCCGCCAAACAATCCGCACCATCTTTTTAAATAGGATCCCGCTCCCATGAGTTTTGACAAGCAGCTCCAAAATCACGCGCAGCAATCTGAAAAAGTGCCTGCTGCGCTGGCGAAAGCTCTGCAAACGCGAAATCTCAATGCGCTTGAGAAATTGCGGTCTATAGCCGCAATGAGCCTTCCTGCCGAGAGGAAGCAACAAATTAACGGACTGATCGGAACAGGCCAGACCTACAGTGTGTTTCTGGAGGAACTAATGGGGATTGAGCAGGGTGAATCGATCGAGAAGGCTGGCGGAATGCTTGATCTGATTAAAAGCCATTGCAGTCTGGTTGATCAGGCGTTCAGGCAACTAACGTCAGCCACAAAACACTGAGCACGTTTACCTTTCTCGCGGCCACATCTACCGGCGATTCTTCGCCGGCCGAACACTCCGGTTAAGAAGTTGAACAGGATGACCATCCAGGAAGGCGAGTAATTCTTTCAGGCCGCTGATCATATCCAGATCGTCATTTTGCTGAACATACTGCTTAATAGGCCCACTGGTTCGCCCGGTGTGGATAAACAACCCGGCGTCCTGCCCAGGCATTCTTTTCGCTAGACTCTGCAGAGCCATTACATGAGCTCGGGAGATAGACCCGTTATAGCGCTTCGCCTGAACAACAACACGCAAGCCTCCAAGGTTCACGTATCCATCGCTGCCACCGTCACCAGTTGCCGGGGTCCGCTTCACTGAATACCCGCGCTCTTCAAACGCACTCATCAGAATATCTTCAAACAAAAAGTGATCGGTTTTACGGATAAAGGAGAAGCGCTGAGCCGGAGAGTAGCGATGGGCATTCTTGCGAAAGCGTTTAAGCCACCGACGCGATGCGGATATCCGCCAAGAGCGCCTTCGCCTCACCGGCAAGAGAAGAAACGCACAAACGATTGCAGCGATAGCGGCAAACGCCCATACATAAAGAGGCAGGGCGATACCGGCTAATTCGATGACTTGATTCCGATTCAGGAGATCAACCAAGAGTGGGTTCCCTGGTTGCCAGGTCCATTGTTTTCTCACCATCAAAATCAGGGTGTGCTTCAACCCAGTATTGAGCTTCATCAACTTCAAGAAGCTCAAACCCAGAGGACGCGTCCGAATCTCCACTCGGCATCGAGTCGTAAGTCTTCTGCTTTTTTTGATGCTGTTCTTCTAAACGGGTAAGGGTGCTGCTTTCAACATTGGATTCGGCGGTTTTCATACCCACGGATTCAGGGCGGAATACTGCGAGATCGATCTCCCGGGACTGTTCTTCAGATTCCAGAATTTCTTGAAGTTCAGCTACCGATTCTTCGGCGCCGGGAATATCCTGAAGAAAGTTCAGGCGATTCTGTGCAAGAAACAGGGGTAAATCAGGCGGGGTTCCTTTTAAAATCGGGTGCCTGGTGTCTTCCAGCTTAATGCCGGAAGTATCAATAAGCGTGGATCCGGCCTCTTTCCAGCCAACACCGCTTTCAATCTGGGCCAGCATGTTTGCGTAACGCCGGAAGTTGGATGGACCAACATCAAAGCCGTGCCGACCAGCGCCACGGACATTAAAGTGTCTTTCGATTTCACCGCTGGGCGTCCACAAATCGGTTTTCACTTTAAAATCGCCCGACCAGTCATCAGGGCCACGTTTTCCTTCGGTCAAGTTGTTATAAACCGAGCTGTGCAGCTCTGCCGTTAAAATTTCAAAATCCCTGAATCCCTCTCTGAAATACCGCTCCCGGTCTGCCCATTCTGATCCCTGGTCCACGAGGTTGCGCACATAGCTGGTTCCATCTTTCATCGAATCCATCAGTGCATCGCACAACTGTTGGTTGCTCATCATGATGCTTTGGAAGAGCTGTGTAGGGGACTTGTGAAGCCAGTGATCGTCCATAGCCCGCATTACCTTTTCCAGCGCATAACCAAGCGCTGTAGGAGAAAGGTTGCCCGTATACACGCCTTCTGCAAGTGATGCAGCCTGGGAAGTAGCTTCGTTATAAGAAAGGTCCAGCATTTCCTTCGCAAAATCAGAATCCATTTCCTTGGATTTAGGTTCAATTTTTCCTGCGATCGCCTGATGCATATTGCTGATCACATGACCTGAGATCAGGTTAGCTGCAGCAATTACATTGGCCTTGTGTTCCAGTCTCGCCGTTTTAAAGAAATGCTTGATACCCCCGCGATTAGCCTGGTCAAAGAAACTGTCACGCTCTTTGGGGTCCCAAATTGCCAGCTTCACGTCATCTTTGAATGAAATGTAAATTGACCGGTCCATGCCTGTGCTCATTCGAGTCAATTCAATAACTGGCTTCTTTTCAAGATCAGGGTCGGTATACATAGCGATGCCCAGCGGAGGCGTAAGGTTTGCTGTCTGGTCCACCAGGTTTGGTTTTCTGATTAACAGGCCGCGGTAGAACTCTTCATATCTTGCCACTGGGTTATCCCTTGTATGTGAGAAGTCGAATTTAGAAGTTATCGAATATATGACTTCATGTTACTGGCAGACTGCGTGCGTGCTCCATAGATCAGACAGTGGTTGTCCAGCAAACCGGACTTGTTTTTTCCAGTGTTATTGGGCCGCTGGGCGATCAAGGCATGGTTGACATACACGAGTACCTGCCGGATCTTCGTCAACGCGGCGAACGCATTGCTCAATCACAGTGGAAGCTGCGCACCTATGGAGAAACTTCATTTATCGAAGTGGATCTGCCGGATGACGTGACCGCTGATGCACCAGGTACGCCTTTTGTAACTGGCAATCCAGTGTTCGTCGTTGATCCGATTGATGGGTTTGTTCATTTCGGGGAATTCGTGTTTGGCGAGGACGGTTCAGGCCGTGGTACCAACACAAGTGTCCTATACGGGCGTGAAACAACCACGTATGTCGTTAATAACGTGGCAAAGAACGCCATACGCAACGCAATGGAGCAGTGGGGAGTCCTCGTAGCCTACCCCGGCGACGAGCAACAAGACCCCACCGCCCCTGTAGACCCAGCGCTGTAACAATCACCCGCTAACTGAGCGGATACATAAATCCTTGAACGCCTCTGCATTGCAGGGGCTTTTTTTCGGCATGTGAAAATAACACTAAAGCAAAGAAGGCTTTGGAGCGGGAGGGGTTTGGGAGTGACAGCCAGGGCTAAAGTCCGTGGTGGACAAACTTTTGTCTTAGCTTCGGGCGGGCCTTTGGCCCTTGGCTGGGGATGCCAGTCGGGCGCTGCCCTCCTGACAATGGCACCACTCAGCCTTCGGCATCGTTGGTGCTGGCGGACAAACGGGCATAAAAAAGCCCCGAACGAAGCGGGGCAAGAATGCGCGTATGTGTCAATCAATCGCAGGTACGCACTTCACTGACTGACACTGCCTAGTGTGCATGATCTTCGATGAGTTTGGTTACGCCGAACCACGATTTATATTTCCTTTCGACCTCATCCAGCGACTCAAAGCGTTTTATGGAAGGAAATCCGTTCCAGGCGCGTGTTGATGGGTTGGAGGTCATCATTTCCCAGCCGCCAGTATTGGAGCGCTGAAGCGTCATGGTGTTCGGGCCTTTGGTCTGCTGGAAGGTGTTTTGGTCAATTTGCTGAATCATGGAAGTCTCCTGGGGTCGCATTTTTGCGGTTTTTGTGGCTGGCGGTTGCCAAACCTCAATTCTTACTGATTAGTATAGGCGTTAAGCCTATTAAAATCAAGTGAATCGGGGTTTGTAAAGTTTATTCTCCGGTGCATCTTGTACCCTGTGACCAGCTTTTAAACAGTCCTTAAAGGTATAAAATATGAGATTGAATGAAGATTTATCCGTAGAAGCCATGAAGCAGATGGCGCGGCTGCGCCGATCGGTGCAAAGCGCTTCCAAGCGCCGGTTCAAACTGTCTGACAGCGAACAGGTGCTCAAAATGGTTGAGTTCGCGGATGCGTCCAACGATGTGGCGGTGACCGATAGTCTCTCCGGTTTTCTGGAGGCCCTGCCGGAAAGTAAGCGTCAGGCACTGGCGAGTAGTGGGGTTCTGGGAGCCGTGAAGCGAAGTAAAGCGAAAGGTGTAACCAGGTTCTGACTCCCGCAGGGAGTCAGACTGGTCTGGCCGAATTTAATGCCTGGTGGCATCCGGCATAAACGGAATGGCTTGTGAGAAGCTGTCAGCCAGATCGATCATTACGCCGTTGTGATTCATCTTGCCCGTTCTCAGGGCTTTCCAGAGCATGTTGATTGCAGCCCCTGCCACGGTCTGATTGATCATCAAATCCTGTTTCATCAGGCTGTCAGCCGCGCTGCATGAATCTTCCTGGCGGGTTTCCTCTCTGGTCTCCATATCAGGGAAGTGCGCCAGTGCTGTCGGCCAGTTTGAGTCTAGTTTGTTGTCTCCCCACTCACCGAACACCACCTGCCCCCGATCTACATCACAGCCCATATCGAGCCAGAATTGCGCCAATCCTTTCTCGTTGGCAACCTTGCGCCGAGCAGCCAGATTGTCCACGGCAGTCACCACCAGATCGAACCGGCCATTAGCGGGATTCTCGGTGAACCGCTGCGGTAAACCCTGCCAGCCGGTGCCCATCATCATGTTGGAGCGGTGTGCCAGTGAAACGGCTTTGTTCTGGCCGACCTCATGGGGCCAGAACCTCTGACGCACACAGTTAGACTCGGATACATCGTCGTCGTCCATCACGATCACATGCAGGCCATGACCGCCCACAGCCTGCATACCGGCGTGTAAGCGCATCAAGCCATCGTAGAATTCCGACCCATTTCCACCAGCGCCGATCAGCAACACATTGATCGGGCGCTCGTTGACCATCCATTCAAAAGGCAGTTCGCGTGGCGTTGTTTTAAGGGTTTGTGCTGTCATGGTCATTACGCTCCTACAATCTCGTTCATCCAGCTTTTGAGGGTTACACAGCGATCATCCCAACCATTCCGAAGGGGTTGTGTCGCCGGAGCCAGCTTGTTTACCGGATAGCTGCGCTTTTCGCTCAGATC
>Ga0136557_1000679_pt1 | contig 25006 bp, 21 predicted proteins | sample AntRauTorckE6832_FD_104796 | JGI IMG/M metagenome (GOLD analysis project Ga0136557, IMG submission 104796) | Saline lake microbial communities from Rauer Islands, Antarctica - Metagenome Torckler E6 #832 | ecosystem: Environmental > Aquatic > Non-marine Saline and Alkaline > Saline | place...
CTAGCACTAACAGCTGCACAAATAAATTCTGAAAATAAATTACCAATAGCTGATTCTATGATCTATGCTATTGCACTGAAATACGATGCAGAATTATGGACTTTAGACTCAGATTTTGAGAGTCTTCCATACGTAAACTATTTCTCCAAAAAGGAATAGAGATTCTTATCTTTGGTGCTCTGAGAATTTTGAAATCCCAAAACACAATCAATGCATTCCTACAATCCGGATAAGATCGAGTCGAAATGGCAAAAGTACTGGCTCGAAAACAAGACCTTTGAAACACCCACCGATACCTCTAAGCCCAAATATTATGTACTGGATATGTTTCCATATCCAAGTGGAGCGGGGCTGCATGTAGGCCACCCGGAAGGTTATACCGCCACGGATATCATTTCTCGATACAAGCGAATGAAAGGATTTAATGTGTTGCACCCGATCGGTTGGGACGCCTTTGGCTTGCCTGCCGAGCAATATGCAGTAAAGACCGGAACGCATCCACGCATCACCACTGAAAAGAACGTGAATAAATTTCGCGAGCAGCTACAGGCTATCGGTTTCAGCTACGATTGGGATCGTGAAGTAAATACCACTGATCCGGATTATTACAAGTGGACGCAGTGGATCTTCCTTCAGTTGTACAAAAAAGGATTGGCGTATGAAGATGAAGTAGCTGTGAATTGGTGTCCTCAATTGGGAACCGTTCTGGCCAATGAGGAAGTAATTGATGGGAAAAGCGAGGTTGGCGGATATCCTGTAGTCCGCAAGCCAATGCGCCAATGGGTGCTGAAGATCACTGAATATGCAGAAGAACTATTGCAGGACCTGGAAGAGCTGGACTGGCCGGAATCGCTCAAGGAAATGCAGCGTAATTGGATCGGGAAGTCCGTAGGTGCTGAAATTGATTTCAAGATTGACGGATATGATGAGAAACTGAGGGTTTTTACAACCCGTCCTGATACCATTTTTGGAGCCACATACATGGTGTTGGCTCCCGAGCATCACTTGGTAAATAAGATCACCACAGATGAGCAGAAAGAGGCTATTGAGAATTATAAGGAAGAAGCAGCCAAGAAATCGGACTTGGAACGACAGGAGCTTTCGAAGGAAAAAACCGGAGCTTTTACCGGGGCATATGCCATAAATCCGGCGACAGGAAAAGAGATTTCGATCTGGATCGCGGACTATGTGTTGGCAAGTTACGGAACAGGAGCGATCATGGCCGTGCCGGGACAGGATGAACGTGACTGGGAATTTGCGGAGAAATTTGATCTTGAGATCATTCGTACGGTAGAACCGCCTGAAGATTTTGATGGTAAAGCATATACCGGAGAAGGACCTGCCATCAACAGTGAGTTTTTGAATGGATTGAAGATCAAAGATGCCAAGAAGAAGATCATCTTGTGGCTGGAAGGAAAAGCGGCCGGTAAGAAATCCGTGAACTATAAGCTTCGTGATTGGTTATTCTCCCGTCAGCGTTATTGGGGAGAGCCGTTTCCGATCATTCATGTAGATGGAGAACATAAGGCGACACCTGAATCAGAATTACCGGTTACACTCCCTGAGGTCGATAAATATCAGCCTACCGGAGATGGCGAGCCTCCGCTGGCTAATGCCAAAGACTGGGTCAATACCACCGATCCCGAAACTGGAAAACCGGCCAAACGCGAAACCAACACCATGCCGCAATGGGCCGGTTCGTGTTGGTATTATTTGCGCTACATCAGTCCTGAGTTTGACGGCGGTCCCGTTGATCCCGATTACGAAAAATACTGGATGCCGGTAGATCTGTACGTTGGTGGAGCTGAACACGCGGTGCTTCACTTATTATATGCAAGATTCTGGCACAAAGTGTTGTATGATATCGGGGTGGTTTCCACCAAAGAGCCGTTTCAGAAGCTTGTAAATCAGGGGATGATCTTGGGTGAAATGGAATTCACCGGATATAAGCATGGAGACAAATATGTAGATTATAAGTTGAGTTCAAAACCAATTGAAGACAGTGAAACAAATATTTTCACAAAAAAGGAAAGTCTTAAAGATGATCAGGTTGAGAAAAAGGGGGATGATTTTTACCTGAAGGGCACTGATATACGAGTAGAAGCCCGGGCGCACAAAATGTCCAAGAGCCGCGGAAACGTAATTAATCCGGATAACATCATTGCGCAATACGGAGCTGATTCTCTGAGATTATATGAGATGTTCATGGGTCCGCTGGAACAGGTAAAGCCGTGGAGCACCAAAGGTGTAGAGGGCGTGAACCGATTCCTGAATCGTGCCTGGAGATTATTGGTGGATGAAGATTCGGGGGAGATCTCGGATAAAGTGAAGGAAATCGAGCCTCAAAAAGAACATCTGAAACCGCTGCATGAAGCTATTAAAAAAGTAACGGAAGATATTGAAGGAATGCGCTTCAATACTGGAATTTCAGCACTCATGATCTTTGTGAATGAAGCAAACAATTGGAAGGAAATTCCGCTTTCTGTAGCGAAGGAATTTATTCAGATCCTGAATCCCTTTGCACCGCACATCACGGAAGAGTTATGGCGGATGCTGGGCAACGAGAATACCTTAGCTTATGAAGCATGGCCTGAGTTCAACGAAGAATATCTTAAAGCGGATGAAATCATGTATCCGATACAGGTAAATGGAAAAGTTCGCGGAGAAATTTATATAGATGCTGGTAAAGCCAAGGATAAAGAGTATGTGCTTGGGCTGGCCAAAGCCGAAGAAAACGTAGCCAAATACCTGGAAGAAGGGAACCTGGTGAAAGAGATCTTTGTACCGGGACGTATTGTGAATTTAGTGGTGAAGTAAAACAACACTCTGAGTAGTTTTAATAGACATCATACTTAGCTTTTAAGCCAGTAAGGGCGCATGGCCATGCGCCCTTACTGGTTGAGAGCCCGTTGGGATTTTTTTCAACTCGTTCAATGCGCTCCGCTTTATCCTCGCCGGACTCGTTCCACACGCTCCGCGTTGGAACGCATATTGGCAGGGTGGTAAATTATTCCTCATAAAACGCTCCAACGCAGAGCATTGGAGCGAGTAGAACCAGTAAGGGAAGCATTTTTGTGTTCACACTTTATCCGAGTACAGAATAAATAATTGCGTATCCAAAAAGTATCGAGAATGGTGATATCAGTCTTGTGTATGTTGGTTTTAGAATGTCGGCACACCACAGAGCATATTTATGATGAAGTCTTCGAGGTACGAAATAAAGTACTAAAGAAGTTGCTATCATAAACCATCCTAACAGCTTGAATATTTCAGGATACTTTGATAATTCTGAATATATGATCAGTCCTGCTGCGGGAATCATTCTGATCGTTATTTCTGAGTAGTTAATGAGGTTGGTGCTTCCTGCTTTTCTTAAATATTCTCTCGCTTTACCAGGTTTTAAAAGCATTAGCACACCAACGGTAATAAGGGAAACACCAAAAAGAATCACAATATATTTGGCGATGAGTATCATATGTATTGGTTTTGAATTTCGACGCTTTTCCGAACAATATATTGCGTTGGTATATCACCTTTTAATCGTTCAGAAGGTATTGGTTAGTGTAAAAAAAGAGCACACTGCCAAAAAGAGAAGGCTGATGAGTAACAAGAAGTTTTCTTTATGTTCAATCAAATACTTGATTCCAAGTACTAAAAAAACGATCTGTGCAATGAGTAATGGAATAGTAAAAAGTTCAACAATAATTTGTATCAGGTTATGATCAACTTTATAAGAGTAAGTTAAATAAAGAAGGATGAAATAAAAGACGATCAAAAAATTAACGATCGTCAAATTCTTAGAGGTCATTGTCTTTCCCATTTGATCTCCACTAAATGTTTAACAGAATTATTTTAGTTCTCTTGTTGCCAAACCAATGTTAATAGCTGAAATTATTCACCGTTAAGCATGTTTAATGCTTCTTCCACATTTTCAACTTCTATGATCAATTTGCTGTAATGTTCGTCTTTAAGCTCAATGACGATGCAATTCGAATAGTCTGTCACATCATAGAATATGGTGTCATCCTTTACTATATAAGTTCCGGCAGTTATTACTCCGGGTATGTGTGTGCCAGGCATTTTCAGCCCGTCTAACCAATTAAAGACTTCCTTATTTGGATAAGTTTTGAGAATGTTCTCTTTTGGAATGGTTATCTGACTTTTAAGTGCCCACAGTTTATGGAGACCTTTTACTTCAAACACGAATTTGTCTGCTTCTTTTTTTATTTCTAACATTCTTTTTCCATTAAATAGTTAAATCCAAAGTTTCAGTTGTAAGGTGCGTTTAATGATCCTCAAATTTGTTGCCCGTAGGTTATCCTTTATTCCCATTTCTTAAGTTAAACTCAAATACATCAGGTCTGGAATAGTGGCCGGCAACGTCAAACATTCGTTTTGCTTTTATGATCTGTTGAAGGTCAATATCAGCATATAAAATACCTTCCTCTGCCTCTAATGGCCCGGCCAAGATCTGGCCGTTTGGAGCAAGAATGCAACTGTTGCCAATATTGATCCATTCTCTTCCTTCGGGATAAAGCTTTTTAAACTCATATTCATCAGGGATATCGTCCATTCTCAGAGCCATGCAGGTACTAATTACGAATAGCCCGCCTTCTCTTGCTATATGCTGCATTGATTGGAGCCAATTTGGACTTTTGTCCCAGGTTGGAGATGCTAAAATTTGAGTTCCACTTTCGTAAATAGCATTTCGGGTGAGCGGCATGAAGTTTTCCCAGCAAATTAGCCCTGCTATTTTTCCGGCAGAAGTATCATATGCTTGTAAAGTACTGCCATCGCCTTGTGCCCATATGAGACGTTCGCCACCCGTTGGGATTAGCTTGCGGTGTTTCCCTAAAACTGAGCCTTTGTCATTAATAAAAAGAAGGCTGTTGAATAAGCTTCCATTACTGGATTCAGAATTACGCTCATGAATTCCCATTACCACATTAATCCCTGCCTTTTTTGCTGATTTGCAAAGTTTCTCGGTGGCATCATCCGGTATAGAAACAGCATTTTCTACAAGTTTTAGGTAAAGTTCGTTTAGGTCAGCTCCTTTACTGTTGGGGATAAGCCACACCCAATCCGGATATCCTGAAATGAAGGCTTCGGGAAACACGATCAGTTTGGCCCCTTTTTCTCCCGCCTCCAAGATTGCCTGACATGCTTTTTCAACTGTTTTTTCTTTGTTCAGGAATACAGGTGAAAGTTGCGCGGCCGCTACTTTTAATATTTTAGTCATTCAATTTCATATTTCTATTGCTTACAACATTAGCGCAACCTCAATTCTACTCAGACTATTCTTGTTGAATCATGCTTTTTACTCCGTTGATATTAATAACGAAATCGGAGTTGATTTCAAATTAGGAATAGCGTGGATCATTAAGCTGAAAATAGATCACACCCTCAATTCTCCCTCATATCCATGGTATATATCGAGTATAGGCTAATACTTAAGCTTTTTGGATATACTTGTCCACTCCCATAAATCAGAAAATTCCCATCGGGGCTCCAGCCGGGGAATGCATCCGCGGTGTGATGTGCCTCCCAGGTACGGGTGTTCAGCGAACGGCGGCTGTAGTCATTCAAGTCTACGATGTACATCGAATCAACGTCCACGGAGGTGTATCCCAGGATATTACGCGGGTAGTTGCTCACCACGATCTTTTCTCCGCCGGGGTGGTATCGCGCCCACAGAAACTGCTGCAGGGTAAATTCCACAGGCAGCACCTCGCCGGCTCCGGCTCCACGGAGGTGCCACAGGCGGAGGCCAGCAGCATACACAGGGCAAAAAGCAATAGGTGTTTTGGGGTGTTCATAAAAGCAGGGGTGGTTGGTCTGTACCGATTATAGCAGGAAGTGTTGGGTTTAGCAAATATACCGGCCTTACCCATTCCCGGGTGCATGTTAAATAGCTGCTTACATCAGCATTGCAGATGTTTCGAACCGGGAATACGATGAAATTTCTTATAGGTATCTCAATGAATTCATCGTTAGCCTTTCCTGGAATCTGTAACTTTTTTCAAAAGTTGAGCAGGATCTTGTCTGTTATCCCAAACTAAAAGGAGTTTAAGGTGTTCAGGGTCGTTCTTATAAAACAGTGATACAGATTTGTGGATAAGCAGTTGACGAATCTCACTGTTGTTGAAAGTCGGGGCCAGTTCAGGGTTTTGCTGTATTTGTTCGATTCGGTAATCCAGTTGATTCAGGAATTCATCTGCTACCTGCTCATCCCAAAGTTGAATCAGAAAATCCTTTGTTTGTTGAAGTGATTCCCTGGCAGTTGGAGTCCAGATCGTTTTCTTCATTGTTTGCTAAGAATAGCGCGAGAGGTGGTGTGCTCGATACAATCATCACTGCTTTCGGAAGACGAAATTTCAAGAAGTTCAACAATTTCTTTTGGCAGCTCTTCCAACGAAGACTTACGGAAGCCTTCAATCTGATCAATTACATGCTCATCCTCTAAATTCGTTATCCAGTTAATAAGCGATATTTTTTTTTGTTCGATGGTCATAAGCAAAAGTTAATGAATATCCGATTTGAAGACAATGCATGATTAAGTGATGTTCCGACAGGTATTCTAAATAAGTGATTCTGAAACGAGGCAAAGACCATGCTATGCCACTGCCTCACTCGTGAGTATCCCAAGTGTAAGCAAAAGTAACATACTTGTTTTTATACTATTCATTGTACCCTTTATGTTGGTTTTTGTGTGTGAAATTTATATTCAGTTTGCCCTCATACGGGTCGCACCTTCAATCCTCCCTCATATCCATGGTGTATATGGAGTAGGTACCAATGCTAAAATCTGATCTTCCCATAGGTGCGCTACCGTAGATCAGGAATTGGCCATCGGGACTCCAGCTTGGAAATACATCGGGGGTGTAGTAGTATGTTTCTGTACGCGTGTCGAGCGGGCGGCGGCTGTAATCGTCCAGGTCTACGATGTACATCGAATCAACGTCCACGGAGGTGTATCCCAGGATATTACGCGGGTAGTTGCTCACCACGATCTTGTCTCCGCCGGGGTGGTAGCGGGCCCACAGAAATTGCTGGAGGGTGAATTCTACCGGAAGGATTTTCTTCGCCCCGGTCTCCAGGTTTAGGGTAGCCAGCTCGGGCGGGGGCCCGCCATAGGCATGGCCGGGCACAAAGGCGTGGTGGATGGGATAGAGCAGGGTGGTTCCGTCCGGGGACAGGTCAAAACCGTTGATGGTCTCCCGGGGCCCGTTGGGGTTGGCATGGGCCAGCAGCAGCTCGTCCGGCGGGCCGGCCTCGCTCAGGCGGTAGTAGCCGGCTTCCAGCCCGGTATCGGGATTGCCGTAACTGTAATAGACTTTCAGCAGGGAGCCGTCGGGCTTCTCGCGTATGCGGATCGAGGAAATGTTGTAGGTGCTGTCGCGCAGCGGGGGGGAGATGGTATTGGTGTGCAGGTCATAGGTGCGAAGCTCTCCCTCGGACTCTCTGGATAGAAATAAGTTAGTTACTATAAAATAAATTGTGTGCTCTGTTGGGCTCAGGGTAAAATACGTTACGGGTCTGCCGTCGCCATCCACAGGATCCATTTCATGGTATTGTTCGCCGGTGATCGTATAGCCGCTGCCGGTTTCCTGCAGATTCATCTGACGCATTCTGCGAATGGTATATGCGGTATCCGGGTGCCATTCCGTAAGGGAGTAACTCCCGCTCCCATACGCTGGCTGGCCTTCATTAAAAGGATCGTGGCAACAGTAGCGCAGCTCGCTGATGCGTTCGTTCACCGGGGCAGGAAAGAGCTCCTCTGGGGGCTCGGGCTCCAATTCTCCGGTGGTATCACAGGCGGTGGCGAGCAGCATACACAGGGCAAGAAGAAGGAAATAGGTAGGGGTGTTCATAAAAAAGAGGTATTGAGTCAATCCATAATAGTGTAAATCACAGGGGGTAGCAAGTGTGCATTTTTTTCTTATAAACCGGGTATACATCAAATAGTTGCCAATATGCAGGTACTTATGACCGCCCCAAAACCTCAATAAAAAAGCCTGTCCGGAAAATCCAAACAGGCTTAGTAAGGTCGAAATTTAGTATTTGTTACCGTTCTTCAACAGGCACCCAATCAAGATGCTTCTCGCCAACATAAAGTGCACGCGGACGGATCAGGCGGTTATTGGCGGCCTGCTCCATAAAGTGACCGGTCCAGCCGGAAACACGGCTCATTGTGAAGATACAAGTGTACAGATCAGGCTGAATTCCGATGGAGTAATAAACCGTAGCAGAGAAGAAATCTACATTAGGATCAATATCTTTCTCGCTCTTCATGGTGTTCAGCATATCCATAGACCACTCATACAATTCCTGATGGCCTGTTTCTTCGGAAAGATCTTTAGACATGTTTTGTAGCAAACGGGCTCTCGGGTCAAAGGTTTTATACACACGGTGACCAAAACCGGATATTTTCTCTTTATTAGCTAATTTCTTTTTAGTGAATTCCACGGCATCAGCTGTATCAGGATCTTTATCCAGTTCAAGCAATGTATTCATTACAGCTGTGTTGGCTCCGCCATGCAATGGACCTTTCAATGCTCCGATTGCCCCGGTTACCGCAGAATACATATCAGACTGCGTTGCACAAATTGTACGAGCTGTAAATGTGGAAGCATTCATTCCATGCTCGGCATGCAGGATCAAACAAAGATCCATGGTTTTTTCGGCTTGTTCACCGGGCTTTTCACCGTTCAGCATATAAAGGAAGTTAAAAGCAGTGCTTCCTTCTTTAAGAGGAGCTACTACATCTTTGCCGTGACGAACACGATCGAAAGCGGCAATGATGCTTGGGATCTTCGCAGTGATGGCAATAGCTTGTCCTTCAAAAAGAGTATCATCGTATTTGCCTTTTGTATCGTCAAAGTCAGCCAGCATGGAAACTGCAGTTCTGAGAACGGCCATTGGCTCTGCATCTTTATCCGTAGCGTTGATGTAATCCAGAATTGGCTGAGGAAGTTCACGATTCTCGATCAATAATTTCTTAAGACTCTCAAGTTCTTCGGCATTTGGAAGCCGGTCGTTCCATAACAAGAAGCAAACTTCTTCGAAAGTTGCATTTTCTGCCAGAGTATCGATCAGATAGCCGGAATAGATGAGTTCACCTTTCTGACCATCTATAAAGCTCTTGGTAGTTGAAAAAGCTACGATACCGTCAAGGCCTCTGTTAATGTGAGGATATTGTTGCTCGTCAAAGCCTGTGTGAATGCCTTCTGACATTGTTACTCCAAATTTTGTGTTAAAGATAAATTACTCGATAAGAGCCAACTTAACGCTGTTAACGAATCTCACTTCCAAAGCGTTTAATGTCGGTACAAATTTTTCCAGTTCTCTTTTTGAGAAGGGCATCGAATATACTAAAACCGACGCACAATTTTAAGTGATAATGTTTAAAACTATCGTAACTAAATGAATTGGTTTAAAGAAATGATGAAGAAAGAAAAAACATTATCAGATTTTTGAAACATGAATTTTTTAGGCCCGTATTTGATGGGTAAATAGAACAATGATCTTTATGGATATTTATCATTTCAATATAGTCGGTTTTATTCATTTTCTGTTTGCAATTCTTTCGATGGTAGTGGGAGCTTTAGTTATTCTACTGAGAAAAGGAGACAGAAAACACAAAATACTCGGATATATGTATGTGTTTTGTATGGTAGGGTTGAATATCTCAGCTTTATCCATTTATCAACTATTCGGATATTTTGGACCATTCCATGTCTTTGCCCTATTCAGTCTCGCCACAGTTTTTGGTGGATTTATTCCAGCCTACAGAAAAAAGCCAAGAGATACTTGGTTGGAGTACCATTATGAATTTATGAATTGGTCGGTGGTAGGGTTATATGCAGCTTTTTGGTCAGAAACTTTTACAAGATTCTTTAGTTTTTCAGGAATGACGGGTTTCTGGGCTTTGATCGTAACTGCTACTGTTATCACTGTTGTAATTGGGGCTTACTTTATTAAAAAGAAGAAACCGTATTTTGTAATGAAATTTGGTAGCAAAAAAGCTGACTAATTAACCCAAATTCTTCGCTTCATTCCAATAGGCATCCATTTCTTCAAGGGAAGAGTCTTTGAGTGCTTTGCCTTGTTCCTTTAGCTTCTGCTCGATATACCGAAACCGATGCTCAAATTTAGCATTGGTCTTACGCAGGCTGTCCTCGGCATTCAGCTCAAAATATCGGCTTACATTCACCAAAGAGAACAGGACATCCCCAAACTCGTCAGATAGTTTATCCGGATCTTCATTTTCAAGGGCTTCTCGAAACTCTGCAAGTTCTTCATCCAGTTTTTCCCAGGCCAGTTTCCATTCCGGCCAGTCGAAGCCCACATTCGCTGCCTTTTCCTGCATGCGTTGTGCCCGGATAAGGGCGGGAAGTTGAGCCGGTAGTCCGTCTAAGGTAGATTTCTTTCCCTCTTTAAGTTTGATGTTTTCCCAGTTTTCAGAAACCTGGGTTTCTCCATCAACCTTGGTATCCCCAAAAACATGAGGATGCCTCCTGATCAATTTTTCCATCAGGGTGTAGATCACATCACCGATATCAAAAGTCTCAGTTTCAGTTGCCATTCTCGAATGAAAAACTACATGTAGCAGAAGATCTCCAAGCTCTTTTTTAAACTCTCCAAAATCCTGATCATCGAGCGCTTCAATAGCTTCATAAGCCTCTTCGATCAGGTTGTCTTTAATGGATTCATGAGTTTGTTTGCGATCCCAGGGACATTCTTTTCTGAGAATTGCTACAAGTTCAACAAGGTCTTCAAACTTCCGGCTTGGCTGCATTATAATTTTAAATGTTAAATTTTTAATGATTAATGAATCAATAATTTAACATTTAAAATGCACCCATTTAACATTACCTATGTTTTTTTCTTCTCTTTTTTGGCGGCGGGGAAGAGGATGTTATTTAGGATCAATCGGTAGCCGGGACTGCCGGGGTGCAATTCGAGGTCGGTGGGGGGATCGTTCACGCGGTGGGTATAATCTTCAGGATCGTGGCCGGCATAGAAAGTGAAGGTTCCATTCCCATAATTGCCATGCAGATATTTCACCTGTTCCCGACCGGGAGATTCTCCTAATACAACTACTGAAGATTTTACTTTGTCTTTTTGGAAAGCAGTGGTTTGTCCATAAAATCCTCTGACGCTGCTAACGTGATTTTGAGTCAGCATAGTTGGCACGGGGTCCCATTTGGCAGAAAATTCAAAAAGGGTAAAGAAGTCGAGAGACTGATCAACTTCACCCAGGCTTGCAGGTACATCAATATCAGCATGTTCATATTCACTTGGATTTAGCTTGATGGCGAAATCCTCAAATGCAAAGGTCTTACTGTAATCCAGTTTTTCCTGTGCGTTGGGATCGACGGGGTCACCGTCAAATTGTTCGGGGGCAATATCCACGCCTTCTGCAGCCAGAGCAATATCAAAGGTATCGGTTCCTGAACACATGGCAAAGAGGAAGCCGCCGTTACCGACATAACTTTTTATAGTCCGGGCTACAGCTTTTTTTTGCTCACTTACCGAAGAATAACCAAGCTCAGCAGCCATCGCTTCCATCTGTTTCACCTGAGCTATGTACCAAGGCATGGTGCGGTATGAAGCCCAGAATTTTCCATACTGACCGGTAAAATCTTCATGGTGAAGGTGTAGCCAGTCATATTCATCAAGTTTACCCTCCAGCACTTCCACATCCCATATTTTATCATATTCTACTTCGGCGTAGGTAAGGGCAAGGGTTACAGCGTCATCCCAGGGAAGAGCCTGATCGGGGGTGTAAACGGCGATCTTTGGAGCTTTCTCAAGATTGACCACGGCTGTATTGCTGCTGTTACTTTCAACCTCCGCAACGAGTTGCCGGGCTTCAGAAGCGCTCATAGTTTGCAGACTGACATTCCGTAAACGGCTTTTTCGGATGATATCATTTTCAACTTGAGCTAAGAAACTTCCTCCATTATAATTCAAAAGCCATTGGGCCTCATAACCGTCAATAATGTGATTGAAGATCACTCCATATGCTTTAAGATGATTTGTTTGTGATCCATCCATTGAAATGAGCACATGCTGCTGTGCCTGAATAACAAAAATAGGAGCCAGTAGAAATAAAATGATTGCGTAGAATCTTTTGAACATATCAGGAATTTTGATTCGATAATTTGGTTAAACGCTCACGGGCATAAGGTGCATAAAATCCTTGTGGAAATGAAAGGATCAGTTCTTCATAAATCTGGCGTGCTGAAACTGAAGGTATGTTTTCATTACTCGTTTCGAGATCGATCTGTTCCGCGAGTTTAGCTTGTTCCCACATGAGTTGCTCTTTAATGGGTGAATTACCGGTTGCAGAGAGGTAACCACTTAACTGGATCAATTTTTCGGCAGGTTCCGGGTAGAGAGATCGAGCATATAATAAGATGGCATCATCTTTTAACGCATAAATACCAGGATCGTTAACCATATCAAGAAATAGCTGAGCACTTTCTTCAGTTTGACCATTGTTCTCCTTAAAAACGGCCTTAGAAAATCTGGAAAGGTTTGCTCCGGTGGTGTCGACTGAGCGTCCTTCTTGCAGCCAAAGCCTTAGCTCAAGTGCATCATTGGCATAGTAGGAAGTGTTATTCCGCCCAAGTGACTTTAGCTGAATACTTGCAAATTCATAATCGCCAGAGTAAAAATCGGTGAGAGCAAGGAAATAACGGGATCGTTCAGCCATTTCTCCAATTTCAGCTCGCTTGTTTGCACGTGTCAAACTAATTCGTGCCTGTGCATATTCTTTTTTAGCAAGGTAAATACGCCCTTCTATATATGGGACTTCAGGGGAGTCCCCTGAACCGCGCATAGATTTTAACTTCGCAAGAGCAGATTCTGCCTTATCCAGATCAAACACGTGGTCAAGGCTCAGTTCTGCGCGCTTAAGCTGCACGCTTTGCATGCGGCTGTAGCTATTTGTTTCGGCTTCAATGGAGTCGAGCATAACGGTGGCAAGCCGATATAGGCTATCTCTTCTGTTATTGAAATCGAGATTATAATCGTCAATATATTTGGCCCAGCTGGAGTAGGTGTTGGAAAGTTCTTCAAGTCCCCGCCATTTTATTTCTCCGTATGCATTGTCGGTGTAGTAAGTAAATGCTTCTTCAGCTAACTCAAATTCATTATTGCTAACCAATTGCCTTCCCAGATTAAAGAGGGAATAATTGAAAGAATCGGATCGCTCTTCAAATTCTTTGGCAGTGGCAAGTGCTCTGCGATACAGTTTGTTTTCCTGAAGAAGCCAGATCTGAAACTGATAGAATGTTTGGTAAAGTGGATCAGAGACCGGCATATTAGCAAGTCGCTCATCAAGTTCAATGATGGTGATATCATATAAAATGGGATCATTATATCTCAACAAGCTGCGTTGTATAAAAGAGGTCTGTCCCGGGGAATCCTCTAAGAGTGCAAGCCATTCATCGATGGCAAGTTCGTATTCTCCGGCTTGCATATACGCATTGGCTATATCACCAAAAAAGATCCGGTCATTCTGAAATTGAACACGAGCCTGCTTATATACATCAACAGCAGCAAGATACTCCCTTCGGCTGTTCATGGTCCGTGCCGTATTTATATATAACTGAAGTGCGCCTTGATTTGATTCAAGATTGGATTCCCAAATATTGAATGCTTCTTCTTCATCTCCTTTATAATGATATAATTCTCCAATTCTGATATTCGCCTGACCGGTATTCTCGTTATTATCAGAAAACTGCTCTGCTACCGTAAGTGCTTCATCGTACTGTTTGAGCTGAATGTAGCAGTCAATAAGCCGGTCGGCAATTGGGTAGGTTTCAGGATTATCTTTATTCAGTTCCTGAAAGATAGGAAGAGCCTCAGCATATTCTTGCTGTTGCATAAGCTGTACTGCAAGTTGAAATTGCCTGTTGTTTTGCCCCAAAACATTTGTGGCAAACATCAAAACAGCAAAGATACCAATAAGTAATTTTTTGCAGATCATTGATTGTGAGGGATTAAGTTCATTTCAGGCATAAATAATTTAAGCTCTCGGTAAAAACGATTAAGTGGGAAACCTACTACATTATAGTAGTCCCCACTGATTTTTTCTACGAATAACGCTCCCAGGTCATCCTGAATTCCATAAGCGCCGGCTTTGTCCAAAGGGTTGCCGGTGTTTATGTAAGCATTAATATCGTCTTTCGCTAACGCACTGAATGTTACTTTTGTTTGTTCGTGAAAGGTGTGTTTGTTGGTAATTAGACCATTTTTATCACTTTTAACAAAAGCCACACCGGTAAAAACAGAATGAGTAGAATCACTTAATGTCGAAAGAAATTTAAATGCTTCACTCTTATCTGCGGGCTTACCAATGGTTTTATCTTGATGAACAACAATAGTGTCGGCTCCTATTATAAGGCTTTCAGGATGTTTTTGGGCTACATCTTCGGCTTTCAGTAAAGCAAGGTCTTCTACCAAAAGGGCGGGATCTGTTTGGGAACTTATTTCTTCGGCATCACTTGGAGATACTATAAATGATACCCCGATCTGTTCCAATAATTTTTTTCTGCGGGGACTTTGGGAAGCCAATATGATCTGAGTCATTTGGTGTTTTGTGCTTTTGGGTTTAGCGGATAATTAAATAACTTTGCACAGCGTTTCAATTGCAACTACATCAAAGTTAATCAAAACAACATGGCAAAACGAAAGGGAAACACCGCAGATAACCAACCAATGTTTTTTTCTGCATATAACTACAAACTGATTGGTATTGCCATATTTCTGATCATCGCCGGTTTTACTGCCATGTACCTTGAGAACGAAGTAAACGGCATTATTTCTCTTTTCATTTCACCTATAGCAATAATGATCGGTTATATTCTGGTTGTATTTGCGATCATGAAACACGACCGGGATGAGAAACCGGAAGCAGCTTCAAGTTAAAAAGTGCTCGATCGCCGGGTAAATATCTTCTTCACCTTAGCACTGGTTTTTGTTTTCGTTTTGTTTGGAGACGCGCAAGACCACAAACAAATTCTTATAGGAATTTTTCTCGCCTCACTGGTTTGTGTTGCTGCATTTATTATTAACTGGCTTACCGTAGATGGTGCTATTTCCGCTGCAATTTTTGGAAGTTTGGCCTATGGTTTAGGGGGGTTGGCCGGTGCTGCTGTAGTTCTCGCATTCTTTATATCAGGTTCATTGGTATCAGATCGCATTATATCTAAAGAGGGATTTTTGGAGAAAAAATTTAGGCGTAATGCGAAACAGGTCTGGGCAAATGGCTTTTGGTTTTCTTTATGGATCCTGGTTTGGTTTCTATCCGGAACGGAAGCCTTTATGATTGCAGCGGTGACATCTATTTCAGCTTCATCAGCAGATACCTGGGCTACTGAAATTGGAGACAAAAGATTGAAAGGAAAAGCCCGGCTTCTTACTACCTGGGAGAAAGTACCATCCGGAACAGATGGAGGAGTTAGCTTTTGGGGAACCATAGCGGCCTTCTTGGGTGCCGTTTTTATCACCGTAATATTTTGGATATTCAGCTTACAACCCGGTCTGCCTTCATTGTTAGTAATTTCTTTAGTAGGATTTTCAGGTTGTATTGTTGATTCTTACCTTGGCGCCCGATTTCAGAATCAGGAAAACAAATTCTTAAACGCATCATTTTTTGGAATCGAGAATGTGTATGTTAGCAACAATTTTGTAAACTGGATCTCGGCTGGAATCGCCTCAATTATAAGTTTGATATTAATTTTAATCATCGGCATATGAAATGGTATAGAAAGTTACACTGGCAAATTATAATCGGTTTGATCTTAGGATTGATCTGGGGGCTGGTCGCAAATTTTGTTGGGTTAAATGAGTTTACTACTGATTACATAAAACCTATTGGGACCATTTTTATAAAACTGCTGGTGCTAATTGCTATCCCGTTGGTTTTGGTCTCGCTAATAACAGGCATAACCAGCCTGAATGATACTACCCAGCTCTCAAGAATGGGGGGTAAAACTGTTGCTATTTATGCTATAACCACTGTGTTAGCTATTACTATTGGCCTAGCGACGGTAAACATTATGCAACCGGGGAAGTCACTCCCTGTTGAAACCCGTGATCAGCTGCAGGCTACTTACAGCGAGAATCTTGATGAACGAAGCGAGACCGCCGCAGAAGTAATGGAACGGGGTCCGCTTGATTTCTTTGTAAATATAGTACCCGAAAACTTTTTCAGTGCCGCTTCAGATAACTCTAACATGTTGCAGGTGGTATTTGTAGCTATTCTGTTAGGGATAGGGATCATTCAGATCGGTGGAAAAAAAGCCGAAACACTCACCAATTTCTTTGACGCTTTTAATGACGTGATCATACGGATCGTAGAATTGATCATGTTGACGGCACCCTATGGAGTTTTTGCCCTGATGGCATCCTTACTCATAGATCTGGCAGGGGACGATCTCGGTAAGGCACTTGAATTACTTTATGCCCTGGGATGGTACTGCCTGGCTGTGGTCATCGGGCTCACGCTTCACGTATTTATTGTATATGCGACACTGTTCAAAGCAACGAGCAATATGAAATTGACAACGTTTTTCAGAGCTATACAACCTGCGATGTTATTAGGGTTTAGTACCAGTTCCAGTGCGGCAACACTGCCGGTAACGATGGAGCGTGTAGAGAAAAATTTAGGAGTAAAAGAAGAAGTGGCAAGTTTTGTACTCCCTATCGGAGCCACTGTTAACATGGATGGAACCAGTTTATACCAGGCTGTTGCAGCTGTTTTTATTGCTCAGGCGCTGGGTATGGATCTGACTTTGGTACAGCAATTAACCATTGTCATCACTGCTACAGCAGCCTCTATTGGAGCAGCCGGAGTACCGGGAGCAGGTATTATCATGTTGGTCATTGTTTTGGAATCAGTACAGGTGCCAACCGCGGGTATCGCATTAATTCTTGGGGTAGATCGAATACTCGATATGTTCAGAACCATGGTAAATATTACAGGTGATGCAGCTGTATCGGTAGCAGTGGCATCCTCAGAGGGTTTATTGGGTGATGCCCATCTTGATGATTAGAATTTTAAAAATCAGGAAATTTTGCATGCCTTTGTGCCCGAAAATATGTTAATTACATTAAACAATTATCGAGGTAACACAGGTGCCTATGGCTCAAAAGTTACTATCTAATAAACTTTCAATAAAACTACATATCGCCCTTTTTCTTTTGATCGCCTTCTTTGGTGTTCAGGCTAATGCCCAGTCTGTTCTGCTTCCGGGTGATGTAGTTATAGTATCCGCAAATGCGGATACCCAATCTGTCGATTTCATCCCCCTTATCGATATTGAGAAAGGTACGACCCTTTATTTCTCAAATGGTCTATGGAATTCGATCGATAATGAGCTAGATGGCAGTGAAATTGAGCTGATCTTTAAAGATAAAATTTCTGCGGGAACCAATCTTCATCTCAATAATGAAGAAGATCCCAGATTCATACAGAATGGAGAACTGAATTTTAGAGGGGATACCCATCGACTCTTCGCTTATCAGAAAGAAGATGTTGTATACCGTTTTATATTTGCAATGGGATGGGGTAAGGGGCAAATCTGGACTACGGATGAACTGAGAGAATCAGGTTCGGATATGCCATTAAGTCTCACTGAAAATTCAGGGACCTTATTGACGCTTGGCGACGAATCGAATCAGCAGTATTACATCAGGAATGGGGCCAGTGGCACCCGAAATATGTTGCTGTCTTTTGTAGGAACCCCGGACAACTGGCGCAGCAGCGAAGAGAATACATTTAACAGGTTTGGGACTTTTTTCAATTTAAAGACCCCACCGGTAATTCAATTTCAGAATAGTATCACTTCAATAAATGAGGGTGATTCCACGGCAGTTTTAACTGTTTCAATATATGAGCATGATGGATCCCGGGTCTCTGTAGATCTTGAATTTGATTCGCTTCGAAGTATTGCAGACCCGTTTGATTTTCAAGGCTTCAGTTCAAAAACGATCAACTTTACTGGACTAGTTGGTGACTTTGACTATGGCATCAAAATCCCTATTACTGATGATGCTATTTATGAAGGCTTAGAAACTGGAATTTTTACTCTAACTAATCTATCAAAGGGTAATTTTGGTGACTTTCTTACTCATAACCTCGTGATTGAAGACAATGAACAGCCTGAAGTTGTTATTGCGAGAGTGGCGAACGGAAAAGAAAGATCAGGATATATTGAGATCAAAAATATGGAGGAAGGGTTTGTTTCTATGAAAGGTTGGACACTATCCGGAAAAAACCTGACCTATGAGTTTAGTGAAGAAGCTTTTCTGATGCCTGATGAGATCCTGAAATGGATAGACAGTTCAGAATTAACCCCTACAGATACTACAAGCAAAGTGATCAGCTCAGGGTTAAAAACCCGCATTTTAAATAACGAGGGGGGAGTATTAACACTTAAGAACTATAACGGCAGAATAATACATCAAGTCAGGTACTCGGAACTTCGAAGTAGTGATGATGATAACTCAAAGAAAGAGATAGCTGTTAGGGAAATAGAACAAAATTCCTCAGATCAACAAATTTCACAAAATGTAGTAAATCAGAGTATAGCGGCTTTGAAGGCTGATAATTCCGGCTGGAAAACACTTTCCGGGATTAACGATCTTGGCTCTGTATTTTCTGATAAAACTTTCTTTATCTGGAATGAAGGGCGCCGAAGCTTTCAAAACATCAGTGATGTTCAGAGTTCCCGGTTAGAAAACCCTGTTGTTCTCGGATTCTTTGACAACGAAGATATAGAGACTCTCACCACGCACATTTCAGCTTCTTTGAAAAAAGCAATTCCCGCAGCTGAGCTTAAATTTTCAGTGTCGGCCACAGATGGAAATGGTAATGGAGTTTTGGACGGACTTGAAGGGTTGAATCTCGTTTTGAATAATCTGGACAAATCTGTTGCGGTACAGAGTTTTATTGAATTAGTTCGTGCTGAATACCCTGAACTACCTATTAGCGAAAGTGTATATGGCATCAAACAACGAGCTTCAGGAGCTTTGGAGTTTGAAGAATTGGATGCTGATATGGTTATAGCACCCAAATCTCCGTTTTGGTTAATGCTGAAGTCCTCCTACCCAAAAACCGATCTTTCACTTAGCAGGGATGAACTAAAAGAAAGTGTTGTAGTAGAGGGTGATTTTGAGAATGATAAGGCTGAAAAAGGGCTGTTAGAGCTGACACTTAGATCCGAATCGCAAGATCAAGCCCTTAGAGTACATTTTACTGAAGCCCAGAGTACGGATCGCGTCAAAGATTTGAATTCCTATGCCGAATTGTTTTTGCCGGCTCAATCCTTTTTGAACTTCTCGGTTATGGAAGGAAATGATTTCTATAACGAACTGACTTTATTTTCCGGAGCTGAGCAGGAGATAACACTTCCTGTACATTTGAGTAGTTCTGAAGAGGGGCGATTTACGTTTTCAGTAACTGAATGGGATGAAATCCCCGTTGACTGGAACATCATGCTTGTGGATACAAAAACAGATAAAGAATATAATTTACGCAAAGAATTTTCAGTTACTGTTGACCATAATTTTACTGCTCCTAATTCTAACCGTAACGCTGAGGACAGGCTTTCAAAGTCACAGTACAGAGAAGAGGAACGATTTGTTATTAAAATGAGGCCTTCAGCATCTCTGAAGAATGATGAGGAAGAATTAACAAATAAGCCCCGACAGCTTGAACTTCACCAAAATTATCCCAATCCTTTCAACCCGGTTACAACCATCTCATTTTACTTGCCAGAGTCTGAAGAAGTTCGTCTCTCGGTATTCAATATCGTGGGGCAGCCTGTTGCAGTTATTGTAGACGGAACATTGTCTGCCGGGCAGCAGCAATTTGATTGGGATGCCACTGATAAACCCAGTGGAATGTATATTTACCAACTTGAGGTAGGGAATAGTGTTATGACTCGAAAGATGACATTAGTAAAATAATGAACATATTTGGTGTGATAACAGTTATTTAAATTAACAATCAATAATTAAAAAAGGATACCACTTAAAACCCATCATGCAGTTTAAAACAATTCAAGGTGTAGAAGTACCGGAACTAGGACTTGGAACACACCGATTAATTGGCAGAGAAGGCGAAAATACAATCAAGTTGGCTCTCAATCTCGGCTACAGACACATTGATACCGCACAAAGTTACAAAAACGAAAGAGAGGTAGGGGAGGCTATAAAGAGATCACATGTTGATCGGGAGGAGATCTTTCTTACTTCCAAGATCTGGCATACCCACCTTGAGAAGGAAGATGTACTTAAGGTAGCTGAGAACTCGCTTCGTGAACTTGATACCCCATATATCGACCTGTTGCTAATCCACTGGCCAAATCCTGATGTAGATGTAGAAAAGACCATGGAGGCATTTCTTTCACTTCGTGATCAAGGCAAAGCACTCAATATCGGCGTTGCCAATTTCCCACTTAAACTACTAAAGGAACTTAATGAAGAGCTTGCAGCTCCGATTTTCTGTAATCAGGTGGAATACCACCCATTCCTGAGTCAGTTTGATCTGCTGGACTACACCGCAGAACAGGATCTGCTTTTTACCGCATATTCTCCTTTAGCTCAGGGTCAGGTTATGGATGATCCATTGTTGAAGAAATTAGGTGAAAAATATGGCAAATCTCCTGCACAAATAGCACTCCGCTGGCTGATAGAACAAGAGCAGGTGGCAGCTATACCAAAAGCGTCTACGGAAGAGCATCTTAAAGAAAACATCGATATATATGATTTTGTTTTAGAAGATGATGACTTCTATTCCATAGATGATCTGCAAAAATCTACCCGATTGGTAGATCCGGATTTTGCACCTGAATGGGATAACTAATTAAGGCGGTAATTTCTACTTGAACTCAGCAAGGGCAAGGATCTTACCATCTTGATTTTTAAGCTGGTGCAGATTGGTTTTAGACCGCTTTGAACGTTCTGAGGTAATTATATCTCCGGCCAGGCTTTCCTGCATGAACATGATATCTGTATTCTTGACCAGGTAGGCTTTATCTTTATCGTAAGTTTCCATCAGGCATTCGATAAGGCGGGCATTATTCACATGCTCGTTCATATCCAGATCTGATTTGCGCACCACAAATTTTTTTGTGATATCTGCTCCTTCAAAAGGCTTGAGTCGATCTGATTTTATGGGCATTACATGTTTAAGATCCGAAAGACGCATATCCAGCACCTCTTTAGGCATCCGGGTTGGGCGGCGTGTTTTTAAGTCGATCATCATCCAATAACTGAGGCATGCCCCAATTTTATTTTGTTCCTCATCCAGGATCCGATAATCCCGATACGCTCTTAATGCATCTCCGGCAGCAGGCCAGGTTTCTATGGTGATGTTTTCCCTCCAATTTGGATAGCGTTCTATTTTGATATCCATGCGGTGCAAAACCCATGTAAGACCTTGTTCATGGAGTTGGGTAATATCAAAGTTAAGTTTCAGGGCATGATTACCGGCTACTTCCTGAAAAAGTGAACAGATCGCAGGCAAGGTGGCTTTTCCGTGCTTATCAACTTCGCTTGCACGGATCTTAAATGATTCGGAATGTTTGGTAATGTCATCAGTCATAGGAACTCATTTTTGATGATAGAATACAGGCTTGATCTCAGAACGACAAATAAAAAAAGCCACCGGTTTCATCCGGCGGGATCTGGTTTTTCGGGGTACAAATAAATTTCTAAACAGTAACCGAAATACTTTTCATTATTTCTGAAAATAACTGATGTGATTTGAGACGTTCATGGTGATCATAGATATATGAAGCTACCATCAGTTCATCCACTTTGGTCTGCTCAATAAATGAACTCAACTCACCGCTGATCTTTTCTTTATTTCCCACAAAAGAATAGGCCAACATTTGTTTCAAAGCCATTTGATGCTGGAATGCCATAACCTCATTAATATCATCAACCGGAGGCGGCAGTGGTTTTCGTTCTCCTGTTATCACCCCCACAAACATCTGTTTGGTAGAAGTAGAAAGATATTCAGCCTGCTCGGTGGTATCAGCTGCAACAACATTGATCCCGGCCATCACATAAGGTTTATCAAATTGTTTAGAAGGCTTGAACCGATTGCGATAAATTTGAATAGCCTCCATCAACTGCTGGGGCGCAAAATGGCTGGCAAATGCGTAGGGGAGTCCTAGCTCAGCAGCTAAATGTGCGCTATCTGTACTTGAACCCAGGATCCAGATCGGTACTTCTGTTCCTTCACCCGGAAAGGCGCGGACTTTATCTTCTGCATTCTCTTTTGATAAATATTTTTGAAGCAGCCCTACATTTTTTGGAAACTCTTGAACGCCCTGCATTCGGTTTGGCCTTATGGCATGGGCTGTCACCTGATCAGTGCCCGGCGCTCTTCCTAATCCAAGATCAATTCGCCCCGGATACATAGTTGCCAGCGTACCAAATTGTTCAGCAATTATATAGGGGGAGTGATTTGGGAGCATAATTCCACCCGAACCGATCCTGATCTTCTTCGTTGCCTCAGCCATGTGCCCAAGCAAGACAGAAGTTGCCGAGCTGGCAATGTGTTCCATATTGTGATGTTCAGCCATCCAAAAGCGATTGTAACCCAGTTCTTCCACATGCACAGCCAGTTCACGGCTACGTTCAATGGCTTCTCTGGGATTACTTCCTTGGGTAACTATCGCTAGATCTAAAACAGAATATGGGATCATAATTTTTGTGAATACATGTTTTATGTAGTTAACAAAGTCGATTTTAAATTGGCTCTCAGTTGCCCCCTGAGAGCTTAAAATATATAATCAGAGTTACAATGTATCCCCTGAAGGGTCTCAAAGTCTAAATTGACCGGTTGTATTATACTTTGAGATCTTTGGCGTTCAATAATAGTGTTTAATATATCTTTTAAAGCGCTCAAGATGACAATTTTAGAGAGCTTATTTCGAGTTCACATTATTCAATCAACAAATCATCGATCGCTTGAGTTTGATAATGACCTTATTTTTTCCTTGAACCAGACCTTGGTGTTTACCCCAATGTAATACATGGAAGGAACCAGGAACAGCGTCAAAAAGGTGGCGAAACCCAATCCATAAATGATGGTCCAAGCGAGGGGACCCCAGAAGCTGGCATTATCTCCACCGAAATATAAGTTAGGTTCAAAGCTGGAAAACAGGCCATAAAAGTCTATGTTTAATCCAATAGCTAACGGTATGAGCCCAAGAATGGTAGAAGCTGCTGTCAGTATCACAGGATTTAAACGAGTGGCTCCGCCTTCAATTACGGCTTCTTTCAGGTCAGTACCTTCATTTCGCAGAATATCGATGTAATCGATCAGGATAATTCCATTCTTAACTACAATTCCGGCTACGGCAATAATTCCCATTCCGGTAAGTACTACAGAAATATCCATTCCAAAAGTTACAAAACCGATGAAAACACCGATCAAACTAAACAACACCTGCGACATAATGATAAGTGGCTTTCCGATGGAATTGAACTGTGATACCAATATGAGGAAGATCAATCCAACAGCGGCTAACAGAGCTACCATCAGGAACTGACCGGTTTCGGCCTGTTCTTCCTGCTCTCCGGTTAGGGAGATCTCGTAGCCTTGTGGCAGCTCAAAGTTCTGAAGAGATTCTCGAATTTCTGTGTTGATCTCATTTGCATTATAGCCGGTAAGTACGTTGGAAGAAATCGTAACTACCCGGTTCAGGTCAATCCGGTTAATAGCGCCGTAACTGGATTCAAGGCGGGGAGTTGCTACTGCAGATATCGGAACGTATCCGGTTGGAGTACCAACAGTCATGTTCATGAGGTCAGTGATGTTAGAACGATCCTTTTGCTGGAGTCGGAGAGTGACATCATATTCATCTTCATCTTCACGAAAAGTAGAGATCGGTTCTCCCAAAAGAGCAGTACGGATGGCACTTCCAACCTGTACATTACTGATGCCGTAACTGTTGGCTTTTTCGTTGTCGATATCAATGATGATCTCGGGATTATTGACTTGTAGATCGGAACGTAACTCTTCAATTCCTTCAATATCCTGACCCTGTATAAATGAAGTAAATCTATCGGTTAATGCAATGAGTTCATCAAATTCATCGCCGGTGATCTCAATATTAATAGGTTTGCCTGTTGGCGGGCCTGATTGTTCTTTTTCTACAGTTACGGTTGTGCCGGGAATATCCTGAACGTTGTCACGGATCTGATTTAGTATTTCCTGAGTAGAGGCACCATTACGGTTCTGGAAATCTACAAACTCTACGCTCACTTTACTTTGATTGGCTGTGGGCGTAGGATCGCTGCTTCCCGGAGGATTAGCCCCAATGGCTACGTTTGAGATAACAGATTTTACCACAGGATTATCTCGTCCAATTACTTGATACACGCGATCTTCGATCAGTTTATTAACGCGATTGGTTTCATCCAGATCGGTTCCGGCAGCCATTTCATTATATACATAAACAAAATTAGGAGCATTTTCGGGAAAGAAGACCACTTTTGGTGATACCACTCCGAGTAGTAAGAAGCTAAATATCAGAAAGACAAAAGTTCCTCCTAGAATAAACCAGGGACGGAGTCCCACCAGGATCCACTTAATGGCATCATGGTAAGCACTTTGAAGTTTGGGTAATGCCGATTCATTGAATTTTCGGATCAGAGGTTTAAGTACAAATCGTTCTAAAAGCCACAACAGATACACAAACATCAACAGGTTCGCTACAAATAATCCTCCGGTTAGATAGAAAAAGAAGGCAAGCCCAAGTATAACCACAGATGCGATCCATACAAATCGGTTGTTGTGCTTTTTCTCTTCTTTGATGTCTTCTTCCCCTTCGTTCATAAAAGAAACCGCAAAAACAGGATTCATTACGAGTGCTACGAAAAGTGAAGCCACCAAGGTCAGGATCAACGTGATGGGAAGGTAGATCATGAACTTCCCGATAATTCCACCCCAAAAAAGCAGAGGCACAAA
>Ga0136557_1000683_pt1 | contig 24946 bp, 22 predicted proteins | sample AntRauTorckE6832_FD_104796 | JGI IMG/M metagenome (GOLD analysis project Ga0136557, IMG submission 104796) | Saline lake microbial communities from Rauer Islands, Antarctica - Metagenome Torckler E6 #832 | ecosystem: Environmental > Aquatic > Non-marine Saline and Alkaline > Saline | place...
AAGGGGCGCGCAACCCGTGGCAGCTAAACCGGAATCACTTTTCGGGTTCATCACCCAGTCTGGTACTGACTGTCTATCCTGCTGACTCGTTGCTGGCTGGTTAGAAGAGCAGGCAACAAGACCCAGGGATGTGATCAACACAAATGGCAGAAGGTTTTTCATATTGCCAGGCTCCTTAAGCAAACAAGACATCCTGCGACATCAAACCCATTTCAACGCCGTTTCTGAAACAGACGGACAATGTTTAAAAATAAAACAACGACCAGAGCAGATCTCACTGACATTTTTCTTACTTAAAGCTATTAATATCTGTAGCCACTGAGTTGTCCGTCTAAGCTATTAAGAAGATGTGTTGCCGTAATGGTCTTGACAGCATGGATTAAAGGAAGAATAGCACATGGTTAAATATATGAAACATGCACTGATTATATGCGCCATGCTGGCCGCAATGGTTGCCAACGCAGCAAACCAGACAGCTCTGAAGTACCACGGCAGCAACCATCTGGGTGCCATTCACGACATCGCCGTCGACTTTGAAAACGACTTTATTTACAGCGCCGGAAATGACGGAGTTATCAAGCAGTGGTCTCTGACCAGCGGCCGGCAACTGGAGAGCCTTTACCCGCCGGATATCAGCGGCAAAGGTGGCCAACTCAATTCAGTGGCCGTCCACCCCCGGGATGGTCGGGTCGCCGTTGGCGGCAGTCTTCGCAACAGCCAGGGCAAGGCACTGATTTTTCTGCTTTCCGGCGAACAGAAAATGCAGGGCTCTCCACTTACAGCGGACGATACGGTTACCCGGCTGGCCATTTCCGCAAAAGACTCCGATCAACTGATCGCCGGGACCGCCCGGGGACTATAAGTTTTCGACCTGAACACCCGTAAGGCCCTGAAAAAAATCCGGCTGGATGCTCAGGTTACCCAAGTCCTGGCGCTCAACTCAGGACAATGGCTGGTCGCTGACAGTCAGGGCATGCTGAGGCTGTATAACAGCGACTGGTCTGCCGCAGGAAAAATCCAGTTGCCATTCAGCGGCGGAATCGGCGGCCTGGCGGCAGACCCGGCCGGTCGATATTTCGCAGCCAGTGCCATCGGCAGGCCTGATATCCGGATTATCGATGCGAACACATTAACCGAGGCGTTCCCCCTGAAACTGGACAGGATCGATCATGGCGACCTGGCACAGCTGTCCTGGGCGGAGAACGGAACACTACTCGCCTCCGGCAGTTTTGGACCGGGCAACAGCATCGGACTGGTCAAGTGGTCTGGCGAGCAGCTCGACAAGCGCCAGCTAGGCACACTGGACCGCAGAATAACCAGCCGTTTGATTGCCCTGCCCGATGGAGATGTGCTTTTCGCCACCCATCGCCCGTCCATCGGCAGAATCGGCCCCATGGGCCAGATGCGCTACCTGAACCGCTCGCAACTCACTGACGCCCCCTACAGCCGGCTCCAGATCGAAAACACCAGAGAACTGACCCTCAATCTGCATGGTGATGATGGTTCGGTACAGATCAATCTGGATCGAATGGCGCTGCAGGGAAGTCGATCACTGCCCAATGCGCCGCCCCGGGAACGGCTTCCCGAGGTGAGCAACCAGGCCTTAAGGCTCAATGGAACGTCTTTTTCCCTGGCTGCCGGGGAGCGCCTGCGCGCTCTTGAAACCGCCGGCGATAAATCGTTTATCTCCAGCGACTTTGGCTTGCGCGGGGTTACGACAAACGGCAAGCAGCTTTTCTCCCGACCCACCCACGCTACCGTGTGGGATCTGGCCTACGACACCGGCCGGGACTATCTGTTTACCCTGGAAGCTGACGGCGTCATCCGGCTTTACCAAGGCAGCAATGGCAAGCACCTGCTGGATCTGATCGTCAATCGCGACGACGGACAGTGGGTTGCCTACACGCCCGCCGGTTATTTTTTCAGCTCTGGCTCCCCCCGGAATATGCTGGCCTGGGTCGAATCCCAGGCAAGTGACCAGCTTGCTGCCGCCTTCGATATCACCCTGTTCCAGGAACAGTACTATGATGCAAACCTGCTACAGAAGCTGGGCCAGAGGCCAGTGCAGAGCCCTTCGCAGAAAGATCCGCAAGGAAAGCCGCAAAGCGGCCCGTCACAACTCCCGCCCCGGGTAGAAATTGTGTCTCACAGCCCGACGGCCGTTTTTTCTGAACCAGAGATAGAACTGACTTATCGCCTCACGTCAAAAACGGCCGTCAGTGACGTCAAAGTTCTGGTAGATGGGCGCCCCCTGTCCGAAACACGAGGACTGTCACGAAGCCAGGACACCAGGCGTGAAATAGAGCGAAAAGTATCGATCACCCTGCCCCGCAAAGACAGCGTCGTCAGCATCGTCGCCCGCGCGGACCAGCTCAGTTCTTCCCCTGCGACGGTCAGATTTGTCTGGACCGGCGCGCAGGAACAGAACGTTATCAAACCGAGGCTGTACCTGCTGGCCGTAGGGGTGTCCGACTATGACAACGATGAATACGATCTGGCCTATGCTGCCAAAGATGCCCGGGACCTGGCTGCCACGGTTCAGAAACAGCAGGGCAGGCTTTACCGCAGTGTGGAGGTGAACGCAAAGATCAATGCCACAAGAGACGACGTACTGGCGGGCCTGGAATGGCTCAACAAAGAAGTCACCGCACGGGATGTCGCGATGATTTTTATCGCCGGCCACGGGGTGAATGACAACACCGGTGATTACTATTTTGTTCCCTCAAACGGCGATATCGACAGCCTGACCCGCACCGGTGTCTCCTACTACGAAATTCGCAAAACCCTGAACAACCTGCCAGGCAAAACCATATTGTTCGCCGACACCTGCCACTCTGGCAACATCCTGGGGGGCATGACACGCCGTGCCATCGGCGACGTCAATCGGGTGGTGATGGATCTGACCAGTGCCGATAATGGCGTGGTGGTCTTTGCCTCGTCATCCGGCAGGCAGTACTCCCTGGAGAACCCCGCCTGGGGCAATGGCGCATTCACCAAAGCGCTGATTGAAGGCTTTAATGGCAAGGCGGATTTCTTTTCCAAAGGTGTGATTACCGTAAACACCCTGGACGCCTACATTGCCGAAAGGGTCAAAGAACTGACCGGCAACCAGCAGACACCCACCACCAGCAAACCTGAAACCGTCAGTGACTTTCCACTGGCCATACTGCAATGAAAAAAGCGCCCGAAGGTGGGCGCTCTTACTTTCCGGTTTGACCCGCAATACCTAGAACTTGCGTTTAAACTCAAGTTTGGCACTGACGATGTTGCGATCCAGGTTGCTATCCTGATCGTTTTCCAGGGTCGCCCCGATCAGGTCAATGCGGCCCAGCCAGGCACGACTCAGATTACGCTGGTAGCGCAACCCCACACCGTATTGGTTTCCATCCGTAGCGGTACCGACCGCATCCGAGTCTTTCCGGATCGATGCGCCTACCTCAAAAACAATCTGCTGACTCAGGTCAAACAGATAGGACACACCAATGGCCCCACCAAACACATCATTAGCAGTGGCATCCAGTGACTGGAAGCCGGTCAGGGCATCGCCTTCAAAAACAATACCGGTGTTTTTCAGAATACCGCCAGCGCCAGCAGCGCGCGCCAGAGACTGCGGATTATCAACACCGACAAAGAAGTTGAAGTAAGGAACAAGGGTGGAGGGCAAAGAAGTAATCAGCGAGTTTTCCAGCAACAGCACAGCGCCGGTGGCCGAATCACCGGCCGCATCATCCTGACCGAAATTGCCGATCACCCGAATGCTGTTGGACAGCCAGCCAAAATAGCGTTTGGTAAAGGCCACAGTGACGTTGTGATAATCATGGACATCCTGACTGCTCTGGTCATCGACAAAACCATAGCCGACTTCCCAGTATCCCTGATTGGCTTCCAGAAACGCCGTTGCACCAAAGACCGCAATCTCGTCTTTGTCCACGACATTATCCAGCGCATTCACATCATCAAAGCCGGCAAAGAAGGTGACATCATAGTTGGAGATATTCAGCATCCGGCTGTTTTTCGCCGGAATCGTCACCGCCAGACCGGTGAAGGCATCATCCACCCAGATCCCGTTCTGGAAGAACAGCGGCATCAGACCAAAAGAAAAGGGCAAATCCCAGGATTGATATTCACCCGTCGCCCCCGTAACCAGGTAACCCAGGTCACCCTCAAAGAACAGGGAATCGAAACGGAAGTCGCTTTCTAATTCGTCTTCGTCCTTGGTGGGGTCATCGTCATTGCGCACAATACGGGTAAAGCGGTTTCGCTCTTCAAAGGGCGTCAGCTTGGCGTGAATGCGCTCGGTACCGGTGAGGCGCCAGTCAATTTCGAGATTGAGGGTAGTCGCCAGGCGCTGCTCGGTCTCGTTGCCGTCATCGTTGAAACCACCGGCCAGTCGCCAGTCCCCATACACCGCAAACTCATGGTTCACCGGATTTTTACGGCCCAGCCAGTACGAGGACTCATTGATCGGGCCCACGCCGTAAATCGGATTACCCATCTCCAGCAGTGGCCGCGGGTTCTCGTTCTCGGATTTACCGCCATAGATCTCGAGCTGTGCATCGTATGAATAGTTCTGTTCCGGGTAGACCGGATCGGGACTGAATATGTCACTGGAGTGCTCAACCTTCCCGGCCTCTTCTGACATATCGATGTCTTTGGCTGCAAAAGCCACACCGAAGAAGCTGGAAGTCAGCAGAGTCGCCGCCAGTAGGTTCGTTGGTTTAAATACAGTCATTGCGTCGGCTCCCTTGTTTATTTCACTTCAAACTCAACGGTGTAGGGATGAATATCGATCATATTCTCATTCATCGCCTGCTCCATTTCGGAAGTTGCGCCGACAAAGCGCATGAAATAAATGGGTTCCGCCCTGCTCCGCATACGAACGGCCAGCTTGTAGCGACCCGGTTTGGTCAGATATTCACCCGGCACCGAATAACTCGCTTTTTTGTTGCCGAGCGGAGGAATACTGCGGCTTTCCATTCGCACAAATGGCGGGTGATTCATCACCGTCACCGGTTGTGCCGGTGGCCGGAGGAACGGGAGCTGATCCACGTCGAAGTTAACCGGCAGATACATTTCCCGATCCGTGCCTTTGACATTGGTCGTCAGGAATTTGGTCTGAAGATTGAAAAGCTGATCGTCATGGGCGATCTTGCCGGCGCGAACGTCCAGTGAATGCAGGTCTGCCATATCACCATTGCTATCGACATAGCCGGACTCCCAGACATTGTTGCCATCAGGGTCGATCAGCGCCACATTCAGCCAGATTTCCGGCTGTGCCCCCAGGGAGCCCGATGGCACGTTATGGCCGGAGTTGGTGTTTATCACGACATAGTGAAAGTCGAGATCCCTGCCGGCACGGGGGCTGTTGTCGAAGTAAGGACCATCCGTGTGAGTGCCGTTTTCCATGACCTGCTTGCGCGTCTTGGCACGGTAGGCCAGCTTTCTCTCGTTATCCTCGATGATCCAGCGGGCGTCTTCCCGATCAATCGGGTCGTCCCATATCTCAGGGAATTCGTAATCATCCGGGACATTGGATTCGAATTCACCCGTGCCCCAGCCCGCACGATAGTCAAAGGCCAGCCACTCTTTGATGGTCCAGCGCTTGGCATCGGGATGATGTGGGAAAATCCCCGGATGGGCGATGGAATAGCCCGGGCCATAGAAAGCGTGGTTGTAATGATCCCGATTTTCCTCTACCGGTCCGGTGATCAACTGCGCTGCAGGCGCCCGCTCAAACCCGGAGGGAACGCCAGGCACCCGGCCCATATGGCATTGTTGGCAGGTAACACCCTGTTTATGGGCAGGGGATGCGCGGTACTGGTCCCAGACCACCTCAAGCTTGATACCCAGGTTTACAGCAACCTGATGACAGGAAACGCAGAATTCAGATTCCCTGATCTGCTCAAACTGGATCGCTTCCCTGTGAATTTTCATGCCCATCTCATTGGGGTCACTGGATGTGGTCACCGAGTGTTTACCGGGATTCGCCAGAATTTCCTTAAGAGGGTCAGCAACAGTAGGCCCATAAACGGGCTGAGTGATATCCCCGGTCACCATGCGACGGGACCCGTTAACCTTGCCGTACTCTACGTTTACCCGGTGACAACTGACACAGGTCACCCCCTCGCGGGAGACGGGGAAACGATCCCAGGCGTCCGTGGCACGGGACTCACCCAAGGTTGTGCCCACACCCTGATGACAGCGCACACAAAAATTGCCAATCGTTGGGGCCAACTCGTTAATGGCCTGTTCAAACTTGTGGAACATGGGGGACAGCCCGGCATAGGCGTGGGCCGAAGCGCTCCATTCATCGTAAATCTTCTGGTGGCAGGCAGCGCACTGGTCAGCGCTGGGATAAAGACTTTCCGAGAAAACCTTGGCGTGGGGATCATCAGTCTGGGCCCATGCTCCACTTGTCCCCAGCGCAAAAAGCACCAGGAGCACGCGGCCAAGACTTTTCCAGCTGTAGCCCTGATTCCGGATCAATAGAAAATGACGCAAGAAATGGCGTCGCGAGAGATTCAAGAAGCTAAGCATGTTTATGGCCCGTCCCTTTTGGCTTTCTTTTTTTCGCCTGAGCATTACGCCCAATTCATTACAATTAATTTATAGTATACGAGTTGTTTTCAACTTTTAAAGAAAAAGACTGACTTTCACAACCTTTCAGGTTGGCATCTTTTGATTGATGGCCTTTCAGGCAAAACATCCTTCGCTATTTCGTTGATCTGGCACTCGTCAGCAGGGTCAGCTCCGCAACGCCTTTTGCAGATTCCCGGTCTGTCAGGAATGCCCTCAAGCGGTCACCCATGGTGCTGTTGTAGGAGAACTGATGATTTGTCGCCAGAGAATTGTAAGTATCGTTTGCGGTGTCCAGCGCAACCAGAAGGACAAAATCGCGACCATAGGGCTTGGTCACTTCCATCAGGTCGGTGAACGAGATTTTTGAATTGGTTGCAACACTGCGGGTTTCTGCATCGGTATAGGGGTAGATAACATTAATGGTGCCATCGGATGTGTAGTTCAGAATCATCAGGTGGCCGCCGTCAGGCAGACGCACTTCCAGCCCGATACGCTCGCCGGCAACCGCTGCACTGCCACGGGCCAGGGCGCTGAACCCGGCTTCAATATTCAGCCCTCGGGCGCTGTCGCGGGCTTCAGCGAACAGATCACTGAGCCAGCGCTCATACACTATCTGCTTTTCAATCACTGACAGATCAACGCGGCTCAGACTTCTTATAAGCTCGCCGCCATTGTCCACCACATGAATGATGCCAGTGTCGCCGGTTTCCTTGTCGCCCGCGATAAAACCAATATCGTAATTGTCCGATGCCAGCTGCACACCGGAGAGACCTGCCAAACCTTTTTTATCAATATTCAACACAGGGTCCACATAAACCCGGAATCCGGCCTCCTGAGGCGCCGGCTGATCAACCGCAGACTCCGTGCTTTCAGGACTCTCCACTGCAGCCGTGACCGTGACCGGCGTCGGGGTCGGGGTCGGGTTATCAAACAAAAACACACTGCGCTGCGCCAGACGGTCATCGTCCTGATTAATGGCCGGCAGGCCCTGTGGGGTATGGTTGAACCCGCGGCGTTTCATCAACGATTGCAGGGATTGCCGCAGCTCGGCATAGCTCACAGCGCCATCCTTGTTAATGTCAGCCGTTTCCGGAGCACTCATGAACCGCAGCAATGAGTCGGTGAAGGCACCGTGAGGATTATTATCAAACGTGTTGAACTCACCGATCATCCGCTCCGGGATGTCCTGGGCTTTTTCATGCTCGCCGGAGGCACCCAGATAAAAAACGTTTCTGTAGGGGTAGACCACTTCTTCCTCGTTCTGATCTTCCCACTCATCACTGCCAGCGGTCTCCAGGTCGGCCCCGAAGCCTCGCGGTACCAGCTGATTCAGGCTGAGGTGGCGGGTGGGCAGCTGCTCCTTGCGAAACGCGCCCCGGACAGTGTTACCTGAATAACAGGCATCGATGGCGACAAACAGATGCCTGTCATTGGCATCAAACTGCTCGAAGCGTGGCTTGAGGTCGTCACGCCCCACCACCAGTTTTTCCATCAGTTCCTCACGGCTACTCACCCCCGCGATGTCATGGGGAATAAAAGCGCCACTGGTCGTAGGCAGCGGTGCTCTGACCTCATAATCCTGGGCGCTGGTGCCATGGCCACTGAAGTAAATGAACACGTTGTCGCCCGGTTTGGTCCGCGCGTAAAGGGCATCAATGGACGTCAGGATCCGATTCTTGGACGCCTCTTCATCCAGCAAAACCTGCACTTCAGAATCTGCAAAATTCCATTTGTCCATCAGCAGCGTTCTGAGCGCGGCCACATCATATCGCGGCCCTTCAAGGGGCTGGGCGGGGTAGTCGCCCACGCCAATAAGCAGGGCATGATTCTTCGCCATTGCCAGCGGGGTGATCCCCATCGCCGACACTGCCAGACATATAAGCCCATACCTTTTCAGACTGCTCATCAAACGCCACTCCATCCTTGACCTTATTTTTCCGGTTCTTTTGGTATAGATGGACATGGCTCCGATTTCAATCGGAATCTACATGAAAATTCGGGCTTACCCCTGCTCGAACTCGCGAACCAGCTCCTGCAGGAAATAAAGCCCCGCCGAGCTAAGGAAGTAATGGCCAGCCCCCGAACGGAACAGAAGGTTACGCTTATCCAGATAATCGAGCGCTTCTGACAGGCCTTTTTCAAAGCGGGCGGCCCGAAGAATGTCCTGATACTCGTCATCCTGGGCCATGGCCGTCAGGTCTTGCTCATGCAATCCGGCATCGGGCCGGCCGAGATAATCCAGGTCCCGGCCGCTGCGCGCAAAATAACGGCCGATGAGTAACAGTATCACCTGCACCCGAAAAGCGTTTTCGTCGTGCTCTTCACTTTCGTCGTCACTGCTTTCCTTGAGAAAAAAGAAAGCGCCGATCTCGTTGAAGACCAGCTCACTGCCCAGGTGCTCATAGAAGGTCCGGAAGTGGGAAAGATGGTTGTACAGCAGGTTATAGAGTGGATTGGCCCGGAGCTCGGAGCGGTTGCTGTCCCAGATATCCCTTACAATCACCCGCCCGTTCTGAAACTCCCGATAAATAGCGGCGCTGTGAGCGGGCAAAATTTGCCCGAAGCTACCCGAGTTTTTTACATTTTCTGTAGATTCCGTGGCAACAGAGAAGTCAGACATACTGTGGCTCTTCTTTATTCATCGGATCATTATTTTCAAGGTGCCGCCTGCGGTAGACAAACTGCTCGCTGTCAGATGACTGATCCAGGATTCGGAAACGATTGGTGGTCACCACCTGCATCCCGTCCGGCGGGGAATTAATCAATCGGTTCAGGGCAGCAAGCAGGTCCGGGAAGCGGTAACCGGGAATGAAGTCCTCTAATCGACCATGCAGCTCCTGCACAAGATCCCGGGTTGGCCGAAGCTCCAGGGTTTCCAGCCACTTATAAAGCTGGTTGATCCGCTGAACGTCCACACGGGTGTGTCGGCCGCTGCCTTCCACTTCCTGCAGCACCGGCGCTTCCGCCTTGCGGCGAAGATCCGCAAGGCGCAAATTCAACTCGCTGAACAGCAGCTGGTAATAACTGGCTGACCCGCCAAACGCATAGTGTTTCGGCCGTTGCTGCGCCCGCAGGCCAACCAGAAAGCCGACACTGCGGGCGAAGTCCCCACCTTCCAGCCATTTCCGGCGCAAACTCAGGGTTTCAGTCTCATCCTTTAGTGAGCGCAATTTGCCGTAGAAATGCTCCATGGCGTTGTACTGGGCCATGCCCCGGCGAGTTTTGCGCAGGAAATGTTCCACCTCCTGAGCAACAGCCTGAATCGGCTTATGCAGCGCGTTCAGACTAATAGACGACCGGAACAGCTGGTCCGCCAGGCTTTGATCATCGTTTTGCTCCAACAGCCTGACCATGGCCTCCAGGGTTTCGAACAGGTTGCTGCCGTCAGGTAGGCGGGTATCCGGGTTCAGAAACATCATGGTGGGTTTGATGTGACGTTCGTACAGAGTCACGATCTGCTCGAACAGGTTCTGGCGAAACTCCAGGTATTTGTCCGGCGCCCGGCTGGCGTCACCCGACATCTCGGCCAACTGGGTGCTGATGGTCTGCATTCGCAGAACGTTCTGGCGCAGCAGGCCAATCAGCAGGCTGACCCGTTCATTCAGGTCATCCCGCAACTCCGTAAAGTCTGCATCGGCATCACTAAAACTGCTGGTTTCCAGCCGGTTGCGAACATCCCGAAGGGTCACCAGGTGGCCCCGCAGGCGGGCATCTGTCAGCTCCTGATAAAGCGAAGCGTTGCAGGCCCGCATCAGGTTTATCAGAGAATCCTGAAACACTAACCGGCGCTCGCCCTCGTCCTTCATGATGTCGATCACCAGGCCCGACCGGAACAGGTTGTCGGTATTTACGGCCAGGCGAACCCTTTCCTGGTCTGGCCTGCCAAGGTTCCGGGTGTAGTCCATCACCTCAGCCACCAGATCACTCTCCCGGATGTGGCGGGTTTCGTTCCGGTCCATTCGCTCAATCAACCGGAACAGAATCTTCGGGTGATCGAATAACAGGCGGGTTGTCTCCAGGGTGCTGAAGCGCTTACTCATCCACCTGCTCCAGCAGGCTGTTCTGTGCATGATCTGCCCAGTGGCTTAGTGGCTCACCGCCGGTAAAGCCCTCCGCGCCGCCCCAGAAAACCAGGGTTCGCTGTGGGCTGTAAGGGCGGGATGTGCGCATCTGCCCGACTTCCAGGTGGCGACCGATCAGATAGATCAGTTCCGCGCTGGCGCTGTGAGTCGCGGCCGAAAACAGATTAAAGCCCTGGTTACCAAGGCGCTCCAGCAGCGACGGCATCTGGCTGATGTCAACGCTGGCCATTTCGTCCAGCACCATGGGAAACGACAGCTTTACACCGGGATACAGCACGCGCCTGAGCAGACGGTACACCAGCTCCAGGTTGATCAGAGCCGTCGTGGAGGTGGACTGGCCCTTCTTGTCCATGGTGGTGGCGTTTTCCTTGCGGGTGCTGTAGGAAATGCCGGTAATCACCGCATCCATCGTCAGGCGTTTGCTGCCACCATGGTCACCGAAGAAGTCGGCCACAAATACCCGTAACCGGTCGTAAAAGGCATCCGATTGCAACTCGTTGCCATAAGGGTTGATGTTGTTGGCCTCTTCCACCAGGTTACGGAACTTGGGGTCGGTGTGAATCTGCACCCGGATTTCCACCAGATCATTGATCTGTACTCCGCCAAGCTCGCGGTTAAGCTGGGCTTCAAAGCGCTCAATATGTTCGTGGTTCGACTTCAGGGCCTGGCGGTAACTGGCAACGGTTTCATTGTGTACCGCAACCTGCTCTTCCAGCACCTGCCAGCGCTCTGTCATACCCGCAAACAGGTCCGACAGGCTCTTGAAGGTCTCGCGGATAACAGAAACCGCCGGGCTGTCTTTCTGTAACTCGCCATCGCTGTCTTCGTGTATGCCCTGATAAACAAACTGGCGCAGGTTATCCAGGATATTACGACGACCGGCTTCCAGTTTATCCAGCTGGCTCTGCAGGTCGTCAAAAGCGGCGGCCGAGACGGTTTCGGCAGCCAGCGGCTGATCCGCCTGAACAGTCTTCAAGTGGGGAAAACGGTGTTCTACCGTGCCAACACTCTTGCTGAGGCCCGCCAGCTCCCGCTCGCGCTCTTCAATACGATCCTTTTCTGCCTTGAGCCTGGCCGCCTTGTGCTGAACGGCGGCCTGTTTCTCCTGCTCCAGGCGGCCCTGCTCTTCCAGTTTGCCCAGCTGCTCCCCGGCCGCCTGTTGTTCCTCAGTCGCGTCACTCAGGGTGGTTGCTGCCAGCGGATAACGAACCAGTGTTTCCAGGTCTTTCTCAATGGCGTGGATTTCTTTTTCCGTGCGCTCGATCAACCGGGGCCGGTCCTGCTCCTGATTGCCGGTATCAGCCAGCTCCCGACGCTCCTTATCCAGGCCATTCAGCTCGCCTTCAATGTCCCGGCGCTGCCGGGCAAAGTCTTCCGGCCGGGCCGGCTGAGCCTGGTATTCCGCATCAAACCAGTCAAACCCCCGGTCATTCGGCACAAACAGCCGGGCGAACGCTTCGATGGCGGCTTTGCTGTTCGCATCCAGTGCCTGGCCCGGGCTGGCCATCATCATGCGGGGATCTACCGCTCTTAGCGGAGCGACCGTCGCTTCATCCAGTTGATTCTGAAGCTGCCACTGCTGCTTGCTTTCCCGCTCCTTAACAACCTCAAATTTCTGTTCCAGCTTGCGCCTGGCGTTCTGAATCTGCTCCAGACGGACCTCCGCCTGGGCGGCGCTTTTCAGCGCGGCCAGATGGCCCTTCTTGCGCTCAAACTCGTCCCGCTGAACCTCCTCGATTTCCTGTAGCGTCAGGTCGCCATACTGGGATACCAGTAAATCGCCGTCTTTCTGATTCTGCTCGGCCTGTTTGATGCGCCTTTCCGCCGAGCGGACTTCCCCTTTCAGGCTATCCGCATTCTGATTGAGCTTCTTCAGGGTTTGCTGCAGATGGCGCAGCGTATCGTTCTGCTCGGCATAGGCCTCAGCCGCCTGTTTACGTTGACTGCCAACCTCCGCCAGCGCACTGGCCACGCCGTCCCGGAAGGCAGCGAAATCGTGCTGGCTGCGCAGCAGGGTCTGATACGCCTGGTACTCGCTGTTGAGCTTCTCGAACCGGGGGCGTTCTTTTTCAATCCGGTTAAGCTGGATCTGCTGCTCCTTGAGTTGCTCGTGGCGATTGAGGAAGTCGTCGATATTGAAATCAAAGGCATCATCGGCAAACTTTTTATCAGCCTCGATGATGCTGGCCACGGCATTGGCCATCGCCTGATCGTCGGCTTTCATCTCGAAGAGCAGAAGAATCAGGGTGCGCAGCGACTGCACCCGGCGTTCGTCCGATTCCCCCAGCGGCAGCACGGAATAACGCACCGTATCAGCGTTCATCAGCTCGCTGCTGTACAGGGTGGTCTTGAGCTTCACCGGGTCATTGATAAAGCGGGTCTCTTTCGAGAGCTTCTTCACCGCATCCGACAGCCGACTGAATGACAGCTCAGGCACTGCCCTGCCAATGCCATCCTCATCATCCACATCCCAGAACAGCGGCCGCAGCTGATCGAAACTGACCGGCACAAAGGCGCGCCCATAACTGAGCTGGCTGGCGTTGTCGCGGTATAGAATCTGGCAGTGCACCCCCGCCGGATTTTCAGCCTCCATAATCAGAAAACTGAACTGGCTGGGGAAGTAATGCTGATAGCTTTCTTCATTGGTATAGAAGCTACCGGCGCTGGCATTGCGGAAGGCGAATTTCTTGCGGCTATTTTTGAAATTATTCTCTGGCAACAGGAACAGGCGTAGCGAATTCAACAGACTGGACTTGCCAAGATTGCCCGGCCCCAGAATCAGTCCGTGATTGTCGACCGGAATTTCCACGTAACAGAAACCGGCTGAATCAACCAGAACCAGGCGGCGAATGCCGAAGGAAAAGGTGCCGGGACTAACCTGAGTCTCACTCATCCAGAATTACTTCCTGTTCCATAAATTTACCGGTAGCGCGAAAAGCCCCGGCCAGCGACATAAACCCCAGATCTTCCGCCAGTGACAGGGCCCTTGTAAACCTTTCGGTAGAGTCCGGAATCCGGTGAAAATGAGCCAGCCAGGGCTGCCAGTCGGCTGGCTGAACAAACCGGGCCGTTTTGCCGAGCGCGGTCGAAACCGTGGAAAACATCTGAAGACCACCTGCATCATAATCAAAGGCACAAAGTACCTGATCGTAAGCGCCCAGCCAGTCCAGAACCGCGGCCCGGTTCACCCGGTTACCGCCCCCCAGAACCACATCGCATGCTTCCAGGCTCAATGGCCTGCCTAACGCCTCACTGGCGAAGGTCAGCATCTGGCGGTAACCGTAAAAATTGCGCTCGTTCTCCACCACCAATACACAGGGCGCCTGCCGAAAACCCATATCCACCGAATCGCCATCAATGACTACAACATCCGGCCGGCTGGACGAAATCCCCTGATGGTAAGCGAGAAGAAAACTGACGTTGGTACCATGGCGGTGTGAGTTGCCCTTTCGGGCAGCATCAGCACGACTGACAGGGGCTGCCACCGTATTCTGCAGCTCGGCGAATGCCGCATCATCCAGAACCCTGACAAGCCACCGGTTGGTCTGCACTTTCTCCGTGGCGAATAGTGCCCGATGGCGACAACGGAAGGGCTCCGGAAGCTTTTTCAGAAACGCGGCGTAGTTGATCGGCTGGCCCCGGATGATTTTCTGCAGATAGTCGTTCACCAGCCCACCCGCACTCTATGAGCTTTGTCGGCCAGCCCGGATAAGATCCGCAACCTTTTCCGCAATCATGATGGTCGGCGCATTGGTATTTCCGCCCACCAGTGTGGGCATCACGGATGCATCCACTACGCGCAGACCTTCCAGCCCGCGGACCTTCAACTCCGGATCTACCACGGCCAGGTCATCCACGCCCATTTTGCAGGTACCTACCGGGTGATAGATGGTATCCGCCCTGGCGCGAATATGCCGGGCCCATTCGTCATCGCTCATATCATCGTGAATGCCGAACATCTCGGACTGGCGGTATTGCGACAGCGCTGGCGCTTCCAGAATATCCCGGGTGATTTTAGCGCCCTTGATGGTCAGCTCCAGGTCTCGCTTATCCGACAGATAATTCGGGTCAATTGCCGGCTCCGCCATGGGGTCTGCGCTTTTCAGGAACACCCGGCCCCGGGATTTCGGCCGTAGATTGCATACGTGGCAACTGAAGCCGTGGCCCCAGTGCAGTTTCCGGGCGTGATCTTCCACAATCGACACCACAAAATGCAGTTGCAGGTCCGCCATTTCAAGCTCAGGGTCTGACTTCAGAAAGGCAGCGCCCTCGGCAAAGGGTGACGCCACCATGCCGGTTCCGTCTTTGCGCCATTGCAAGGAATGGCTGAGCATATTCTTCATGCCCGCAAGGCTGAAACCGAAGTTGTCCTTATCGTCGCTTTTGTAAGCCAGAATGAAATCCAAGTGATCCTGCAGGTTCTGCCCCACTCCCGGCAGCTCGTGAACCATGGAAATGCCGTGACGCGTGATATCTTCCGGACGGCCAACCCCGGACAGCTGCAGCAATTGCGGCGACCCGAAAGCACCTGCGGCAACAATCACCTCCTGATGGGCTGAAACAGTGTGGGTTTGCCCGCTGAGCCGGTATTCAACACCGGTAGCGCGCTTGCCATTAAAGACAATGCGGCTAGCGCGTGCGCCGGTCACTACTTTCAGGTTGTTTCGCTGCTCCATAACCGGGTAAAGATACGCAGCTGCCGTTGAACACCGCTCGCCATTGCGCTCTTTGTCGTGGAACTGGGTGACTTCATAAAGGCCCACACCCTCGTTATCGCCCTGGTTAAAATCATCGGTAGCGGGGTAGCCACACTCTTTGGCGGCCTCCACAAAGGCTTCCGACATGGGCCGGGGCGATCGCTGTTTACACACATGCAGTGGGCCATCGGCGCCGTGATAATCGCTGGCGCCCTCCTCGTGACATTCCGCCTTGCGGAAATACGGCAAGACATCATCCCAGCCCCAGCCCTGGCAACCCAGCGCTGCCCAGCTGTCGTAGTCCGCTTTGTGGCCACGGACATAGAGCATGGCATTGATCAGGCTGGAACCGCCCAACCCGCGACCCCTGGGCTGAAAGCCCCGGCGAGCATTGAGTTCTGGCTGCTCTTCTGTCGACAACGCCCAGTTATTGATTTTGCCCTTACCGGGCATCAGTGCCACCACCCCGGCCGGAGCACGAACCAGCAGGTGGTCGCCCTTGCCCCCGGCTTCCAGCAGGCAAACGCTGACGTCCGGGTCTTCGCTCAAACGGGCGGCCATTACGGCGCCGGCCGAACCGCCGCCAACAATTACATAGTCAAAAATCATAGATCGCACTTTTTTTGTTGAATAGTATTTTTGTGAACGTATCCGCCTTTCATGTTAAAGCGCAAGTTCCTGTCTGGATCATTCAGGAAATCCAGGGTCTTCTCCGGGCCATCGGTGCCATCAGAGCTGCCCATGTGATGAGCACCCGAGTATAGACAAAAAGCGCAGAAGGCGCGGTCCACAGGTGGCGTCCACGGCGGCAACTGGCCCGTCAAAAAGGCCGATCGTGGGCGTAACGGTAACCTGTCTGTCACCTGCCCCGCTTATGTTGATCTAAAGGCTGCCCGCCAGGCGTAATAATATTTAACTGGCGGAAGTCATCGTTTCAATTCATAAACACTATTCAGATCAAAGCAGTTCTTAAAAACAAATAGCAAGTGAGGTACCAACATGAGCATTCGACAGTTTTCCGGTCGTATTTTTTTCAGCGACAAAGCCATCAACCTGAAAATCGGTGGGCCGGTCAGTGAAGATGGGCAACAAAGCGTTATCGCCATGGACGAATCCAATCACAGCATTCGGGTTATCCGGTGCGATCTGGATTCGCTGAGCTTTCAGCAGTTGGCGAAAATGGTGAAGGATCAATTCGCACAGGCTGACATTCCGGCAATGCCGTCCCAGGCTAATGGGGCTCGGCATTGACGGATGTAATCGACTTATGAAATCGGCCAGCCCCCACGCCGGATTTCCGGCAGGCCGGTAACGTCAAAGTTGCAGAGATAGACCCAGGCCAGGCCAAAAGACGTTTCAAGCTGGCGGCGATCATAGTCACCGGATTGTGGTGATTGAGAGATATAGCCTTCAAGTACATCCAGCCGGTCAAAAACCTGTCCAGACACCTCATAGACTTCCACATCAACTCCCTCACTTGAGCAAAGCTTGGCTCCCGGATAGGGGCCAATATCGTAGAGGGTGATCCGGGTCATCTGGCAGCAGCCCAGAAATTGCGAGCCAGCCATTAAATGATGGTTCGATCCGCCTTTTTTGAGTGTGCCGTATACACCTACTTTGATAAGTTCCATGCTAAACCCGAGGGACATCTGCAAAAAAAGTGTTAAAGGATAATAAATGAAAGTGACCGACAACACCCACCACGAGAATCCCGGCCCAACGCTGGTTGCTTTCCATGGCCAGTGTATGGACTCCCACTGGCAGCCCCTCGGTGACCGAATAATGGGCGGACAATCTGATGGCAAGGTTGATTGCGCCGATGAAGGTATCGGCCTCTTCCAAGGCACAGTCCGGCTGGATAACGGTGGCGGCTTTGCCTCGGTAAAGGCGGACCTGCCAGAACCAGTCGATGCCACCCAATGGACCGGAATCGAATTGCCCGCACTGGGCGACGGGAAAACCTACAAAGTCGGCCTCCGAAACAGCACCGACCGGCGCAGCATTGTTTACCAGCATGCGTTCACACCCGATACGAAAGAGTGGAGCCGCATACAACTTCCGTTCAGTGATTTCATACCCACCTGGCGGGGCAAGACATTGACGGATGCGGAGCCACTGAACACCAGTCAGCTGGCGTCAGTAAGCCTGTTTGTTTCCGGGCGACAGGCTGGTGCGTTTGAGCTCAGGATGCGGGACTGGGTTCTTTACTGATTGCTACAAATCCGAAATACACTGAAGAAGGACATCAACCATGGCAAATCGCAAAGTACGCTGGGGAATCATCGGCACCGCTGAGATTGCCACCAAGGTCGTGGCGGGAATGCACGATGCGGAAAACGCGGAAGTTGCAGCCGTCGCCAGCCGATCACTTGACCGGGCACAGGCCTGGGCTGACGAACATAACGTGCCGCAGGCTTTTGGCTCCTATGAGGAGCTTCTGGCAGATGAGAGCATCGACGCCGTTTACCTGCCCATGCCAACCGCGCTTCGCAACGAATGGATCAAAAAAGCCGCCCGCGCCGGCAAGCACGTTTACGCCGAGAAACCGCTGGCCGAGGGCGTTGAAGACGCCATTGAAGTCTGCAAAGAAAACGGCGTTCAGTTCATGGACGGCACCATGTGGCTGCACAGCAACCGCACCCGGGAAATGGAGAAGCGCATTGGGAACGGTGACATCGGCGAAGTCCGGCGGGTAACCAGCGCATTCACCTTCAAGGCGCCCTCCAAGGAATGGTACGAAGGGGGCAATGGTCGCACCGACAAATCCCGCGAACCCATGGGCTGCTTTGGTGATCAGGGCTGGTACCCCGTCAGTGCAACCATGTGGAGCTTCGGGTACGAATTGCCCGAAAAAGTCCAGATGACGTCCGTCTCAAAGAACTCGATCGACACCATCGTCGCCTGCGGCGGCACCCTCTGGTTTTCAAACGGCCGCATGGCGACCTTCGATGCCGGCTGCGAACTTGCCCACCGCTCCCAGTTCGAAACCGTCGGCGACGCCGGCCTCATCAAGATTGACGACCTGGTGGGCGGACAAGGCAGAAGCGGCAACTTCGCAGCCTACGGAGAGCGCTTCACCGGCAGTTCGCGCTACATCCTGGGGGATGTTGAGGGCAAGGACACAGAGCAAGAGGTAGAGCCCTGTGACCACGTAGTGAAGCTCGTCGAGACATTCTCGGACATTGTTCTCACCGACAAGCTGGATGCTCAATGGCCGGACCGCAGTCTGGCCTGTCACCGGGTGATGTCGGCGCTTTTTGAGTCGGCGGAATCGGACGGGGTGGTTGTTTATCTTTAAGGCCATTTTAATAGGGCGAAACTCTGATAAGCTCTGGGTTATAGCCTCATAGCAGAACCGCACCTATGCAGACAGAAACGTCAGAGCGCACCGAAATAGCAAAGCTTCGCGACCAGCTGGGGCGATTCCCTGACATCCGCTTTGCCGTTCTGTTCGGCTCTATGGCTTGTGCTACTGAACGCCCGGACAGTGACATTGATGTGGCCGTTCAAGCCGATAAGCGGCTAACCGCTGACGAACGCATTGCTATCACCCAGGCACTTGCATTGGCCTTCAACCGGCCCGTCGACCTGATCGACCTGCGAACAGCCGGGCAACCACTCCTGGACCAGATTGTCTCAAAAGGTATTCAGGTGCTGGGCCCCAGGCGCTACTGGGCTGAGCTGATATTTCGCAACATCATGGAAAACGAAGATTTTGTACCCTATCAGAAACGCATACTCGAAGGACGACGCCGGGCATGGATGAACAACTCGTAGCACAGAAGCTGGAATCCCTCAGGCGCTGTATTCAGCGAGTGGAAACCCGATTACCGGCGGACCTTTCATCACTTCTGGAAGATCTGGATGCTCAGGATATCATCTCACTGAACCTGACACGGGCCGTGCAGATGTGCGTAGCTATCGCCTCTCACTGGCTGGCCGAACATGCCGAGGCAACTTCACCCAAAACCATGGGGCAAACGTTTGAAACGTTGGCAGCCTCCGGCGTAATCGATCATGGTCTCGCAGAGCGTATGAGAAAATCCGTTGGATTCCGGAACGTGATGGTTCATAACTATGACGACGTGAACTGGGAAATTGTTTTCTCGATCTGCAAATTCCATCTGAACGATTTCAGGGAATTCGCGCGGGTATTTTCCGATATGTTTGAGTGAAGTGCTATGGCAAAACTAGCCTTGGTCACCGGCGCCAGCGCGGGTATTGGCCATGAAACCTGCGCCCTGTTTGCGCGAAACGGCTACAGGGTAATCGCCCTGTCCCGAAAGCCAAGTGGCGTCGAATCCGCAGCTCTGGAGCTAACACTGGATCTGGAGTCCTTCGAGCAGATCGAAAGCCTTGCAGGCGAACTGGAAACTCAAATCGCCGACGCCGAGCAGGTGATTCTGGTCAACAACTCCGGTTACGGGCAATTCGGCGCGCTGCGGGACCTGACCGAAACCATGTGGCAAAAACAATTCAGCACCCACGTGTTCGGCCCCATCAAACTGGCCGCTGTCTGTTTACAGCTCTGCGAACAGCAAGGGATACCTTTACGGGTTATCGCCGTAAGCTCCGTGTTATCCATTGTGCCCCAGCGAATGAAAGGCGCTTACTGTGCCGCCAAATCCGCAATGAACGTCGCTCATGAGAGCTTCTGGTTTGATGAACAGGGCAGCGAAAGCCTGGACAGTGTCTCGCTTGTGCTTCCCGGGCCAGTGAAGACCCGGTTCAGGGAACATGCCCTGGCAGCCTTGCAGCCCGTGATTAGAATCGCGAGCACGGCACATCAGGAAAAGTACAAAGCAATGCAAGGAGCACTCGCGCCTGACGCGAAAATAAAGCCGTTCACAGCCAGTGCATCGGACGTGGCAAACAAGATCTACCGGGCTGCAGAAGCGACACGCCCCAAGCCACGATATCTGGTCACGCCGCAGACTTACGTTGCTTCATTGGTCACCCGTTTGCTTCCCTACTCTATCCAGCGAATCCTATTCAAATAGGGCGCTTTCTGATTTTGAGAACCATAAATCGTTCTGCTCGTAAGTTCTCGTTACCGAACAACGGGCAGAGAAGAATGCCTGATACCTCAAGAGCGCCCCATGAGCCTGATATCCAAACCTTTCGATGACAGTGGCGTAGACATGGTCGATGACATCGCCCGATACGGCCTGTGCATTTCAAAACGGATAGAACAGTTTCGCCAGCGCAACCGCCTGCAGGGCGAAACCGCGAATTCACTCTCGGGTTTGGATATAACCCTGGGGCTGTGCGACACCTTGTGCGGCATCATCGACAATACGTCTCACGAGCCCTACCGCACAGAATGCGCCCGCGCGGCCGATTCGATTTTCTTCGAATCCGTGTCCCCGGATTACCTCCCCCGCCAGGAGCCCTCGAACAATCACCCGAAGTCCCAGGCGCTTCTTCAGGAAATCAGCGCTATTCTGGCGGATGATCAAATTCTGCCGGCAGACGACAGCGTTCCACTGCAGACGGTGTTGATGGCGTTGGTCTGGTCGGCGTTGAGCTTTGCAACAGAGTCGTTACCCGCCGACCAGGCCCGTGACTGGGTCCGCGAGCGAATCATGGGTTCTGCGCACCCGCGCACTCACCATTAATCGCCAGGCCCGAACCCGGGGACTTCAGCCCCCGCGCTGGCGACGGGCCTTCTTGACCGCCCTGGACCGGCTCAGTTCATCCTTAACAAAGGCGCCAACAGCCCTGAGAATGCCCAACTCCGGATCCACCGCTTTATCATCCGCCAGCCGGAAAATCTGCTGGTAATACCAGGCCTGGCCACCCAGCACATTGATGACTTTGAGTGGCACCAGCGGACTGACCGGCGAGAAAAACCCCCGCTGGGCGAGCTTGACGTGATCTTCGTGGCAAACCGTCTTATCGATGCGACCCTCAAGCAGCTCCTTAGGCGTATACGGATCCGTGCACAGCGGCCGGCCAAGGCCAATCACATCGGTTTCGCCACTGGTCACCACCTCTTCCATAAAATCCCGCGTGCGGAAGCCACCGGTGACCATCAGCGGGCAATCGCACACCTCGCGAATCGTCTGCGCATAATCCAGGAAATACGCCTCCCGCTTGCGAGTGCTCTCCCGCATGGCCGGCTCGTCGCTCGCGGTTTCCGCATCCCCACTGTAACCAAGCAGCCGCGGCTGCTCGTAAGTGCCGCCGGATACCTCCAGCAGATCAATCCCCTCTTCATTGAGCCAGCGCACCACGCGCACAGACTCATCGAGCGTAAACCCGCCCTTGCGGAAATCGTCAGAGTTCAGCTTCACCGACACCGGAAACTCCGGCCCCACCGCAGCGCGCGTTGCCCGCACCGCCTCAAGCAGGAAACGGGCGCGATTTTCCAGCGACCCACCCCAGCGATCCGTGCGCTGATTGGTGACCGGCGACAGAAAAGACGACAACAGATACCCATGAGCCCCATGCACCTGAACGCCGGTGAAACCGGCCTCTTTAGCAATCCGGGCCACGTTGGCAAAGCGCTGAATAAAGTCCAGGATTTCCGGCTCTGTCAGTGCCCGCGGGCGGGCATAGTTGCCCATAAGCGATAGCTGCACCGCCGACGGCCCCATGGGGCGCGTGGTGACATAACGCGGCGACTGCCGACCGGCATGGGAAATCTGCATCCACAAATGATTGCCGTTGCGGGTGCCGGCTTTCGCCCAGGCGCGCAACTGCGCCATACCCTCCGGCTCTCCTTCTGCCGGCGCCGGATCAATCGCCACGTTACCCGGCCGCTCCAGCACCCGGTGATCAATCATCACGTTGCCGGTAATCAACAGCCCTGCCCCGCCATCGGCCCAGCGCCGATAGAGGGTTTCATGGCGGTGGGTGGCGTGCAGCTGATCGTCTGCCAGCCCTTCGGTCATGGCGGCCTTGGCGATTCGGTTGGGTAATACGGCTCCGCAGGGGAGTGTCAGAGGTTGGGCTAGTGGTGATCGGGGCATGGCATCATCCTGATGGTTTAAAATTTGTCGTTTTCGCATCATCGTCTGAGTTCAAAGAGCATGCAATGGCCATCAGGGCCCAAACAGTAACCAACGTAACGGCGCAGTTGCTGCACAATGGCGTTATCGATCCGAACGGTTCTTATCCCTCATGACGCCAGACCATGATCCTGGAAAGCTTATCCGCTACGATTAGGCTTAATCACCGTCTCAGAGAATCGATGTTTAAGCCATATCGTCTATGAGCAATTCGTAGAGGCAACCTCGAACTCCACGGAATGGCCAAGCAAATAGCGGTCATCAATATAAGCGCTGACCTTTTGCTGACACCAGTTCAGCGCAAGGTTTTGCTCTTCGTAATCGACGCCATCCCAACATTGCTGCAGGTCGGTTGCGCGATCGCTGGCTAAAAGCGCCTGGGATTGGGTAATCGTGCAGGAACTATAGGTGGTTGATTTAGAACCGTCGGAATTTTCACTCCCGCCACAAGCTGCGAGAATTGTGCATATTGGCAACACCGTTAGCAGACGTTTCATTTGGCAATCTCCTTTGTCTCACCACAGGCCAGTTGACTCAGTTCCACACTGATCTGCACTTCAACTTTTTCCCCAGGGAGACAAGGCTGCAACATAGCTACGCCTGCTCTCAGCAATCGATACTCACCGTTTACCCAAAGATCCACGGCCTTGCCTGACAAATTCAGGACAGATACTGATTGAGGGCGTTCAGCTTCGTTGCCTGCAAGCGCAATCGACGAAAACAGTAACCCGACGAAAAACATTCTTAATTGCATAAAATTCCTTAAATAAAGACAGTGATGAAGACTGAAATCCCTAGAATCTTGCGGAAAGACCCAGGCCGCCAGAGGCAGCAGAGACATCAACACCACCGCCACCAAAATCCTCATAATCACTGGCATCGCGGAAGTTGATCCAGAACTCCAAAGAAATGGGGTTCCAGTTGTAACCGATGCCACCGCCCAACATCAGACCGCTGAAGTCATACTCCTCAGAGAAACCGCTGTATTCGAGCGTCTCGCTGAAAAAACCAACCGAGCCATAAGCTTTGAAGCCTGTGGTTGCGAGTCCTGTGCCTGCAATCAGACTTCCCTCAATGGCAGTCAGATCGAGATTGGAGTCTTCCTCAAGACTCTGGTTGGCATAGGTCAAACGGAATCCAACATTGTCATTCACCGCGCCTGTTCCAAAGAGCGCAAAACCTGAGAAATCGTCGGACTCGACGCCGTAACCAACATCTGCCCGAATTACGGTGGCAAACGAGGCAATGCCAACAGAGAACTGTTTCTGTTCGGCGGTCTCATCTGCAAACACGGGTGTGGCGGAAACGGCCATTGCCGCAACTATGGCTACTTTCTTGAACATGGGTACATCCTTTTACTGAGCTTTGTTTAATATCCGAGGATCATTTGCACCACAATCGGGTGCACCGGTGCGGCTGAGCATTCCAGAGCAGACAATTGCTTGCCATGTAGCGTTATAAAAGCGATTTATGAACTGAGAAAGGACGATAACCGGAGGGGCCGACATCCATTGTCGCTAAAGATAAAGTTACATATTGTTTATGCGTATGATGATGCGGCATATCGAGCCAAAGTGGAAGAGGCCATTTGTAATCTTTTGCGACTTAATTAGTTGATTAATCTAGCATTTGCATATGTGAACTACTTCAGACTTGTTCGAGGCCCCGCACCAAGGTCAGGTGCCCCGGCGCACAACAGAACTCGTCTAATCGATCGGCCACACTGATTCGGGATCAGGCCTAAATTTCTTTCGGGATCGGGCTCTACCCCTTTCTGCGGACATTCTTAAAAAGACGCTAAACCACGATTTACTGCCTCAATCGCACCGGCCAGATACCCCGGAAACTCACGTGACCACTCACTGCCAATTCCGGTTAATCGGTTAGCCCATTCACCGGAGCTCGGTGATAAGGCAGGCCTGGGATGATCGCCAGAGGATCTTTGATCTGTATCCGTGGACGTATAAACCTCTTTCGCCCAATCCTTGAGAAACTCTGCCTCCGGATTTTCCGCTTGCGGACCAAAAATTCGCACAAACTGTGTGCGGCAAGCCGTCACAAGCTCTTCCTCAGAAACACGACGGCGCACGTCAGCAGGCACACCCAGGAAACCAAACAAGGCCGCCTTCCCTCCCTGAGTAGAGGCATCGTGAATCTCAACCATCGGCCCGAGCGCACTTCGAGCTTCCCCGGATAACCCTTGCTCCCGCCAGAAAGGCCGATCAAACACGGCAACATATTTTGCGTGAGGGGCCATCCAGGTATCTGTAGCCTGCCATTGTCTGGCAAGTTCATCCGGCAAGGCAGGCGAAAACGTTAGCTGAGACTCAACCAATCGGGGCGGCATTGCCAGCAACACATGTTCAGCGTTGTAGCTCAGGGTTTGCCCTTCAGCATTTTCGCTCAGCAGCTCGATACAGGGCTCTGAAATGCACAGGCTGCGAACCGTTTGGCCCGTCACTACCCGCGCTGGATCAAGCCGCTGATACAACGCATCAATGAGTGCATACATGCCACCGGCGATCCGCATTGAAGGTGGAGAGTTGACGTACCCGGCCGTTCGCTCAGGCGGCTG
>Ga0136557_1000685_pt1 | contig 24853 bp, 21 predicted proteins | sample AntRauTorckE6832_FD_104796 | JGI IMG/M metagenome (GOLD analysis project Ga0136557, IMG submission 104796) | Saline lake microbial communities from Rauer Islands, Antarctica - Metagenome Torckler E6 #832 | ecosystem: Environmental > Aquatic > Non-marine Saline and Alkaline > Saline | place...
AGGATATGCACCATCGCAACGCTGTTCAAATGCTTGGCATAGTCCAGGTCACTGAAGCGCACCGGGTGCTTCATGGTAAACAAGAACTCTTCCGGCATGTTTATTTTGACGCGCGACATAACAACTCCGTAAACATCGCTTTCATGTAGGCCACAATAATCTGTGGCCGGCGGCCGCCTTTAATACCGGCGATAACGACTGCGAAAACCGGGCATCCCGGGGCAGCCATGTCAGGGGCTGCGGGAATACCATCAGGGCGCCAATTTTAATCGCCCGGAACCCTAAAGTACACTTAAGCCGGTGCTAATAACACAGCACCTGGAAAACACAGGCTTGGTGCCTAGTTATAGTCGGCACTGACACAGGTTGCCTTGTTTTGACATATTCTCTAGGATGTTATGCCTTTGCATCAGCCTGGTTACCGGCCCGGTTGCCCCTGAACCGTCATAAGGAAGCCCTATGAAATACCAACTGCTCACGAGTAAAACGCTGGACCAAAAAACTGACTGCCTGGTACTGGGCGTCTGGGACAGAACCGGGCTCGATGCACCGTCAGATATGCTTGCCCCCCTCGTCAGCGAGCTATGTGATAACGTCATCAAGTCCCGCGACATTAACGGCAAGGTCGGCGAAACCCTGCTTATTCACGGACCTGCAAAAGCTGCTGCCAGCCGCGTGCTGCTGGTAGGCCTGGGTGACAAAAACAAGTTCGATGCCAAAGCCTACCGAAAAGTGGTGCGCGCCACGGCGCAGGCGTTGAACAAGACCACTGCAAAAACTGCACTGCTTAGTCTGATTCAACTGCCCATTACCAATCGGGATCCAGCGTGGGCTGCCACTCAGCTGGTGATGGAAATGGGCAACTCGCAGTACCGTTATGATCAGACCAAAAGCAGGAAAGCTGACAAACCCGCACTGAGCAGCATCGTCATTGCAGCGGCGCCCGATGCCGGGCGCAAGGCCCTGAATGATGCCATCAATGCTGGCGACGCTATCAGCCTGGGCATGAGCGTGGCGCGTGAACTGGGCAACCTACCCGCCAACATTTGCACACCGTCCTACCTGGCCGAGCGCGCCGTCGAGCTGGGCGTGCGCAACAAGAGCATCAAGACCAAAGTGCTGAATGAAAAACAGATGGAGAATCTGAAAATGGGTTCACTGTTATCCGTTGGTCGTGGTTCGAAAGAAGAATCACGCCTGATCGTCATGGAGTACAAAGGCAGCCGTAAAGCCAACTCGGCGCCTTATTGCCTGGTCGGCAAAGGCATCACTTTTGATACCGGCGGTATCAGCATAAAAGGCGGCGCCGGCATGGATGAGATGAAATTCGATATGTGCGGCGCTGCCAGTGTCATGGGCACGATGACCGCGATCGCCAAACTGGGCCTGCCGATCAATGTGACAGCAATCATCGCTGCTGCCGAAAACATGCCCAGCAGCACTGCAACCAAACCCGGCGACATCGTCACCAGCATGTCCGGCAAAACCATCGAGATCCTGAACACCGACGCCGAAGGACGGCTGGTACTGTGCGATGCATTGACATACGCCGAACGCTTCAAGCCCAAAACAGTTATCGACATCGCGACCCTCACGGGCGCGGCCGTTGCCACCTTCGGCGAGGTCAACACCGCCATGCTCAGCAACAATGAAGCGCTGGCCAAGGAACTGTTTGCGTTGGGCCAGGAAACTTTGGACAGCGTTTGGCAGCTACCCATGGATGACGAATATCAATCGCTGTTGGACAGCAACTTCGCCGACATCGCCAATATCGGCGGCCCCCGGGCAGGCACGATCACGGCGGCCTGTTTCCTGTCCCGCTTTGCCGAGAAATTCGAATGGGCGCACCTCGATATTGCCGGAACCGCGTGGCTGGGTGGTGGGCAAAAAGGCGGCACTGGCCGACCGGTGCCATTACTGGTCGAGTATCTGCGCCAGCAAAAAGCATAACACTCAGTCATGAGCGACGACTCGCTGCAAATATACAAAGAACAGCTGCTGTCCCTTAAAGCCGAGCTGAAAGCCATTCAGGCCGACAGCTCGCATGACAGCAAACCCGTCGAACTTGATCAAGCCATGGTGGGCCGTCTGTCACGCATGGATGCCATGCAGGGCCAGGCCATGGCGCAGGCGACTGCAAGGCGCCGCAAGGAACAGTTGCAACGCATAAAAGGCGCGTTGCGACGGCTCGACAGTGGTGACTTTGGTTATTGCGCTGTGTGTGATGATGAGATTGATCCAAAACGGTTAACAGTGGATCCAACTATCACGCGATGCATCAAGTGTAGTGTGTAAACCAATGTCTGGTTCGATTGGCAAACGCCACCAATGACAACATGACCGGCACTTCAACCAGCACGCCCGATGCGGCCATGGTGAAACGCTTTATCAGCCAGGGCTTGAAACAAGCGCCGGCAACAAGCTTCCCAGACCAATGCCAGACCATCAATCATCTACCTGCCTGCATGCATGCATGCATGCGTCTGACAGCCAAGCGCGTATCGGGTATACTTGCCAGCGTATCAATAGATCGAAAAACATCCCGAAAACCATCGCAACAGACTGACATCAGAGCCAGAGTAGACCGAGCACAGACATGGACAAGACTTACCAGCCCAAACAAATTGAACGACAGTGGTACAGCACCTGGGAAGCGCGCAACTATTTTGCGCCCAGCGGCGAAGGTGAATCCTACAGCATTGTCATTCCGCCCCCCAATGTCACTGGCCGTCTGCACATGGGCCATGGTTTCCAGAATGCCATCATGGACGCGCTGATTCGGTATCAGCGCATGATGGGCCGCAACACCCTGTGGCAGGTCGGCACGGACCACGCCGGTATTGCTACCCAGATGGTGGTAGAGCGCCGGCTGGAGCGCGACGGCCTCAAGCGCACAGACCTTGGCCGCGAAAAGTTCACCGACGAAGTGTGGAAGTGGAAAGAAGAGTCCGGTGGCATCATTACCCAGCAGATCCGTCGGCTGGGCGGCTCGATTGACTGGTCGCGTGAGCGTTTCACCATGGACGAAGGCCTGTCCGCAGCCGTGGAAGAAGTGTTTGTCCGTCTGTACGACGAAGATTTGATCTACCGGGGCAACCGTCTGGTCAACTGGGATCCCAGGCTGCACACCGCGGTGTCTGATCTGGAAGTGGTTGCGGAAGAAGAAGACGGTTTCTTCTGGTATTTCAAATACCCATTGGCCGATGGTGCCACCACCGCGGCTGGTGACAGCTTCATCAGCATCGCCACCACGCGTCCGGAAACGCTGCTTGGTGATACCGCTATCGCGGTCAATCCGGACGACCCTCGCTTCAGATCCTTGATTGGCAAATGGGTAGACCTGCCCCTGTGCAATCGTCGTATCCAGATTATTGCTGACGACTATGTCGATCCCGAGTTTGGTACTGGTTGTGTGAAAATTACGCCTGCGCATGACTTCAACGACTACGAGGTCGGCAAACGTCACGAACTGGAGATGATCAACATTTTCACCATCGACGCGGCGATCAACGACAATGCACCTGAAGCCTATCGCGGGCTGGAGCGCTTCGACGCGCGCAAGAAACTGGTCGCGGACATGGACGCCCTGGGCCTGCTGGCCAGGGTTGAACCACACAAATTGAAAGTACCGCGCGGCGACCGCACCGGCGTGGTAATTGAACCCTACCTGACCAACCAATGGTATGTCGCCGTCAAATCTCTGGCTGCGCCAGCCATCAAGGCGGTGGAAGACGGCGATATCGAATTTGTCCCCAAAAACTGGGAGAACACCTACTTTGCCTGGATGCGCGAACTGCAGGACTGGTGCATTTCGCGTCAGTTGTGGTGGGGCCATCGTATTCCAGCCTGGTACGACGCAGACGGCAATATCTATGTCGGTCGCAGTGAGGATCAGGTACGCGAGAAATACAGACTTGATGCCACCCTGAGCCTGCGCCAGGATGAAGATGTGCTGGATACCTGGTTCTCCTCGGCGTTGTGGACGTTTTCAACGCTTGGCTGGCCAGATGATCCAGCCACGCTTAAAACTTTTCACCCGACCAATGTACTGGTGACAGGTTTTGACATTATTTTCTTCTGGGTTGCCCGGATGATCATGATGACCATGAAGTTCACCGGTGAGATTCCGTTCCAGAAAGTGTATATCCACGGCCTGATCCGCGACGGCCAGGGCCAGAAAATGTCCAAGTCCAAGGGCAATGTACTGGACCCCATTGATCTCATCGACGGCATCACCCTGGAAGATCTGGTCACCAAACGCACCGAGGGCCTGATGCAGCCACAGTTGCAGGAGAAGATCGAAAAGAATACCCGCGCCGAGTTCCCCGACGGCATTACCGGTTACGGTACCGACGCGCTGCGTTATACCTATTACTCGCTGGCCTCCACCGGACGCGATATCAAGTTTGACCTGGGTCGCATGGAGGGTTTCCGCAACTTCTGCAACAAAATCTGGAATGCCTCACGTTACGTGATCATGAATACCGAAGAAAAGGACATTCAGTTTAGCGCCGACGATGCTGCCGACTTGCGCAATGACCCGAACCTGAGTCTGGCCGATATCTGGATTCTGTCTCGCTTGCAGCAGACCGTAACGCAGGTTCATGACCACATGGCGAGCTACCGCTTCGACCTGATGTCACAGGTCATCTACGACTTTTTCTGGAACGAATATTGTGACTGGTACGTTGAATTGTCCAAGCCCGTGTTGTGGGACGCCGACAATCAGCCGGAGAAAGCCCGTGCGGCAAGGCTGACGCTGCTGACGGTACTGGAAACCAGTTTACGCATGCTGCACCCGCTGATGCCATTTATCACCGAAGAAATCTGGCAGAAGATAGCAACGCTTATCGGTGTCAATACCGCCGATACCAGCATCATGCTGCAAGCCTATCCGCGCGTGGACGAAGCGTTGGTCAACACCAGCGCCGAAAGCGATATCGACTGGGTCAAAGGTGTCATCATTGGCGTGCGCAATATCCGCGGCGAAATGAACATCCCGCCGGGCAAGACCTTCCCTGCCCTGCTGCGCAAAACCAATGCGGAAGACGAGCGCCGCCTGGATGAGAACCTGCAGAACCTGCTCAAGCTGGCCAAGCTGTCAGAAATCCGCTGCCTGGCTCACAATGAAGAAGCACCGGTCAGCGCGACGCAGTTACATCAGGATATGGAAATTCTGGTGCCCTTGTCTGACCTGATCGATAAAGACGCAGAAAGCGCGCGTCTGCAAAAGGAGATCGGCAAGCTGGAGAAAAATCTCCACGGCATCAGCGGCAAACTGAACAATGAAAAATTTGTGCAGAATGCCCCGGCCGAGCTGGTAGAGGTTGAGCGCGAGCGTCAACGCACTGCGCAAGCCGCCATCATGGCACTAAACGAAAAACTGGCGGCCATTAAAGCGCTTTAGCCAGCAAAACGAAACGAATATCAAATTGACAGAATTTCTGATGCTCGCACGAATTGTCAATATACACTCGGCAACAGCAAACGCGCCACCCAGCAACATCGCCAGCCTTGTCGAGGTCTGGCCGTGCAGATGACAAACGCGCAGCCGGTTCAGTTCTGCAAACGCTGATTCAGCCGACAGCGTTCTCTACCATAACATCGCCCTGGGCCATTGCAGCCCCTGTGCTACCCGCCAATTTAACCAACGGCCCAGAGCCAGATGCTGGTCCAACTACCCAGCATCTGTCTCCGGGCCACCATGGCCGACGAGCGGCGTTGCCGTGCGTACACGCCGATTTGACGAGTCATGCCCGTGATGGATGACACGCCCTGTTCAGGCTCACCACCAATTGCAAGGTTTAACGGCAGGTCGACTCTCAATCAACATTTATTGTTGATGATGATACTCGTTCGCATTAATATGGGGAATAAATCATCTCCACCCTGGAGGAGCGCCTCTGATGCGCCACGACAACAGTATTTTACTGGAAATGGATCTAAGCACCGTCAGGCGCTTGTTGCGCGCCCGCGTTGTAAGTCTGGAAGATATGCACAGCGTCGACAGTCATGGTAAACAGCGGCTGCGCCGTGTGCTCTTGGAGGTGTTGAAGCAGGAACTGGCCAACTGTCCACAGTAACTCAAGGCAAAGGATAACAATCAGCGACGGAGGCGGCTGCAGCCAAGCTCGTCAGGCCACGCCACCGCCGCGGGACAGCGCAGGCACATTCAGCGTCTGGACGGCAAGGTCACTCATGACATTTTATTGCTTTTTTTGCGCCAGCAACCTCGCCAATGCCACTGTGCTGCCATCCGGGTCGTGACAGACAGTTTCAGCGTACTGAATGATCTCCAAGCCCAGCGCCGCCGTCTTTAATTCGCCAGCGGCAGCACGGAAATTGGCACTGGACGGTCCAGCAACCTGCTGATCAGTTTGCAGGTGAACTTCGGCAAGCACGTACCCACCCGGCACCAGACACTTCGCAGCCGAACGTAAAAGTGCAACATCAAGATAACGCATCATGATCACCAGACCGTAACGCTCCACTCCATCTGACGGTTCTGCAGGCAGTCCGTCATCCAGATCCTGTTCAATCCAGCTAATAGTCTTGAATGATGCTGCCTCTGCCGCCTGACTGCCTCGCAACAATGCCTCGGCGGAAATATCAACGGCGTCCACATCAAAACCCAGCGAAGCCAGATACAAGGCATTGCGCCCGGCACCGCAAGCCAGATCCAACGCCTTGTTTACCGGAAGCTGGATGATAGACAAGCAATCAACAAGAAAAACGGACGGGTGCCCGCGTTCGGCATAGGCGCCTTCCCGGTATCGGGTATCCCATTTTGTGCGGTCGGCATTACTCACCCATCAATCTCCCATTGGGGCTCATATCAACCCCCGGCACCAGCCCCCGGCTCAGCACTCGAACTCTGGCATCGAACAGCAAATGACGATACGCTGTCTCGTAAAATACCAGAGTCGGGTCCGTTATGAAATCACTTCGCACATACCTGTTGTGGCTGACATATCTCATGCTTTTGTGTCTGTATGTCCCGTTGACATACGCGCAATCCGAACCGACGCAGCACATCGTGGATGCCGATGGTCACCCAATGAGCCTTTGGGAGAAATCGGTAACAAACCCGAAAGGACATATCTTGCTGCATCACGGTCGTACCTGGAGTTCACTGCCTGATTTTGACCTTCAGGTGCCAGGTGAGGCCCTGTCCCTGATGGACGGGTTCAATCAACAAGGTTACAGCGTCTGGGCGCTGGACGCGCGTGGTTATGGTGGCACGCCCAGAGACCCAAGTGACTGGCTGACGCCGGACCGTGCCGCGCTGGACCTGGCCGTCGTACTGGAGTGGCTGCAGCGGCGCACCGGTCACAGCATCGACGTCTGGGGCTGGTCGTATGGCTCAATGATCGCTCAACTGACAGCCCAGCGCATGCCCGGACACATCAGAAGCCTGACACTGTTTGGTTACCCCACCGACCCTGATGTTAACATTCCTGTCAGCGCGGCCACGACTGAACCGGAACGTCGTGTCAACACAGCGCAAGGCGCGGCGTCGGACTTTATTACGCCAGGATCAATCAGCCAGGCGGCTATCGATGCCTACGTATCAGCATCACTGGCCGCAGACCCCATTCGTGCGGACTGGAACCAGCTGCATCAATGGAATGCCCTGGATGGCAAAGAGGTGTCAGTACCCACGCTGTTATTGCAGGCAGAGTTTGATCCGCTTGCTGACACGGACGCCCATGCCCGGCTGTTTGTCAGTCTTGCCAACCCGAACAAACAATGGGTTGTGCTGGCTGGCGGCGATCACGCTGCTTTGCTGGAAACTCCTCGGGCACGATTGATCAAAGCGTCAGTCGACTTTATGGCGTGGCTGGATGAATAACAAGCCCCGGGTCGGCCAGTAACGGCTACCCGATCGGCCAGTCAGCCGCATCGACCGAGTCCAGCGCCACCACCGGTGCATCGGGCGCCCAGCGGTCGATATACGCGCGCTGCGGATCGTACAGGGCCGTTTGTTTGTCGATATTAAAATGCCGGCCGCCGCGCGGATCAACACCTACACCGGCGATGTACTGCCAGTTGCCCCAGTTGGCAGCAACATCATAGTCGATCAGTTGATGTTCAAACCACGCTGCACCATAGCGCCAATCCATAGCCAGCTCGTTAATAAAGCAACTGGCAGCAATCTGCCGTCCGCGATTGGATAGATAACCGGTTTCCTTCAACTGACGCATGCACGCGTTGACCAATGGCCAGGGCGTATTGCCATGACACCATTTCTGATAGCGTTCCGGGTGCAGGCATCCATGCTGCGGTTTGTCTGTCAGGCCTTTCAGCGCGTAAAGTTTGTCGCCCTGCGCCAGCGCAAGCCACTGGTAGTATTCACGCCACAACAGCTCAAAAAACAACCATTGTGTTGACTCATTGCTGCCATGCGTCTTTTCATACTGACGAAGTGTTTGCGCTGCCCGCCTGAGCGACAGACAGCCGTGATTAAGCCAGGGGGACAGCTTTGATGAATTCTCCCAGCCATCAATTTCATCGCGAACTTGTTTGTAGCTCGATGGCAGTGTGCTGTTGAAATAGTTGTGCAGATGACCCTTGGCGGCGCTTTCACCACCGCCGATAGCGGCGATGCTGCGCTGTGCCTGCGACGCGGCAGGGCGGCGGTAATTGCCGGGGATCCACTCAGGCACGATACGCGCTGGCACAGCTCTGAGCACTGGGCGCGGCAGTGACATCGGTGCCTGCGCGGGAGGCGGAACTGTTAGCTGTTCTGCCTGTTTGCGAAACGGCGTGAAGCCTTTCAGCAGCTGTGCAGGCGCCATCGGTAGCTGCTGTTGATCGTACAGCGTGGTGCTGTCCACCTCCTCAATGTCCAGCTTCGGGAAGCGCTCAGCCAGGAACCTGAGCACTTTGCGCTCGTCGCTGCCAAATTGCCGGCTGCATATCAGCCGGTTAATCTTGTGTCTGGCGATAAGGCTGATGAGCTGCTGCTCGGGATAGCCGTACTCGACATACAGGTGTTGATCCAGCGCCGTCAGCGCAGCGGACAGCTCGTCCAGCGCTTGCTGCAAAAAGTGCCAGCGGTGCATGCCCATTGAGCTGATGTGATAGCGGTGCGGGTTGAACCAGCGCTGATTGACACAAAAAACACAAAGCAAGGCATCACTCTGCGCAGCGCGTGTCAGCGCGGGGTTATCATCTAGCCGGAGATCCTGGGTGATCCAGTACAGCGTTGTGATCATCGTTAAATCCTGCGGTCTCGGTTGACCTTTGGGTAGTGGTGAGTATGCTTAACGTGGCATGGCATTACAACAACAAGGAGCTACCATGATCAGATTACCGAAACACCATCTAGCAATAGCCGGCGTGCTTGCTGTCGTGCTGACCGGTTGCACCAATATGGCTGCAACCGGCGGAAACAGCATTACCGGACAGGGCATGCCCAACCCAAACCCGGTGGTGACCCAAAACTGGGGCGAGCTGCCCGAAGGCCGGGAATGGGGCTCTACCGCCGGCGTTGATATTGATCCGTTTGATGGCCATATATGGGCCTACGAGCGCTGCGGCGCCGGCAGCTTCGGGTCTGGTGTACCGATCAATTGTCATACCAATCCAGTGGCTCCCATCTTCAAGTTCGACCGTCATACCGGTGAGGTACTGGCCAATTTTGGCGCCGGTGTCATGGTGACCCCCCACGGTATACATGTCGATGATACAGGCAATGTGTGGGTGACCGACTTTGCCACCAACGCCGAAGGCACTAAAGGTCAGCAGGTACACAAATTCAGCCCGACTGGCGAGCTGCTCTTGAGTCTGGGCACCCCAGGGCAAACCGGCAACGACGGCGCACATTTTAATCAACCCAATGATGTGGTGCTGGGGCCCGACGGCAGCATTTATGTGTCGGACGGCCACAGTGGTCAGGGCATGACGACCAACCAGGCCATGTCCGAAGGACGTGCCAATGGGCAAACCGCACGTGTTATGAAATTCTCGTCAGACGGTAGCTTCATCAAACAGTGGGGCCAGATTGGCGTGCGCCATGGCGAATTTCGCACGCCTCACGCGCTGGATTTTGATTCGCAGGGTCGCCTTTGGGTCGCCGATCGCGGCAATCACCGGCTGGAAATATTTGACCAGGAAGGTAATTACCTGGAATCACGCTACATGTTCAGCCGTGTCAGTGGCATCTTTATTACCGATGACGACATGCTGTATGCCATTGATTCGGAGTCCAGCCCGACCAACCATGTGGGCTGGCGCAATGGCGTGCGCATCGGGCACATCGATCATGATCATGTGACCGGTTTCATCCCACCGTTTGAGCGCGACGACCGTGTCTATCAGGGAACCGCCGGTGAAGGCGTGGCGGTGGATGCCGATGGCAATGTTTATGCGGCCGAAGGCCCTAACTCCTTGAGTCAGGCAGGCGGTGCCTTTACCAGATACTCGGTGGATTGACGGCTCACCGGATGATTAAAGGGATAGTTTTAATCATCCGGTGACCAGGGTCAGCGGCTCCTTTATAGCCGCGACCGTGTCAGCTGCACATCAGCATTTCGCCACTGATCCTGAAACTGCCGATGTACGAGCTGCGCTTCAGCTGTTTTACCCTGTGCTTCAAGCGCCTGGTAGAGACCAAAATTGGCCCAGCCGTTCTGCTGATTCCATTCCATATCTTTGCGGTAGACCGCCTCGGCTGCCTCTGCACGCCCAGCGTCCAGCAACGCCGCGCCCAGGTACAGGCGTACCGAATGCGACCAGTCCGGCGGCTCGGTGTAATTCAGATTGTCCTGGAATTGCACCGCCTGCTCATAGTGTAAAATGGCCGCATCAATATTGCCCTGGGCCTCTTCCATCTCGCCCAGCAACGCGTGCATGGCCAGCGTCAGAACATGCGCGGCGGGCGTGGGGCCAACGCCTTGATTGACATCATCAGCCTGAATCTGCTCACGGATGTTATCCAGCTCCAGCTGTGCCAGCTCTGTGTGCCCTTTGGCCACATGCGCGCTGCCCATCACGTAGCTGAGCATGCCCTTCAAATACGGGGTGGTGGCGCTTTCCAGGTAGGCTGCATGATCCGCATGGATCTTGTCCCACCGCGCAAACACCTTATCAATGACCCATTCATGCGCGATGTTCTTCTGACCCCGACCACTGGCAGCAGATGCATTGGCCGCGTTGCGTGCGGCCGCTTCCGACGCCTGGGCATAGTTTCCCTGCAACATATTGGCATAACGCACAAAGTCCAGCGCGTGCGCGGCATGAGACCGGTGAGACAGGGAATATGTGCCGATGGTCGGGAAATTGGTATCGCCCCAGATTTCGGCAAATTGCTGATCAACGATCTGCGAACGCTCGTTGCTACTCACGGCTTTCTCGTATTCGCCCACACGCAGATAAATGTGACCAGGCATGTGCACCATATGCCCTGAGATGGGCACGATTGCCTCCAGCTTTTGCGCGGCAGGCAGGGCCAATTCCGGCTCTGAAGACGCTTCCATCAGATGGATATACAGGTGGTTGGCACCCGGATGATTGTGCTCCACGGCCATCGCCGTTTCCAGCGCACTCTGGGCCAGTGCAGTGCCTGGTTTTGCAGAACCGTCAATATCCCAATAATCCCAGCGTGTGGTGTTCATGTACGCTTCTGCATATACCGTGGCAATATCGGGGTCATCCGGGTATTGATGATGCAGTTCGCGCATGGCACCCAGGTAAGCCGCATCGCGCTCGCGATCATCGGGAATCGCGTCTTTGTTGTAAAGCACGAACAGCGCATTGATCATATCCTGCTCTTTGACAGAGCCGTTGTTGGACAGCGCCAGTGCCTGGCGAATCGCGGCCAGGCCGGCGCCCTGAGGGTCATCCGGCAGGTTGGCATAGCGGCTGTTCGGGTTGGGACCAGCCGCATGCGCCAGCCCCCAATACGGCATGGGGTTGTCCGGCTCCAGACGGGTCGCTTCCTGATAGGACGCTATGGATTCAGGGAAGTAAAAACTCCAGGCCATACGCAGGCCCTGATCAAAGAACGCCTGAGCATCAGGCTGCTCTAAAGACGTCGGCCGACTGTACGTGCCGCCGCCCGGCACCAGCACGGCCAAAGCCTCTTCTTGCGCCAGCGATGGCGTGACGGACACAAGCCCCCACAGAATAATGAGGGCATACAACAATCGTTTCATAAAGCGCTCCGATATTTCTTATTTATTTGATAACGAGCCCAGAGTATAACGTGAACTGAGCAGATAATCAGCGCAGGAAGTGATCGGCGGCTTACTGAGCAAACCGCGCAGCAAGGTGTGCACGAGCTGCCTGCTGCAGCTATTAAACTGCGAAATGCAGTGGCTCACTCGGGCGGCACCAAACGCAGTATCTCGGCGGTGACCGACTCTACTTTGTCGCGACTGTAGAACAACGGGAAGTAGCGGTTATTGATCCACTCCTCAAACAGATTGTTGTAAAACGGGCTGTCCGGATCGCCTGACTGGCCCGGTGTATTGGAGGCCAGCGTGCGGTCGAAGTCTTCGGTATCCACGATCATGCGGAACGAGGCGCCGCTGGTCTGATTGTCACCGTAAGAGGTGTTGCTCACGGTATAACTATAGCCGTGCCGGGGGGCAGGTCCCACTTCCAGCGATGCGCGCAACTCGTCGTTGACCGCTGCGCTCATCGGGTGGCGCAAGCGAACATGTTTGTAATCCTCCTGACCATATTGCCAGGCCGCCATGTCGTTGCCAAAGCGCGCACGCAGGTCCTCGACAGCAGCGGCCAGAGCATCGTGCAACAAGCGATTACGACTGGCAGTAGGGTTATCCCCGAAACGGCCGTCGGGAGACAGCAGGCGATCCACGGTCGGTTTCATCTGCAGCAGGCCGATATAATCCTGCGCGGCTGCTGGCACAAAAAGTACCGACACGCGCGCGCGCAGCTCACGCTCCCAGGCCATGTAAATACCGGCAGCCACCGAATCGATATCCATCCGGTAATTCCAGTCCATCAGCTGTTGACGGGCTCGCTCCACTGCCCGGCTGTCGTGTTCCAGACCCGTCAGCAACGGCACCAGTGTGCGCGCTGGAATGGACAGGGAATCATTCTGCAACTGCGCCATGTCCTGCAGATTAAATTTTTTGCCAGAGGCCAGCACTTCGCGCACGCGGTTGCTGCGGTAGGGATCGGTCCAGGTCCAGCCTACCGCGTTACGGAACGGATAATTGTCCGGCACCATATTTTCATTGGACGTGTTCCAGAATCCCTGCTCCGGATTGGTCGCGTTGGGCAGCGCCAGTATCGGCAGATAACCATCCCATTCGTAGCGCCCGTCACCGGGCACCGGCAACAGACCATCCCAATTAGGCCGCAGTGGCGCGACACCCACCGCCTGGTAACCGATGTTGCCGTCGCGGTCGGCCCACACGAAATTTTCACCGGGCAGACGGCTGTAAGCCGCCTGCTCGCGGAACTCCTCCCAGCTGCGCGCCTGACTCATGCGCAGTCCGGCCAGATAAGGCGCCGCGCCGATATCCAGCCAGGCCAGCCGCAGGGCAAATGCAGCCTGCTGATCGGGACGCTCGTGAACAACCGGGCCGTGCCGGGTGTATTTCAACTCTACCGTGCGGGTTCCGCCGCCACGAACGGCAATCTCTGTTTCTTCGATCCGCATGGTTTCCCAGCGGTCCTGGTAGCGATAGCGATGCGGATCATCGGGGTGCGTTTCGTAGATATACAGGTCTTCGCTGTCCACCTGGAATACAGTCAACCCCCACGCACCAAAGCCGTTGTGGCCGATGGAAATACCGGGCAGCGAGGGTTCACCGCCGCCGACTATATTCCAGCCGGGGCCGTTCAGATGCACAAAGTAACGCAATGCCGGCGCCCCCACCACGCGGTGCGGATCATTGGCCATGATCGGGTAGCCGCTCTCGCTCAGTGAACCGTTAACCACCCAGTTGTTACTGCCAATGTCGTGATTGCGCCCCAGCACTTCCGTCTGTGTGGCCGCCAACTGATCGTTGAGCTGTTCGGCAACCCGTTCACGGCTGGCCGTGTCGGTGGCCCGGTACTGCGAATCAATGTCTTCCGGCAGGAAAGACACACTGCTGCGCGCCGCGCTGTACAGGCGCAGGATATCGTCATGCAGCAGCGCGGGATCAATAACCTCGTCGAACTGCAGGTCGGGTTCGTCCGGATGGAACCAGATCAGGTCCTTCACGATCTCGCTGCTGGTGCGCTGCACGGCGCGCGCAAGATTGAGCTCCTCCCGGATATTGCCAACCAGTCCCTGGTGGCGTGAGATGACGATTTCCGGTGTCCAGTGCTGCGGCTGCAGATCCATGAGCCGGAATTCGAGTGGCAGTCGTGAAGGATCAGCCGCCATCTCTTCGATGTAGGCGTTGATACCCGCGACAAACGCGGGAATGATCTCATCACCCCGCGGGTGATAATGACGCATCTCCTGCTGCAGATCGCCACGAAAACGCATCAGCCGTGCGCCAATATCATGATCCAGCATGCGCTCGCCCATCAGTTCGGCCATGGTGCCGGTGGCCTGGCGCCGCCAGATCTCCAACTGGAACAAACGGTCGCGGGCGGCGTTGTAGCCCTGAGCAAAAAACAGATCACGCTCCGTTTGCGCATAAATGTGTGACACTCCCCAGGCATCCTTAAGGATCTCCACCGGCGCTTCCAGACCATCCATGATCAGGGAACGCTCATCTGCCGACCTTGCGCTGACGCTCCAAAGACAGAGCGTCAGCAGAAAGAAGAGCAGAGTCATGGACGGGACGCAGCGCTGGAGAGTATGCGGGATGGTGGTCATGGCGGACCTCTTGATTGGGTAACAGGGCGATTAGACAACAGGGCGATTGAGCATCAGGGCGGCCGGCCAACCCGGCACCGGTTTATTTATATCACATCTTACGCAGCCTGAGCAGATCCCGCCCGGCTTCCCACAACGGGAACATGGCAATTATGATCAGCGTAAGCATTGCACTGCGCTCAAGATCCACCAGTTCGAAGACACCCTGCCATTGATCAATATCAGCGCTTAATAAAGGCCCGCTTGCCGCCAACGTCAGGGTGGCTGCCACCAAAGCCAGATTCAGCGCAATATTGCCCATCAACATGCGGTGACTCCAGAGCCGCTGGCGCAGCTGCCATAAACTGACGACAATCCCCAGCACCGCCAACGGGCTGAACCATTTCAGCAACAGATGCGTTTGATCGCTGAGCACAAAGCCACTGCTCTCTGCCTGATCCGCCGACATCCACACCGGATACCAGATGACCACCAGCAAAAACGTATAGGTCGCCAGATCAGTGAAGATGTCCTGCACAGAAATATGCTGCCAGCCCGGGCCTGCTTTGGGTAGATGCTCGGGCTGCCAGTCTGTTTCGCACGCGTCGGATTGCGTGGGCGGCTGCCGCGACATTGCCCAGAACCCCAGCGTGATGCAGGCAAAACCGAAAATGGCATCATCCAGAAAACCGCTGGCCAGACTGAACAGATAGCGGACCAGGCCCATATCAGCGCTGGACAACCAAGACACCGTGGTCTGCACCACTTGTAACAGAAACAGAATGCCCAGCACCATAAACAGCGTGTTCTGATACAGCGGCATATAAGACAAACGGATCAGCGGTTGGGGAGGCACAAACTGCCGTGCGACGACACGCGGGTGCCCCATGTGTTTCAGTACCGCGACGATATCGATGTCAGCCAGCTCACCTTTTTGCTCCGCCAGCGCATCCAGCTGATCCATGATATTGGCTTGCAACTCGCGCCCAATCTCCTGTTGCTTACTCTCGGGTAGTTCGCGCTGCACCGCAGCGATATAACGTTGCACCAGATCCATCAGTTGCTCTCCTGTGTTGCGCCGCCCAGCAAACTGCTCAGGGCTGCGTTCAATTGTTGCCACTCATCGGTTAACTGACTCAGTAGATCCGCGCCAAGCTCTGAGAGCTGGTAATAGCGGCGCTCACGGCCCTCACCCTGCTGCCATTCGCTGTCCAGTAAGCCCTGCTCTGCCAGTCGGCGGATCAATGGGTACAAGGTGCCTTCATCAATCTCGATACCACGTTCTTGCAACTGCCTGCGCAGCGAGTAGCCATAGTGCGGTTGCTTTAATGATGCCAGTACTGCCAGCACCAACACGCCGCGGCGAAGTTCAAGTCGCATTTTGTCCAGCTGTGCTGTTGTCATCGATTTATTCCCATACTGTGCGTCATATACTGTGTAGTGCACAGCAATATACTAGGCGACACACAGTATAAAGGCAAGCAATTCCATCAAAACCATAAAAGTTATTTTTTCTATATATATTAGATATTTAATATTATTAATCGGTACTTCGGGTTCCAGCATCGCATCTAGAAATGCATCGGTACCAGTGGCACAAACAAGCTGCAGGTGGCTAATGTAGAGCGATATCGTACTTGTTTAGTGCTATATCGTACTATATACTGCAATTTCCTACCGCCATGATCCGAGGCAAACGTCATGAACACAACACGCAGTCAACCCGCCAGGTCCCGACCAGCCCTGTCCCGAAGACGGTTTATCGCAACCGTCAGCGGTGGCCTTATTTTCGCGGCAGGTGCAGGCATTGCAGGGTTCTCACTCACCCGAACGCCCCATGTCGCGTTGGCGCCCTGGACCGAAGCGGGCCAATATACCGAGCCGCGCCGTTTTGCCCTGTCATACGCGATATTGGCGCCAAATCCGCATAATCTGCAGCCGTGGCTGGTGGATCTGACAGAGCCCGATGTGGTGACACTGCTGGCAGACCCCGACCGACGACTGCCAGAAACAGACCCCTTTGACCGTCAACTGACCATTGGGCTGGGCGGCTTTCTTGAGTTGATGCGTATAGCCGCCTCAACGCAGGGGTATGAGATTGACCTGACCCTGTTTCCCGAAGGATCAGACAAACTATTGCTTGGTTCACGGCCTGTCGCCCGCGCACACTTTCGGCCAGTTTCATCGGCAGCCGATCCTCTGTTCAACAGCATCCTGCAACGTCGGTCCACTAAAGAGCCATTTGACATGCAACAGCAGGTCGATGACGACGCCATCGACGCCCTCTCCCCGGCTATAGAGGATGTGAGGTTTGCAGGAACCCGCCATGCCGACCAAGTCGCCGCCTTACGGTCTCTAATCTGGAACGCCTTTAAAGTCGAGCATGAAACACCCCCCAAACTGCAGGAAAGCATTGATCTGATGCGCATGGGCAAGGCGGCCATCAATGCCACACCGGACGGTATTGATATTGGCGGCATGCCACTGGAAGGGCTTGAGCGTCTCGGCTTGATGACGCGTCAGGATCTGGCCACACAGGGGTCTTTCGCCTATCAGACTGGCCTGGACATGTATCAGGACATGTTTGCGGCGACGCCTGCTTTTGTCTGGCTGGCCACGCCGGACAATCATCGCGACAATCAAATTGCAGCCGGTCGTGCATGGTTGCGGTTGAACCTGCTGACAACACAACATGGCATGGCGCTGCATCCTGTGAGCCAGTGCCTGCAGGAATATCCGGAAATGAAAGCACACTACCAGCGTGTGCATCAGCTGCTGGCAGCGCGCGGAGAAACCGTGCAGATGCTGGGCCGTTTGGGGTATGCTGCGCCAGTACCGCCAACACCGCGATGGAGACTGGATGAGAAAGTCAGAGCCACCTGAAACGTCCGCAATCAGCGACGCACAGCTGATGTTCGACGTGCTTAACGAGATCGGCATTATTGCTCAACTGAGTCGATCACTGCTGGAAAGCAGGCTGGGGAACGGATTAACACAACACCATTTCGGCGCGCTTAATCATCTGGTGCGCCTGGGTGATGGCCGGACCCCGCTTGAGATGGCCCGTGCCTTTCAGGTACCCAAAACCAGCATGTCACATACCCTGGCCGGGCTGGAGAAGCGGGAACTGATCCGCATGGTGCCCAATCCGCAGGACGGACGTGGCAAACTGATTTATCTGACAGAGGCGGGTCGTGTATTGCGTGACAATGCTATCCACACCATCACGCCCGACATCATGACCATGATCCCCCAGTTTGGCGCAGACGACGCCAGTACCGCTCTGCCACTTTTGCGCAAGCTGCGCGCACTGCTCGACATCGCCCGGGATTGATGCAGGCGGATGCGGTATGTATCAATCGTGCCTATCGGGCTTCACATTTCCTAAACAGCCGAAGTTGAGCACTGGCTCTTGCATATCATGAGGCTTTTCTAAAGTGCCAGCAAAATCGGGATAGAGCCCCTGATTATTTTTCTTCGACCTTGTTCATCTGAGTGCCGCAGCAGATCTCAGAATGCGGCATTTTGTCGGGGCACGGGCAGCCGACTTCATATACCAGTTCGGCCTTACACGATTCACAACGGTAGCGTTCGCCTGCTTCTCTGGACATCTTTGTTTCTCCTGAAGATTGTAGTCTGTCATGACTGCATGACTTAACAGCTCGCGCTCGATAGTGTCATTGTGCGTTGATAAACTCAAGGCCCAGAAGGTGTCATACATTGATCTGAATCATCAATTTGATGTCTGCTACTGCACTGACATTGAACAGCACCTTGAATCGCCGATATTGCCCGGCTATTCTGCAGGATGGGCAGACACTGTGGGGCAAGAGTTTCACTTTTCGCAGGATGCCAACGGTGTTGTGTACTTCACATCCACCCGCCCGGGTGGTTATGGTGGCATGGACATCTGGGGAGCGCAGCAACCGGGCGTCAACGAATGGGAAACTGCGTTTACCCTCGGGCCAAAAAACAATACCTCTGCAGCTGATAAGTGTCCAGCGTTACCTCCGGGCGGCAACACCATGATCTGGCTCTCATCGAGGCAGGACAACAATCTGGGAAATTTCGATATCTTCTGGACCAATATGTCAAATTTTAAAATAGCCGCACCCTGAATTAACCAGGCACCCGCCAGCTCCGACACTGAACAATAGAATGCGGCGATATGTCGCATTCTATTGTTGACGACCTTGCCGCATCATATCCGTACTAAAACTGTGTTTGCCCAATATGGCGGCGAATCGCGGGACCCTGGATATATCGGAGCACTTATGCATTCAACACTGAGACCTGTTGCTTTTCCCCTGTCAAAGATGGCGATGGCTATCACCCTGTCACTTGCAGCAGGCATCGTCGCCGCTGCTGACGATCAAATTGAATTGATCATCGTTGAAGGGCAACAGCATCGTACCAGCACACATATGCAGAGCGTCAGCGAAGCGGACGTTAAAAAACTATCAGCTGCCACCAGTGACACAGCAAGCCTGCTATCGATGTTAGCGGGCGTCAGTGTCAATCAAACCGGGGCAGTGTCCAGTTTGCCTATGATCCGCGGTCTGTCTGATGATCGCCTGCGCATCAAGATAGATGGCATGGATCTGATCGCAGCCTGCCCGAACCACATGAACCCGCCCTTGTCCTACATGGCACCTAGCGATGTCGGACAGATGACAGTTTTTGCCGGCATCACGCCGGTCAGTGTCGGCGGCGACAGCATCGGCGGTACGATTATCAGTGAATCCCGCTTACCTGAATTTGCCGATACCGCGACTTTCGAAGGCAGTGTTGGCGGCTTCAATCGCAGCAACAACAATGCCCGCGGCACCAATGTCAGCCTGAGCCGAAACAGTGAAAACCTGTTCATAAATTACAGCGGCAGCTACAGCAAGGGCGCTAACTATACCGCAGCAAAAGAGTTTAAAACCGTGAGCCAAACCGGCCGTCCCGGGCACACCCTGGCTGCGGATGAGGTCGGTTCAACAGCCTACGAAACGCAGAACCACAATCTGCGGCTGGCAGTCAGGACAGAGAAGGACTTATTCGACGCGCAGCTGGGTTATCAAAGTATGCCGACCCAACTCTACCCCAATCAGCGCATGGACTTGCTGGATAACCAGCAGGTACGTCTGAATCTGAGCTGGCAGCGCGACGCCAGCTGGGGGCAGCTGCAGACCCGGTTTTATCATGAGCAGGTCGAACACTCTATGGACTTTGGCCCGGACCGTCAGTTTTGGTATGGCAGCAACGCCGCAGGTGGCAACCCCTGCGACACGATTCGTTTCGTTGGTGATGCCGCCGGTACCTGTGCCTCAGGCATGCCCATGCATTCTGACTCCACTAATACCGGTTTGAGCATTACTGCCGAAATCGAACTTGTCGCCAGCGGACTGATACGTCTGGGCGCCGATTTCCAGCGATTCCGTCTGGATGATTACTGGACCGCCTCAGGCGGCGGCATGGGCCCAGGTACTTTTCAGAACATCAATGACGGCAAGCGTGACCGAAGTGCCATTTTTGCCGAGCACGAATTACAGCTATCAGACGATTGGCTGGTGATGTATGGCGCAAGGGCTGAGCAGGTTGTGCGCAACGCTGACCAAGTGCAAGGTTACTCTACCGCGATGAACGCCCCGGGCATGCAAGTGATGCAGGCCAATGCCTTTAATCAATCCGATCGCAGCAACACCGATACCAATATTGACCTGACCTTATTGACGCGTTATCAGCTGAGCAGTCAGCTGGAAATGGAATTAGGCGTGGCACAAAAGGTGCGCTCTGCCAACCTTTATGAAACCTACCCCTGGTCCTCATGGATGATGGCAGCCTCCATGAATAATCTGGTGGGTGATGGCAATGGTTATGTCGGTAATTTGTCACTGACACCAGAAAAAGCCCATACTCTATCGGGCAGCCTGAGCTGGCGCAGTGAGAACAACGATCATCAGATAAGTGTCAATCCCTATTTTACAAAGGTAACCGACTATATTGATGCCGTCGCTGCTATGCCAACCTGGCGAACCGGTCAATACAATGTGCTTCAGTATCAAAACCAGAACGCTGAACTTAAAGGGGTAGACCTGACGCTGTCGTCGAGCCTGGCTGACAATGCCAGCGGCCAATGGGGCTTGACCGGAACCCTGAGTTATATTGATGCCGAAAACACCGATACCGGCGCCGGGCTGTACAATATTGTACCCATGCAGGGACGGTTGGCATTGAATCAGCAACTGGCCGGCTGGGATAACAGCCTAGAGCTTGCATTTGCCGGCAACAAAGACGATGTCTCTGCTATTCGTAATGAATCACAAACCGACTCTTATTCGATTGTCAATTTGCGGTTGAGCCACAGTTGGCAGTCAGTCCGGCTGGATTTAGGCGTGGAGAACCTGCTGGATGAATTTTACTTCTTGCCTGCTGGTGGGACATACGTGGCGCAAGGTATGACGATGTCAATGAATGGCATACCATTTGGAGTCGGCGTACCCGGTATGGGGCGATCAGTTTACGCCGGCGTAAACTACACCTTCTGATGTCAAGAGGCGACAACGCCGAAGAGTGTGCCGATACCGGCTGTCAAGGCCATTGCCAATGCTCCCCAAAAGGTGACACGGGCCGCAGCGACAATAACCGGGGCGCCGCCCACGCGGGCGGATACCGCCCCCAGCAGTGCAAGAAATAACAATGCGCTGCCCGAAACAGTCCACATGAGCGTTGACGCTGGAAATAATAATACATTGAGCAGCGGCAGCATGGCACCTACCGAAAATGCGCCAGCGGAGGCAAAGGCGGCCTGAATGGGGTGAGCGGCTACGGTGTCCGAAATACCCAGCTCATCCCGAGCATGCGCAGCAAGTGCATCATGTTTCGTCAATTGGGTCGCCACGGCAGCGGCCAGTTCCGGCGCCAATCCGCGTTGAACATAGATCGCCGCAAGCTCGGCGTGTTCTTCGATCGGACTGCTGGCCAGCTCTTGTTTTTCCCGGTTCAGATCAGCCCGTTCGGTATCGGCCTGGGAACTGACCGAAACGTACTCGCCAGCAGCCATCGACATCGCCCCAGCAACCAGACCCGCAACGCCGGCAACCACAATGGCCCGTGGATCAGCCCCCGCCGCCGCAACGCCCAGCACAAGGCTCGCGGTAGAAACAATGCCATCATTGGCGCCGAGAACTGCCGCGCGAAGCCAGCCGATCCTGTGTGTTCTGTGTCCTTCTGCATGCCTCATGGCGTTTTCCTTGTCCGGGTTTATCAGTGCGCACCACCGTCTGCAGCAAAAAACCGACGAATCGCTTTGGCCGACTACCAACAGTAAAGGTGCACTCCGCAATGCTGACGCCGGTGTTGCCTGCTATCATTTTGCCTCATCAACCATCGTGATCGTCAACCTTTCAACGTCTGCCGCAACATCCTTGATTTCTTTGTTATCCGACAAGGATGACAACATCTGCGCCGGCTTTATCAGCCCGATTTTTGTCGCCCCCTTTTCGGTAAATACGGATATTCGACACGGAAGCGCCATATTCAGACGCATATCGGCAGATAACACCTTCGCCGCCTGTGTTGGATTGCACACTTCAAAAACCCGGCATTGTTCAGCAAACTCTATGCCTTTACTGCGAAGCGTGTCACCCAGGTCATGAATATGCAGCACACCAAACCCATTCTTTTTTACGGCTGCATCCAGATCATCAGATGCCTGTTCGAATGACTTTTGGGAATCTACTATGTAATACATCATTTACCTCCTCAACGAATTGACAGACAAACTAGGCGGTGAGCTCTTTTAACGCCGCCAGAGCACGATCCGCCTGTTTTGTCGGTACAAAAACATGATCGTGATAATACGCCGCAATGATATTGGCGCTGATGCCGCGTGACGTTAATTGTGATGAAACCGCTGCCGTCAGACCGACAGCATCCAGACCTGAATGCACGGCTAACGTAATTTGACTAAAGATACCTTCAAACGACAACCCGGCCTGGTTAGCAACGTCTTCGCTCAAGACCAGTGTTAAGCCTTCTGCTTCTCTAAATACCATCAGCGGATTCAATCCGACATAGTCGGCCAGGTCTCCTGCCAGGGTACAAAATACGAACCTGCCCTCCACGATTCCCGGGCTCAAAGAAGATAACAACGTTTGTAAGTCAGTGATTCCGCTCATACTGGAAAGATACTCAGGTTTAGTTAACTTTCGCTTGTCTGAATGCCAGTTGTCTGGCACACATTGGTTCGCCGCCACTGGTCAATGGTTTCGGGGCACATGTTTGCGCATTGCACGATTGATATCGCGAATGCGCGCCTTGATCCGATTGATATCTGCCGGATCATCGTGGTAAAGATCGTATGTCAGCTGGTCGGCCAGATCGTGACATGCCTCCGCCTGCTGCGGCACGACCAGTGCCACCCTCCACAGATGAGCGGTCACTGTCTCGGCGGGACGCCGGCCATAGCCTTGCTTGCGCAATATGGCATCCCACGCTAGATATACTTTAACTGTAGGAGACCGCTTCTGCGGTTTACGCTCGCCTGTAAGCAGCACACGCACAACCACCGCTAATAACATACCCACCATTAACCAGACAGGCAGCGAGGCCAGGCCATTGTTTTCCAGCCACTGATTCAGGTCCTGGGTACGCAGATTACCGTCAGCATCAAATAATCCGAAGTTCCAGTAATACTGCCCGGCGTCAAACGCCTCGCGGGCGGTCGAAAATCCGGGAATGCCCGCCAGTTGCAGACGCAGGCGGGCGGCTGGTGCCAGGTCCTCCTGCGAGACCGCCAGCCAGGCGTCGATGCCGATATTGATACGATCCGGCGCAATGCGGGTGGTGGGGTCCAGATGCACCCAGCCCTGACCAGGGTGCCAGGCTTCCACCCAGGCGTGGGCGTTGTATTGGTAGACCGTCCAATGATTACTGAATCGGTTGTAGTCGCCGCCCTGATACCCGGCTACCACACGAGACGGTATACCCGCTGCACGCAGCACAAACGTCAGCGCGCCTGCGTAATGCTCACAGAAACCTTCACGACGATTGAATAGAAAATCGTCAATACCCTGTTCAGACATCAACGGCGGTGTGAACGTGTAATAGAACGCTTCGTCGTTGAAATGGCGCATGACTGCCTCGGTTAATAACTGATCGTCCGGATATTGCTGCCGTAAGTCCTGCGCCCACTGTCGGGTGCGGGGGTTGCTGTTGCCAGGCAGTGCCAGATTGGTTTGGCGCAGCGCTGGCGCCAATGCGTTCAAATCGGGTTCAGGTTTATATGACACCACCGGATAACGGATGCGCTGCCGCACCGGCTCGGCAGTCACCAGTATGCCGCGGGCATCTCGATAGGTGCCCTCGCGGCTGGTGTAAGCCTGGTGCAGACCGTACAGCCAGGATTGCCGACTGGGTTCCTGCGCAACTTCGTAATGCACCCCGTCTGTGTCGGGCGCAAGGATCGGGGCAAAATCAAGGCGGTCACTGCGCGACCAGGAGCGTCCATCAAAGTCCTCGAATACAATACCACGCCAATACAACGCCCCTGGGGCCGGTGCCGGCGTGCTATCGTCGAACGTCACACGCAGGGCTATTTCTGTATTGTTAATCAATTCACTGACCGAGCCAGGCGTCATGGTTTCACCTACCCCGGTGCTGGCGCGGTCGGGTGACGATCGATCCTGCCAGCGCGCACCGGCAGCGATGATCAGCACAGCAATCAAGACCAGAATCGGCAGCGCCAGCAATATTTGCTGCGCCGCCTGCTTTACCAGGGCACTGGGATCGGCATCGGGCTGGCTCGACATGCGCATCAGCAACAGCAGTGTCAGCGTCAGGAAATAGAGGCCGGCAAGCCAGGTATCGGCATAGGTCATGGCCGCAAACAGCAGTAAAACAGCAAGCATGCGCCAGCGCAGGATCAGACAGATCAGGCAGGGTATGATCAGCCACCAGGCTTGAGTCTGCAGCGCCGGCAGCAGCAGCGCAACGGCCAGCAGCACAGCCGCACCAATGATGACGTCGATGCGCTGGGCTTGAATGGCGTCAGCGTTCACGGCCATAACGCAAGCACCTGCAGCAGTTCGTGTTTAT
>Ga0136557_1000690_pt1 | contig 24760 bp, 20 predicted proteins | sample AntRauTorckE6832_FD_104796 | JGI IMG/M metagenome (GOLD analysis project Ga0136557, IMG submission 104796) | Saline lake microbial communities from Rauer Islands, Antarctica - Metagenome Torckler E6 #832 | ecosystem: Environmental > Aquatic > Non-marine Saline and Alkaline > Saline | place...
CCCACCTGGACATAAAATTCTCCTGTGTCGAAATGTGTGCTTTGCCCTTTTGGGAAGTTGTCTGCAGATGCTAATGCTGTAATTCGAACCCGCCCTGTGCCTTTCCTGACAATCCCAAGTTTTTTTGCTGAGGTATAGCTCAAGTCAAGTATTCTTCCTCTGACAAATGGCCCCCTGTCGTTAATACGAACCACTGTATGTCTGCCGTTGTCGAGATTTTTGACCAGCAGCATGGTATTCATCGGTAAAATTTTATGGGCGGCTGTCTGGGCATACATGTTATAGCGTTCGCCGTTTGATGTTGTGCGCCCATGGAAATCACGTCCATACCAGGAGGCGATTCCGGTATTAACGTAACCGTTGGAAGAGGGAATTGGATAATATTTGACATTTTTTATAACATAGGGGCGTTGCGTTGGAGTAGCGCCGGCAGGTCCCTGTGAACCGCAGGCTGAGTAAAAAATGAGAAGGAACAGCGCAAGGGTGAGTAGAAGAGCCTTGCTGGAAAAGGTATGATAAAAAGATGTCATATTGTATTCGTGCTGGTGAGTGTATTGGTCGCCGGTTGCCGCCGTGTATAAAATTGGATTGATCACTGCGCGTTATGGCTGGTGATCTGGAGCAGCAGGGCGAGAATGTGCAGGACATCTTGCACCTTCGACGTTGTAATGTATAGCATATTTTTAACTGATTACCAACAAGGCAAAACTAATCTTGATTACCACCGAAACTCAGCTGATCGACCCAGTGTTTCGAGCTCAAACTGGTGTTAGTTACATTACGTGGCTTCCCCATAAGGAGTTACGTTATTGGTTTTTTCAGAAAAATACGAAGAACATAAACGCCAATCCCCAAAATTTGGGTTCAAAGGTGTTGTTTTTTGTCCAATAACCTGATATAAAAGGCTCTCCATTTTGTAAAGAACTGAAGGGGAACCTTCGTCCCCATTGGCATCACCAATTCGCCACTTTAGCTCAGCTGGTAGAGCGGCGCTCTCGTAAAGCGTAGGTCAGCGGTTCGACTCCGCTAAGTGGCTCCAATATTTTAGGCGGTTATGGCTTCTTGCTATAGCCGCTTTTTTGTTATGTGGTAACTGCTCACAGGGCACCAGATCTTCCCGCGAGCAGCCTGGCTTACGTATGACCAATACGCTTCACCAGTAAGGGTACGGCGCGCCGTGCCCCTATCCGGCACCCTGCAAGCAGTTACAAATGCCGGGGGTAGTTACATTACGTCGCTTCCCCCATTAGTAGTTACGTTATGGCTACCTTGAAAAATGAGATTTTTTCTCCAAGGTCGAGGCGCGTGAGGGAATTTTACCGGAGGCATAAAGGTGATATTTTGAGGATAAAATTTTCTCGCGCAACGAAGAGATTGGAGAGGTAAGCGAAGACTCCCGGTAAGCGAAGACTCCGAGAGGGCCATTTTTCAAGGTGGCCTTATGTGAAAGGTATTGGCCGATACAAGCAAGAGGTGGTACTGCGGTGAGTAGTGGGCTATAGTGATACTCTAGTGGCCAGGAAAACACCGGCAACTGCCCCATGGCAGCTGCCGGTGAACAATGTACTATGAACGTAGCTGCTAATTTTTTACAAATCCCATTTCGGAAAGTACATCGGTGATTTCTCCGAGAATGGCAGGATCGTCGATGGTTGAGGGGACGTTATAGTCCTTGTTGCTGGCAATGGAGCGCATGGTGCTGCGCAGTATTTTGCCGGAACGTGTCTTGGGGAGACGATCGACCTGGCAGGCGTCTTTGAAGCATGCTATGGCCCCGATCGACTCTCGCACCATTTTGACCAATTCTTGTTTGATATCGTTGCCGTCGCGCGTTACTCCTGCTTTAAGGACGAAGAAGCCTATGGGGATCTGGCCTTTCATGGAATCCTCGACACCAAAAACAGCGCATTCGGCAACATCCTGATGGTTGGAAATAACTTCTTCCATGGCCCCTGTGGAGAGCCTGTGGCCGGCGATATTAATAACATCGTCCATCCTTCCCATGACATAGATGTAGCCATCCTCGTCTATGTATCCACCGTCGCTTGTTTCGTAGTAGCCGGGAAACTTGCTCATATAGGATGAAAGGAAGCGGTCATCGTTTTTCCACAGGGTCATCAGATTCCCTGGGGGGAGGGGCAGCTTGACCACAATATTGCCCTCCTTGCCGGCGGGAACTTCTTCACAGAAATCATCGACAATACGGACATCATAGCCGGGCATTGCCTTGGACGGGGAACCTTCCTTGACGGGCAAGGGCTCTATGCCTCGGCAGTTTCCGGCAATTGCCCACCCGGTCTCGGTCTGCCACCAGTGATCTATAACAGGCACGCCGAGAAGGTCTTCCGCCCAGTGCAGGGTATCCGGGTCTGTACGTTCACCCGCAAGATACAGACATTCAAAACAGGAGGTGTCGTATTTGGCGAAAAACTCACCCTTTGGATCTTCCTTTTTGATCGCCCGAAAGGCCGTGGGGGCGGTAAAAAGTGTTTTGACACCGTGTTCGGAGATGACCCTCCAGAAGGCGCCTGCGTCCGGAGTGCCTATGGGTTTGCCTTCATAAAAAATTGTGGTTGAGCCCTGTAGAAGAGGGGCATATACAATATAGGAATGACCGACCACCCAGCCAACATCCGAGGCGGACCACCAGACTTCGCCGGGATTGATGTCATAGAGATTTTTCATGCTCCAGTAGAGCGCAACAGCGTGGCCGCCATTATCCCGCAGAACACCCTTGGGAACACCTGTAGTTCCGGAGGTGTAAAGTATATAGAGTGGATCGGTTGCATCTACCGGTACACAGTCAACCGGCTTGCTCTTGGCAACGAGCTCGTTCCAGTCAAGATCTCGGCCTTCGATGCGTTCGGCTTTGATTATATCACGTTGGAAAAGTATGACTTTATTGACTTCAAAGACTGATTGCTTGATGGCGCTGTCGATCAACGGCTTGTATTCTATGGTTTTCTTGCCCTCGATGGCGCCCGAAGCGGTGATCAGTAATTTTGGCTGGGCGTGGTCGATGCGTATGGCCAGCTCATGGGGGGCAAAGCCGCCAAAAACCACGGAGTGAATGGCGCCGAGCCTGGCACAGGCCAGCATGGCTACAGCCGCCTCGGGGATCATCGGCATGTAGATGACGACGGTGTCGCCTTTGACAACTCCCTGGTCTGCCAGAACGCCGGCAAAGGTAGCGACTCTTTGTTGCAACTCCCTGTAAGTGATTTTTTCAATGGTATTGGTGACGGGGCTATCATAAATGATAGCATTCTGTTCTGCTCTGCCGTTTTCCACATGCCGGTCGACGGCATTATAGCAGGTGTTCATCTTGCCGCCGGGAAACCACTTGTAAAAAGGCGCGTTGGATGAATCCAGAACTTTATCGTACTCTTTGTACCATGTGATGTCTTTTGCAGCTTCTCTCCAAAATTCTTCGGGATTCTCAATACTTTGTTGAAACACAGCATCAAACGTGCCCATAATAACTCCTTTTGTGTGAATGTTAGTCCATTCACCAGACTCCACTGATTCCTATACTGTATTGAGCAGTGTAGATCAAGGATAAATTTAATTTTGTTACACATGGCTGGACACCCAATATACAGGACAGGTTGTATAAATGATGTAAAAACAATGTGATATTGAAGATACTATTTAATAGTAAACAACCATTATGCAATAATAGAAATTTCATGGAAAAAATATATATCCGCTAATATCTTGATATTAAATTTAATATTTAGAAATTCTCATTATTGCAAACGACCAGAACAACGTTACACCTTGCCTTTTTATCACAATTGACTTGATTCAGACCTTCAATTACTCTTATTTAAGTGTTAAGGAATAGTCGTAAGAGTATTCATGGAAAATATAGTAACTGATTGTAAAACCGTTTAAGATAGTTTGTATAAATGAAGTCTGTCTGAGGTTGGAGCTTTGTTTCTAATTTCTTGTAAATCGAGTGGATTTCATCGGTAATGATACAAAAGAACCATGTTCTAAAAACACTGGAGGTGCTGTAATAATGGAGATAAACGCCTCTCCTCAGTCATATCTGCCGAGCACAATTCCGGTGAAAATATTTCTCCCTGTGTTGCTTTCTATGTTTCTGTTCATAGGGACATTTTTTGGATATATACTGCCGAAGGTCGAAGAGCACCTCATGGACAGAAAGCGAGAAATGATCCATGCCCTCAGTGAATCGGCAATGAGTTCAATTCAGTATTATGCCGGCTTGGAAAGAAAGGGTATAATTTCTGGTGAAGAGGCCAGGCGGCAGGCTGCTTCTCATCTTCGAAGTCTTCGCTATGGACCTGAAAACAAGGACTATTTCTGGATTAATGACACACATCCCATAATGATCATGCATCCATATCGCCCTGATTTAGAAGGGAAGTATGTTGGTGACATGAAAGACTCCGAAGGCAAGAAGCTTTTTATGGCATTTCTTGAAACGGTCAAGAAATCTGGTGGAGGGTATGTTAATTATCACTGGCAGTGGCAGGATGATCCAACAAGGATTTTCTCCAAGATATCGTATGTTAAGGAATTCGCCCCATGGCAATGGATTGTCGGCACCGGGGTTTATGTCGAGGATGTACACGCTCAGATTGCCGCAATTACCCAAAATATGACATTCATCTTCCTTGGCATCCTGGGAGTGATGGCTCTATTATCGGTGTATATTGTCTGGCAGGGAGCCCGAGGGGAAAGCAATAGACGTGTTATCGAAGATTCACTCAAGAAAAGTGAAAATAAATACAGGCTTCTTGCTGAAACCGCCAGAGAAATAATTCTCCTCTTTGACGCTGATTTTCGTATTACCTATGCCAATGCAGCCTGGATGGAGATAAGCGGGTATACGCTTATAGAGATTGAAGATGTTGATATTACAACATTGATTCCATATGAATATCGAACAGAATTTACTGAAAAAATTGTCGATGTTGACAGTGGCGCGGCAGATGGATTTTTGCTTGAAACAGAGTTTATTCTAAAAGATGCCGAACATATTGCCGTGGAAGCAACATTTGCTCGACTGGAGACCGCTGAAAATGCGACGTCCTATCTTATGACGGCACGTGATATTACCGAAAAAAAGAAGGTTGAGGCACAGGCAAAGATGCAGCAGGAGCAAATGATGCAGGCCGATAAGATGGTTTCTCTGGGAACACTCGTATCAGGTGTTGCTCATGAGATTAATAATCCTGTCTCTTCAATAATGCTTAATCTGCGGGTTTTTGATAAATTCTGGCAGGCATCTCAGCCGATAATTGACAACTATTATGAAGCGCATGGCGATTTTGATGTTGGGACCATGGCATATCCGGAGTTACGGGAGCGTATGCCGCAGCTTATTAATTTCTCGACTGAAGGAGTGGAGCGGGTCAAGCGTATCGTTGCCGACTTGAAAGAATTTTCCGGCCGGCAGCCATCGGATCATCTTGAACCTGTAAACCTTAATCAGGTTGTAGAAAAAGCTACAGGGCTTGTTTCCAGCCTGATAAAAAAGGCCACCAATGATTACCGTGTTGATTATTGTGATAATCTACCTATTCTTCAGGGCAATAGTCAGAGGCTTGGACAGGTTGTTATCAATCTTGTCGTCAATGCCTGCCAGGCATTGACGGATATTGACCAGGGATTGCATCTGCAAACCGGATATCTCGAGGAATCCGAGGAGATTTATCTTGAAGTCAGGGATTTTGGCCAGGGTATTGAGGCGGAGGTCCTTGAGCGTATAAAAGATCCATTTTTTACCACAAAAAGGGACAGCAACGGGACGGGGCTGGGGCTTTCTATCTCTGACACCATCATACGCAATCATGGAGGGTGGCTCTATTTCAGTTCAGAGCCCGGAGAGGGGACCATTGCCACTATTTTATTGCCGCGATATCGAGCCGATGAAGTCATCGGGAGAATGATATGACCACCACAAAGTACCCAGCAGATCCAATCCTCATTGTTGACGATGAGGAGGGAATCCTGCTCTCCATTGATACAACCTTGCAGTTGGCGGGCATAAACAATGTTATAACCTGCGCGGATAGCCGGCAGGTTATGTCCATAGTTCAGCGGAGAAAACCTGGTATTATTCTGCTTGACTTGAATATGCCGCATGTTGATGGTGAAGCCATTCTCGATCAGCTGGCTGCGGAACATCCGCAGATCCAGATCATTATAATTACCGGTCGCATAGATACTGATTCCGCTGTGGCCTGCATGAAATCCGGGGCTTTCGATTATATAGTCAAACCAATTGAAGAAAACAGGCTCCTGGCATCAATCAAAAAAAGCATGAGGTTTTGTGAGCTCCATCAGGAAAATCAGCTACTTAATGACAAGCTGCGTGAAGGTCAGCTCAAACATCCCGATGCCTTTTCAGCCATGTTGTCCCAGTCTTCAAAGATGATGGTTCTCTTTAACTATGCCGAATCTGTTGCCGCAACCTCGCATCCCGTGCTTATTCGCGGGGAAACAGGTACGGGAAAGGAGCTGCTGGCGAGAGCCATTCATACTATCAGTGGGAAGCCGGGAGAATTTATTGCGATAAATGTCGCTGGTCTTGATGACAACGTTTTTTCAGATACACTTTTTGGCCATGTTAAGGGGGCATTCACCGGCGCGGAAGGCGATCGTCCAGGTTTGATAGAGCGGGCAGCTGATGGAACGCTGTTCCTTGATGAAATTGGTGATCTTAATGCCGGCTCTCAGATCAAGTTGCTGCGTCTGTTGCAGGAAAAGGAATATATGCCGCTTGGCCTTGATGTGAATCGAACAAGTAATGCCCGAATTATTGCTTCGACGCATGTAAACCTGTGGGACCTTCAGCAAAAAGGAGTATTCAGGCAGGATCTCCATTACCGCCTGCGAACCCATTCCATAATTATTCCTCCGCTTCGTGATCGTAAAGAAGATCTGGCGCTCTTGGCCGACCATTTTGTCGATGTTGCATCAACTTCGTTGAACAGGAAAAAACCCAGGGTACCACATGAGTTGATGCTATTGCTTGAAAACTATCATTTTCCTGGAAATATCCGTGAATTACAGGCGATGTTTTTTGATGCGGTCGCCCAGAATGAGAGTGCAACACTGGCTCTGCATAGCTTTCGGGAGCATATTGCCCATGCGCGGCGAGCCGAGAACGGACACCTTGCCGGCGATGAAGGAAAGGGTATTCCAATCAAATTCGCAGATCCGTTACCAACTATAAAACAAGTGACACGCATGCTTGTTGAAGAGGCGATGTCACGATCAGGGAACAACCAGTCGACGGCCGCATCGATGCTCGGTATATCACAGCAGGCTTTGAGCAAACGCTTGCAGCAATGGAATACCAAAGATTAGGCGTACAATAAAAGTTGTATCCACAACTTTTGTTGATGACTGGTATCATCACTCTCTTCAACCATTTTCGCTCGTTACCTCTGCAGATACAACGTACGTTGTAGACTGGACTGCCCTCCTTGAAGTTTATAATTCATTGTAATATGGTGTTATTTTATGTTTGTCCGAAATGGCATATTCTTTGCTTTGTTGTGGGAGAAGAGGATCCAGTATTTCTTACCAGTTTAATCTTAGCAAAGGAGAAGAACATGGCAGACAAACCAATCACACCGGGTAATCCGGCCGTCGTAGGACTAGCAGGATTCGGCCTTACCACACTGATTCTTCAGTTCCATAATCTTGGACTCTGCGGTCTCGGCCCAGTTATCGCCTGCGGCCTTATTTTTGGTGGTCTGGCGCAGATTATTGCAGGTTTTCAGGAGTTCAAAGTCGGCAATAACTTCGGTTACAGTGCTTTTGTCTCCTACGGCTCGTTCTGGATTGCCCTCTGTATCATTCTGTTATTCAACAACTACGGCATCTATAAGTCAAGCCCTACCGATATTGGCTATTTCCTCATTGTCTGGACACTTTATACCGGTATTATGTGGGTTGCAGCCATGAAGGTTCATGGCGCCATGGCTTCAACCTTTACCCTTCTTCTGGCAGGTTTTGTATTGCTTGATCTCGCCCATTTCGGATATCCGGCGATGACCAAAGTTGCAGCCTATGTCCTCATTCTCTGTGCCCTCAATGCCTGGTATATGATGGCGCATGTCATCTTTATGCAGGTTTTTGGACGGGATGTACTGCCGGTCGGCAAGCCTTGGATTCAGGCAAAACCGCAAGGTGAACCGCAAGCTGTAAAGGTTCGGCAATAAAGAGTATTTACATGAAAGGTAGAAGGCTTCTTCGAATATACGCTATAACAAGCAACCAACACCAGACTCCAGTTACTCCCAAAGGGCGGCGGCTGCTCATCCACAGCCAAGGCAGCAACAACCGTTGTATCAAGTATTCGAAGAAGTCTTTTGCATTTTAATAAACAGTGTATCTAATCTACAGTGTGTGGTCGGGCCGTAACAGCCGGGCCACTACACTCCCGGCCACTACACTCGTTGAGCCCCACATTCATCCATCTCAGAAGTATGATGCAGGCAAGCTTTTTTCCGCTCTAAAAATGCCACTGTCCTGTGAGCAGCACAATCCTCTAACATATCTCTCATGCTCGGTTTTCTGCGGAGCAGCTTCTCTTTATTTCTTCCCTGTACTCTTTCGATTCCCATGAAAGTACCGCGATAGACTCCTTGTCCTTGAGTGCGTCGAACTGAGCTTCGGTGGTAAATCAGGTTATATTGTGACGCAGCCACCAGTAACGCCGTAGCAATGCAAGGCAAGTATCAAGTTGGCTGCATGAAAGGATCAAAAATCTTTATTTTTGTTTTCTATGGTATATAATGGAGGTAGGAGCAGGTTGGCAAGGGCCGCATCATCTGTGAAGGAGATGAGTGGACATTGCGGCTGTACCGGCGAGCAATGGTGCATTATAGGGGGAGGAAATGGAGAAAAACATTCTGATGTACTATTGTATTATCGGCTTGGGGCTCATATTCCTGTTGCCGGCTGCTGATGCGGTAGGGGGGAAGCTCGAATGGATAGCGAGCTTTCTGGTGTTTGGGTATTGGAGCCTCCTGGCCATTTATATGGGTATTACTCTGTGTAAAAATCTATTTGAGAAGTATGGCGCCAAAGAGATGCTCTACAATCTATGGCTTTTTCTCTCTCTGGCCTGTGTGGCAGTCGGTATCCTCGCCATTGTGGACGATGGGTTTGATAAAGGCAGGTGGGCTTTATGGCTCATTGTGTATGGCACCACAGTGGGATATTTTAACCGCAAAGAGTTATAGCCAAATTCTCTTACGCCCTCCTGCACCCAACTGAGTTATCCTTGAGCTGTCCTATTGGGCGCAGTCCGCTGGAGAATACCCTGAAACTTTTGCCTGCGGCCGACGGAAATACCGTTTTGTCAATGCCCATACAATATAGCCGCCGATCAGGGAGAGAAAGTACCAGAACACACCGCCTATGAGCAGTGGGTCGCCGTTTGTCGTCGGCATCGCCACCACATATCCTTTGTTGAATAATTGCTGTAGTGCAGCAGTCCTGTAGTATTCGTTTATAAAACCGAACATAAAGAAAATAGGAAGCACTCTGCGAACCAGCCCCAGCATAAAACCTTCGAAAAAATAATTGTAATAGGCCTGGTTGAGTTGCGCCTGATCAATGTTTCGGGCCAAGTGCTTGCCTTGTTCAGAGTCGTTGTTCTTCAGCGCCTCTTGACGGAGGTCATACCAGTATTGAAATTCTTTTTCCAGTTCAAGGTAACGTTGTGTTATAACCACGCGGTTAAGCAACTTTGTCACGGCGATGGTCGCTAGAGCAAGTATGCTGATGATAACGGCGGGGCCGAGAAAATGAAAATGCTGCAGCAGAGTAAAGAGTGTATCGCCGACATACTGAAAAAAGGTGGCGATGTATTCCCAGAGAGTGTCGAGAAAAGTATTCATTTGCTATCACGTTGTAATGTTGAAAGACGGGTAACTCTACAGGAGCACCCCATCTTGTCCCATTTAAGCCTTCTCGAATAGCACAAGTATGCTTCGAAGTCCCAGATGAGCCAATATAGAGCACTCCTGAACAGTTACAACTCGGTGGTTATGCCAATTTGGTGCTCCACCTGAATAGTTACAAAGACGGTTTATCGAGACGATGGTGGATGGTGGACCATCGTCCCGATAAATGGATATTCACTTTAGGCCACCTTGAAAAATCTCATTTTTCAAGGGAGTCTTTATTCTTAAGCCAAATACCTCGTTAAATCCACACTTCGATCTTGAAGAAACGGAAGAACAGGAAGAACAAAGTAATGGCAAGTACGACCTTGAGTTGCATCTCGGAAAACAGCTTCTGAGCGCGGCTGCCGAGCATACCGCCGGCAAAACCACCAACGATAATGGCGCCGGCCAGAACCCAATCCGGCCAGTAACCAATCATGACATAGCCGAGAAAAGAACCTATACTGGAAAAGCATGTCCCGATAAGTGAAATTGGTACGGCAACATACATGGGCAGCGCGCCCAGGCTTGTCATGGCGGGAACAAGCAGAAAGCCACCGCCGATACCAAATGAACGGGAAACAACACCAATAGCGACACCGAGCAGGGCAAAAAGGAGTGGATTGATTCTGAACTCCTCACCCCAGAACTTAAAACGGTAATCGGTGAGGCCGGTTTTGACCGGTTCGATGGAACCCATTTCCATGGCTTCGCCGGTTTCCTTGGCCTTCTTGACCGCGGCATTGAACTTCTGGGTCATTGCTTTGATGTTTTTGCGTTTCTCCATGGCCTTGGGGGTCATTTCCATGAGCGTTTTTATTCCCATGATCACAACCAGTACCGCCAGCCATTCCTTGTAGGCCCGCATGGGCAGAAGGGCGGAGACGTACTTGCCAAGCCAGATGGAGCCAATGAAAATACCAACACCAAAGGAGATACCCACGGGCCAGGCCACACGTTTTTCTACAACGGCAAATCTGTAGAAGGACCCCAGGGGAGAAAAAAGTGTCAGGGCCATATTGGACGGCTTGAGAACGTTGGCTGCATTAATCCCGACAGGCCCCATGGTCTGGACAACCAGAACCTGGAAAGCGGCCATCAGCATACCACCAGCTGCACCAATCATGGAGAAATAGGTACCGACGGCAATGGCGCCGATAACAATCCATAGCGGATTCATGTATCGAAACCCTTTGTTGAGCCAGAAACCTCTGCCCTCAAGAGAAAAGGAACCGGATTTTGTACCGTTCACATACACGTCAAAACCGGTATCCGGCGGGGTGTGGCGGTATGTTTTAAAGGAGGCGGTAAATTTTCCGGTTTCCTTGTCAAGATTGACTGAGGTGCCCTTATCCCAGTAGTTACCGCTGCTCTGATCTCCTATGACGGTACGGGAAAAGATGACGATTTTACCTACACGATTTCCTTCCTTGACAACGGTATTGATACCGTATTTTGATTCGTTGGCCCATTTAAGGAGATTCCACTCATCAGAACTGTCGATCACTCCTAATCCTGCCTTGGCTGCGGCATCAAGCTCCTCAAAATTATCTTTGAGCAAATAGCTTGTGGTGGAGTAGATACCCCTGGTTCTGCCTGTTCCCAGCAAAACCGAAGGACCGCCATATCTGGTGTCATCCATTTTCTTTCCATATGCTTCAGGATTTGAAGTGATAACATAGTAGAGAGGTGGAATGGATGTATCCATCGCGAAATTTTCACTTTTGGAAGATTTCGCGAATTTTTTTGATTCGTGGGGCAGGGTGGCATCCGAAGGCTTGAACTCGGTTTGTTGCGCAACGCTCAAATAGAGCTCCTGGCCTGGTGCAATGGAACCTTCTATGGTGACCGTATCCCCCACCGTCTCAGCTCCGCTGATTTTGACTGCACCGAAGCCGAGGCTGGGGAGCAGCATACAAAGCGAGAGGCATAGTACTGCTGCTAATGGCATACGCACTGCTTTCATTTTTTTCCTCCATGTAATAATCTGTTAAAGATATTTTTTTCGGTGAATTTCAGTAGCCTATTGTTTATTTTGTGTTTCTCCACCTCCCGTTCTATGAATTGGTTTTTCATCTCTTAAGATGTTGTTTTTAAACGCTATCCAAGCTCCAAATGATGTAAAGAGAAAGGCCGTTGAAAAGATGATGAGTATGCTCTGCAGTTGTGGTTGAAGAAAGTAGAGCGTAATCATCGATGCAATTGACGTGGCGGACAGCAGGATGCTGATTGCCGCGATGCAGCTTTTTATATAGGGGAAGTTGTTCCCCCCTCTGTCGATGAGAGCGTAGCCGCTCATGGCAGCGTTAAAAGCAATAATTACAGGTGTCGCGATAATAAGCGCCATGGGGGACAGGACTGCTCCACAGAAAAGCTGCAGTATCAGAATTCCTATAATGCTCGAAAAGAGGGCATAGAGGAATATTCCTGTTCGCGACCGCGTAGCCCTTTTAATTTGCGCTACAGCGACTTCCGCATTGTCCCGACATAAAGCAAGCATGTGTCACCTCAGGTGTAAATGGTCATTGCCAATCTCAAAATTCGCCGAGATCCCTCCCTGGCGATAAAAGTCGGCTTGTGGGTTGCAAGTTACACGTTGAAAAGCACTATTTATGCCTGAAAAACAGAAAAGTCTGCTAATGGTTGAAAATTAATAAAAACAATCCGTTGTGGCCTGATAAGTGCCGAGGAGACGTGACGATGAATGCTATTGGAGAGTAAAAAAACGGAGGTGTGCATCATTATTGCTGCACCAGCAGTGTTGTCATGGAGAGGTTGTGCGGGCGAAAAAGACTACTGAATTGTCATACAGCCAGGATGATCCCACAAAACTGTGGTCATTCTATAGGGCAACAAAAAAGTTGCTAAAAGACATAACTCATTTGTATTGCAACTCTATTTGAAGGTTTCTGGGTAAAGCGAGAAAGGTTGGAGCAACAATAATGTTGCGCTAGAGGGAGGAGGGCGAAGGATTATATAAAAAGCTATAATATTTCGAAGAGTAGCACGGGAGTTCGCGGGCCTCATGGCATATCAGTGTCCATTCAGGAACAGACACTCGTAGTCTTCGCTTGAAGGTACACCTCGGCAACCGGTATCAACTCTATGCCTGTGCTAAAATTTTGAGAGTGCCTCGATGGAGAAGAAAAATCTCGCTTCGGCATCGGACACTAGTCGATAAGATATTCTCTCTGCATAAGAAAATGGGCTCGGAAATCATCAAGGGCGATATCACCGGAAACTTCTGTGAAAGAATGCACTTTTTTAAACGTAAGGTCGTTATTTGGAGTGCGCCACGATGATTTGCCGGGCATCGGTACTATGAAACGTATAGCGGTACTGTCAGTAAGCCCGCTTTGCTCCCAACGAGTATTAAGAAAGTTTGTTGTTTTGCTGTTATCTGACATGATAGATCCTGTATATAAGTGAGAAAAATTTCTTTAATAATAAATTGTCTATCAGTCATTTAAGTCAATGTAAATAGGTAGGAATACCTGGGGTAAGTAGGTAGAAATACCTATGCCTTTCTTTTAAAATAATTAAAAACAAGATGTTATAGGAGGATACATAACTGCAGGGTGGAGTTTTGGAAGAATGCATTTTGTGCAAATATTTTTTAAGAGGATCGACAAGGGTAATGTACGTAGATACTCAGTAGGATTGATTGGGGGGAGTTACATTACGTCGCCTCCCCATAGGTAGTTACGATCGGGGAGCATTTGATATTGGACTGTGGGGTGATGGGCGGCCTGAACGACTTTGCCGGTGACGGAAAAAACTTCTTCCAGAAGATCGGTGGTAAGCACGTCGCGCACTGAACCTACAGTGTAAAGAGAGCTGTTATTGAGAACCAGAAGCTCATCACAGAATGCTGCCGCAAAGTTGAGGTCGTGAATGGCGGCAATGACGGTCTTTTCCCCGCCTTGCACCTTGTCGCGTAATACGCGTAATATCCCCAGGGTATGTTTTATGTCCAGGTTTGAGGTGGCTTCGTCGAGTAGAAGGACAGCGGTGTCCTGGGCAAGGGCCCGCGCGACGATGACACGTTGCTTTTCGCCACCGGAGAGATGAGAGACAGGCCGATACTTGAGATCTTGTATGTCAAGCTGCTTGAGGGCCCGGTCGACTATTTCGATATCCTTGTGGGTGGGATGACAAAACCTGGGAATGTGCGGGTGCCGCCCCATGAGAACGATATCATAGACGCTGAAGTCAAATCCCATGAAAATGTGTTGCGGAACCAGAGCGAGGTGCCGTGCGAGGTGACGTCGTTTGTAATGGCTCAGTTTTTTACCCTGAAATGTAAGCTGGCCTGAATACAATTGGCGTGTGCCCATGAGCAGATCTATGAGAGTAGATTTTCCGCTGCCGTTGGGGCCTATGAGTCCGTAAAATTTTCCGGGGGCCAGCTGGAAGGTCAGGTCCTGTAAAACCGTGATACTGCCGTATTTGAAACAACCGTTCTGTATTTCAAAAAGAGGTGCGGTGTTCATGGCTTAGCCGGCTCCGAGTTGTTTTTGACGAAAGATGTAACAGAAAAAAGGCCCGCCTATCAAAGAGGTCAAAACACCGATGGGCAGTTCCGATGGCAGTATAGCCCTGGTGATAGTGTCGGCAAAAAGAAGCAGCATGGCGCCTCCGAAAAAGCATGCCGGCAGCAACACCCTGTTGTCGGCGCCAAGCACAAGACGCAACAGGTGGGGGATAATGAGTCCAACAAAGCCGATTATGCCGGAGACCGCGACACACGCTGCTGTAACCAGCGAAGCGCTAATGAGCAGCGTCCTTCTGACTTTTTCCGTTTCTATCCCCAGGGTATCGGAAGTTGTCGTTCCAAGTGACATGATATTCAGGTCCCTGGAGTAAAACATAATAATAAACAGCGAGGGCAGAAAGAGCAGGGAGACCAGTATAACATCGGTCCAGGAGGTGCCGACGAGGCTCCCCATTAGCCAGAAAATGATAATACTGACCTCTTCATCGGCAAGATATTTTATAAAGCCGATACCCGCTGAAAGTATGGCCGAAACAATTACACCGGAGAGTATCAGGGTGTTTGAGGAGAGTCGTGCATCGTTTGAGGCCAGCGAGAAGACGAGGTATAACGTCGTAATTGCACCGATAAACGCGAAAAGAGGCACCGAAAACCAGGAGGCGAGAGTAATTCCGAAAATATTGAGTATGAGGGCGATGGCGGCGCCAAATGCCGCGCCCGATGATATCCCGAGAGTATAGGGGTCGGCCAGGGGGTTGAGCAAAATTGCCTGGAATACACAGCCTGCAACCGCCAGTCCTCCCCCAACCAATACGGCAACAAGAATCCTGGGCAACCGCACATCGAGTATGACAAAGGGAAGCACTTTGTCTATTTCTCCTGTGAAGGACCAGGAGAATAGGTGGCTGAAGAGGACCTTGATGATTTCTTGTGGTGTAATTTCAAGATATCCCATACCGGTTGCTACAATGATGGAACAGAGCAGTGCCAGAAACAGGAAAATGGTGATATAGGGAGAAAGTGGCTTCATGGAATGGGACATTTGTGCCAAAAAGGGCGATTAATAATAGGCTACCTTGAAAAATGAGATTTTTTCTCCAAGGTCGAGGCGCGTGAGGGAATTTTACCGGAGACATATATTTGATATTTCGAGGATAAAATTTTCTCGCGCAACGAAGAGATTGGAGAAAAGGGCCATTTTTCAAGGTGGCCAATAATGAATCATGCAGTGTGCATATATTCCCCTTGGGTCTTGAAACAGGAGAAGATTTGCGGCTGAGTCCGCCAGCATATTCATTTTTCCAGATAATTGCGTTGTGTTCATCCATGGCTGCAGCAAGCTGTATATTTGAGTTCGCAACAGCCGGAATACCTGTTGTGATACTGATTGCCGGGCGTTGACATAACGGGCGGTGTAGTCAGTTAAACCGGCAAGTCCGGCGGCGGATTGTACGGCATCATTAAGGTTGCCGAGCTTATCGACCAGGCCGTTTTTTGCCGCTGTTGCTCCGTCAAAAACACGACCTTCGGCGATCTTGGTGAGCTGAGTTTTCTCCATGTCACGCCCTCGTGCCACGATGGAGAGAAATTTTTTATAGCCATGCTCAACATTCAACTGGATGGATTTTTTGATCTGAGGGGCCAGCGGAAGGGTGAGATTGAGGCCGCTGGAGAGTTCGGTGGTGCCAATGCCGTCACTGTAAATACCAAGTTCGGCAAGAGAGTCTTCAAATGTTGGTAGAGCACCGAAGATCCCAATGGAGCCGGTGAGTGTGGTCGGGTAGGCCCAGATTTCATCTGCTTCGGCAGCAATCCAGTACGCCCCCGAGGCTGCCATGGCACCCATGGATATAATGAGGGGCTTTCCGCTTTGCTGGAGCGTCTGTAATTCTCTGCGTATGATTTCAGAGGCAAAGACCGAACCTCCCCCGGAATTTATACGAAGAACTACTGCCTTTATATCCTGGTCATTACGGGCATCCCGGATCACTTGAAGCAGGGTTTCGGATCCGATTGTTCCAGGTGGTTGTTGGCCTGGGACGATATTGCCTTTGGCGATGATTATGCCAACCGCGTCTTTTGCCGATTCGTGACCGATATAGGAGCGGTCGATGGTTTGAAGATAGTTCTGCAAGGAGACGGATTTGAACCCGTATTTGCCGCCGTTGATGCTGGAGTACCCACTGATGCCGCGGAGGTACGACAACACCTGCTGCCGGGTTTTTAAGGCATCGACCAAATTGGTATCAAGGGCAAGCTTGGCGGTATCGCCACTACTTTGTTCAAGCAGGGAGGCGATATCATTGGTATAGCGCTCAAGAGTGGCAGCAGAAATGTCCCGGCGTGCCATAATCCCCGTGGTATATTCCTGCCAAAGGGCTTCGAGCCAGAGAGAGTTTTGGTTCCGGGCATCCAGCGACATGGAGTTGCGTGTCACCGGTTCCAGGGCGGATTTATAGGTACCGACGCGAAAAACATTGTAATTGACGTCGAGTTTTTGCAAAGCGTCTGCAAAATAGAGCCTGTAGGTTCCGAGTCCATGCAGTTCGACAACCCCTGCCGGATTGAGAAAGATTTTGTCGGCATAGCTTGCAAGCAGATATTTATTCTGGTTATAGAAATCTTCGGCTGCAATGACCGGTTTTCCTTGTGCCTTGAATGTTTCGAGGGCGCTGCCGATATCCCTGATCTGGTCCGGAGAGCACTTCCCCATATCGCTAAGGTCTAATACAATTGAGGAGATATGTTGGTCGACTGCCGCTGAGTGTATAGCGTCGAGTACATCCTGCAGCAAAGTTTCTCGTGGCATCTGGGAGAAGCCAAGAGCCCTGTCGACAAGCTGGTTGAGGGGATCGGTTAATTGTTTTTGCTCAACAATATTTCCAGCAAGAGAAAGGAGCAGGGCGCTTTGGGGCTCTACGCGTACCTCCTTTTTGCTGAAAAAGGCTACTCCAATAAAGATAAGAAGAGCAAAAAAGAGAATATTGAAGATAATATTCCTCGCCACAGTTACTGTTCTTCCTGCATAGCGCAGTATATTAAAAATTGTAGAGATGAGATCTTTCATGAAATTGTAGACCTGATGTAAAATTTTAGTGCTTGGCTTGGCGTTCAGACAAACGCAGCAATTGTTGGATTAAGGGGTTGCTAAAATGTGAATGTATTTTTGAGCGGACCCTAAGAGGGCATTCGCGAGGTACATACTAATCGAATGGCAGGGGCAGTTGCACAGGTTTTTTCTCTTTATTACTGATAAGCTTGGAGATAGTAATTCCAAGGAGTCTGACCGGTCTGTGGCCGATGGCGGTGGCCTGTTTCAGTTTCGTGGCTTGAAAAAAGATATCGGTTGCCGAGCAGATCGCTGTGTGCAGAGTTATGGAACGAGTAATAGTGGTAAAATCATTATATCGAACCTTGAGAGTAATGGTGGAGCCGCTGCAATCCTTTTGGAGGAGAATATCAGCTAATTTCCAGGCGATGCTGGAAAGGAGTTCGGCTATTTCTTCTGTATTCCGGGTGTCTTTTTGCAAAGTCGTTTCGCTGCCGATTGACTTTCGTACCCGATTGGGGCGAACGGGACGGTCATCGATTCCTCGGACGATGTTATAATAAAAAATGCCGTTTTTGCCAAAGTGGTGCATCAGGTCTTCTCTGGTGAAGCGGCGGAGATGTCTTCCGTGGGTGATTCCAAGGTTTTTCATCTTGCTTTCCGTGACTCTGCCGACACCGAAGAATTTACCCACCGGTAGATCATCGAGAAAGGAGAGTGCCTGTTGCGGTAAAATGACACTGAGGCCGTTTGGTTTGTCCATGTCAGAGGCGATTTTGGCCAGAAACTTATTATAGGAAATGCCGGCGGATGCTGTAAGGCCGGTTGTGCTGTATATTCGTTGCCGGATAATTTCGGCGAGCCGTGTAGCGGATGGATTATTTACACGGTTGAGTGTCACATCAAGAAAGGCTTCATCCAGAGAAAGCGGTTCCACAAGAGCGGTGATATCGAGGAAAATCGCCATGACTTTTTGGGAAATACTCTGGTAGCGCCACATTCGTGGGCGAGTAAAAACGGCCAGGGGACAATGTCTGGCGGCGGTGGAGCAAGGCATGGCGGAATGAACACCGAATCGGCGTGCTTCATAGGAACAGGCCGCAACTACCCCGCGGTTTTGTGGGCTGCCGCCAACGATTACCGGTTTACCTCGAAGATCCGGATTATCAAGTTGTTCCACCGAGGCATAAAAGGCATCCATATCGATATGGATAATTTTGCGGATAGTGCTCATAGACGAAAAATGCTACAGTGGAATGCAATAATAAAATTTTTTTCGTATCATCAAAAAACTGGACATTTACTTTGCTGATTACCAACACAACTCAGCGGATCGACCCAGGACAGCCGTGTTGTTTTCATGGGACGCCATAAACCCATCCCTGGGGGCTTAGCTGCAGCCGTCCGGGCTTGCAGATACCCATGAAAACAACACGGCTGTCCTTGCCCTTCAGTGCTTCCAGCTGAGTGTCGGTGGTAATCAAGCTCACTTTTACAAACCAGCATTCTACCAGACTCTTTCTTTTATTGCAGGACGGCAAATATGAATAAACAGGAAATACTCAGGCAATGTGCTCTGTTCAGTGAACTTTCAGGGGAGCAGATACGTGAAATAATGACGATCAGCCATGAAAAATCCTTTGGGAGAGGAGAGCATGTATTTTTCGAAGGAGATGACGGTAACGGATTGTATGTCATTGCTGTTGGAAGGGTGAAAATATATAAAATGTCACCGGGAGGGAAAGAGCAGATCCTGCATATATTCGGGGCGGGCGAAATTATAGGCGAGGTTCCCGTTTTTCACGGACGCCCCTTTCCCGCTTCGGCGGAATGTCTGGGGAAATGTACGTTGCTGTTTTTTCCGCGACAGAAGTTTGTTGATCTTGTCCATAAAAACCCTTCGATTGCCATGCATATGCTGGCCTTTCTTTCCGAACGGTTACGCCGTTTTACGGTGCAGATAGAAAATCTTTCCTTAAAAGAAGTACCCTCGAGGCTTGCTGGATATCTTCTGTATCTTCTCGAAGAACAGGGCGGTCAAGATTTTGTTACGCTGGAGATATCAAAGGGGCAGTTGGCAAGTCTTCTCGGCACTATCCCGGAAACGCTTTCCCGCATATTTTCCAAAATGACGGAAGAAGGGCTGATAGAGGTCGAGGGGCGCAGGATAACGATCAAAGACTCTGAGGCACTCCATTATCGCTGATAATATCAGTACAGCAGCCATGTCATAAATGATCCCCTGGGTGGTTTTATGGGATCCATGAGCTCCTGTTTTTTGGGCTGCAGACCAAACATTGCCATCATGTTTTCATCCATTGGCAATTTTCGGTCAACAGAAGCAACGATGCTGTTGTTTTCGGGGTGTATTAAGCGCGCGGCAATGTAGATATGTTTGTTGGTTAATGTGTAGGTGCCCACGGAAATAGCCTGGGCCGGCTGGCTGGCGTCTAGGTTGCTCAGATCCCGGGAAAGCATTTTTTCACCGCTGCGTGGTTCAACGAGAAGCTCTTTACGCAACTTCAATTCTCTGACGTTATAGCCCATCTGTACAAATCGAGAGGTGAGATGTTCCTGCAGGATTCTGGAAAACCGTGAGGTTTCTTCAAGGTTATTGTTGTTGACAAAGGTTGTCATAAGAATGGGCTGGGCGGAATTTCGTGGTAAGAGAGGGGGATAGGCCTGTTTTTCCAGATCCTCCGCCAGGGTGTAGGCAATTGTGATGAGATCCGGTTGTATGCCGAGCATGCTCTGCAGTTTTGTAGTATCGACGGCGCTGCACCCGCCCGTGGCAAACAGGATAAAAATCACCGGAAGCAATACCGGCGGAAAACACCGTTGAAATGAGAGAAGGGATGTCATGAGGCCTCCATCCTTCACAGTGACTGTGAGCTGGTAAGTTGAATGTTTGTGACTGGTGTGTCGTTTTTTCGGTAATGATGGTAGTCGGCATCGTTTATATAGTAAATATCGGATGATCTGAAAAAATACCGTTTTTGGAAGACCATCGAGGTAGTGATGATGGCTTCAAGATCGCTTGTCGCTGCGTAGGCGGAATTGCCATAGTCGGCTGCTCCGGCAAGCACTATTGCCAGTGCCTCGGGAGTTGCATTGCGAAAGACGGATATCGCCGCGGTTAGCGCCGTTAACGTTCCCGGCTGCAGGGTTCGTAATCGCCGGGCCCGGTGCCGTAGCGTCTGGACCTTGTAATTTACCGTAATAGCTTCCCGATCGGCAACCGCGCTTGTAGGGATGCCGAAATTGACGAGCTCTGTAATCAATAAATCCCTGAACCCCTCGTTGAATTCGGTTGTTTCCAAAGCTTCGCAGGGGGTGGCATCATCCCCGCAGGTTGCTTTGACAAATATCGCGGTATCAAGGAAATCGCTGCGGATGAGTTCATTGTTGATTTTGTTGGCAAGGTCACGGGCAAGGATATTCCAGTGCTGTGCCGCCTGCATTTTTTGCTGGATTGAATACGGGAAACCGCTGGGTTCCGGAATACGGGCGCAGGAAGCCAAAACAACACAAGCCGCAATGATACACAGGTACCTCATATATGCTCCATGTGAATTTGTTTGATAGAGGCCACCTTGAAAAATGAGATTTTTAAATCCCATTTTTCAAGGTGGCCTCTAGTTGTATCGGTCAACAATTAGGAAACTATAAGAAAAAAACGTGTTACCAGTTGAGTGAGTTACATTTGATCAATGATTGTTCTTTGCCATCGGAGTAGTTAAAATATCCCGTACATTGACGATATCGTTGCTATGGTTTTTATAAATTCAGGGGAGTTTGGAGAGGTACTACAATACTATTTTAATGTCTATAGATCTACATATTCACTCTGTTTATTCCGATGGTACATATACTCCGGCCGAACTTGTGGGGCTTGCTCAGCAGCGCGGTATACAGGCAATCTCCATAACGGATCATGACACCATTGACGGTCTTGCCGAAGCCGCCGAGGCGGCTCAAGGGACCGGTATCACAACCCTTGCCGGAATAGAGTTGAGTGTTCAGCATAAAAACCGGAATCTCCACATCCTTGGTTATCTCTTTGATTCTCAAAATGAGAGGTTTAGACGGCAAATACACATTCTTCAGGAAACCCGCAATGCGCGTAATAGAGATATTGTAAAAAAATTAAATAGTTGCGGGATATCACTGGATATCGAGGAAATTGAATCGATTTCGAAGACAGGGCAGACAGGGCGTCCGCATATAGCTCGAGCACTGTGCCGGCGCGGAGTGGTTAAAAATTTTGATGAGGCCTTTACCCGATATTTGAAAAAAGGTGCAGCCGCCTATGCCTCCAGGTTTGTCTATAACGCTGCAGAGGCATTAGAAATGATAAGAGAAAACGGTGGAATAAGCGTTCTGGCGCATCCTTTGCAAGTAGACCCGTCTCCCCTTGAGATCGCCCGTGTAGTTGGTGAACTGGTTGAATATGGACTGGACGGACTTGAGCTCTATTATCCGACACACTCCGCCAAGGTTCGCCGGAATCTCAAAAAAATTGCCAAAAGGTATGATTTAGTATTAACTGGAGGGAGTGATTATCATGGCACAATCCGGCCCGGAACGGAGTTGGCCGGCGGAAAAAATGTTTACGTGCCTGCAGAAATTGTAGACACCATGGTTGAACGACAGGCGAAACTGGCGCAGCGTCCAAGACCTGGAGATGCTGCACCGCTATTCTTAGAGAAGTGATTGGGCGTGCTGGAGCAGTTTGGCCCGATATGACAGCAATCTTCACGTGGCCATGATCTGCAGGTACAATACCATATCATACCGATATAATACGATACAATAGGTCCTTATGTTTTCTATACTCGTTGTTGATGATGAACCGAACTATCTTATAGTGCTCTCCGAACTGCTTCGGGAAGAGGAGTTTGAGGTATATACCGCTCCTGGAGGCAAGGAGGGCATGGCAACGGTGCGGGAGGTTGATCTTGATCTGGTCATAACCGACATGCAGATGCCGGAAATGGATGGGCAACAGTTTCTGCTGGAGATCAAAGCATTCAACGCCGAGCTTCCGGTCATTATCATTACCGCCTATGCCGAGGTGGAAAAAGCGGTTGAAGCGATGCAGGCCGGGGCGTTCAGTTATCTTGCCAAACCTTTCTCCAACGATGAGCTTGTTGTCAACATAAACAAGGTGGCCCAGCATTACTCATTGCTTCGGGAAAATATACGACTGCGTAAGGAAATACGTGGCCAAAACTATTTCGGCGGTATGGTGGGTAAAAACGCGCGAATGCTGGAGGTGTATGAACTGATCGAAAAGGTAGCACCTACTCCGGCTTCCGTTCTTATCTCAGGGGAGAGCGGGACCGGCAAGGAGTTGGTCGCTAAAGCCATTCATCTCAATAGCCCAAGAGAATCGCGGCCTTTTATTACGGTAAACTGTGCGGCCCTTTCGGATAATCTGCTTGAAAGTGAGCTGTTCGGCCATGAAAAGGGTGCATTTACCGGCGCGGTGGGAATGCGTAAAGGTCGATTTGAACTTGCCGATTCAGGCACTATCTTCCTCGATGAGGTGGGGGAGATTCCCCTTGCCCTGCAGTCGAAGCTTCTGCGTATCCTTCAGGAGAAATCATTTGAGCGGGTCGGAGGGACAAAAACATTGTCCGTGGATGTCCGCATAATAAGTGCTTCAAACAAGGATCTCAAGGAGGAGGTGGCGCTGGGCAACTTCCGAGAAGATCTGTTTTACCGGCTCAATGTTATTCATGTATCGCTGCCGCCGTTGCGGGAGCGCATAGATGATATGCCTCTTCTAGTTGATTTTTTCATTGAGAAATTTGCTGAACGGCTGGGTAAGAAAGACCTGCGTATTTCCCCGGAAGCCCTGCGTTTGCTTTTGAAGTTGCCCTGGGATGGCAATGTCCGGGAATTGGAAAACACCATTGAAAGAGCGGCAATCCTCTGTGATGGAAGTGAGATTGCCGCGGAGGATGTCCAGCCGGAGTCCATTACTGTCGACACCCATGGTGACTGGAGCGAGGGTGTGGATTTTTTCCAGTTTATCCCAGGTGATATAGGGCTGAACGATGTGCTCTACTCGGTGGAAGAGAAGATGCTGATCAGGGCGCTTGAGGAAACCGATTATGTGCAGGCGCGAGCCGCGGAAAAGCTGGGAATAACCAAAAGTCTGCTGCAATACAAAATGAAGAAGTACAAGATTAAGAAGAAATAGTGATTACTTACAAAGCTCAGCTGATCGATCCAGGACATCGCATGGTGCTTTTCATGGGGCGCCGTAAACCCATCCCTGATCATACGTAAGCCAGGCTGATCGCGGGAAGATCTGGTGCCCTGTGAGCAGTTACAAGAAATAGTGGTTTTGCAAATTGGTCACTGCATCCCCCACTGGAGTTTGTTGCGGAGAATAGAAAAATAGTCTCTATGCGGCGGCACGATAAGCTGAAGAGGGTGCTCCGCGGTTTCTATGATAATTTTTTCGTTTTTCTGTATTTTTCCTCCCGGCCTGCCGTCTATTATAATATTGGCGTTGTCGTTGTCGTTGCCTTCATCAAGAGTAGTTGCAATGGTGATTTCGGAGGGGAGAAGGATGGGGCGGCTCCCCAGCATAAAGGGACAGATCGGGGTGACCAGTATGGAGGCCAGCCCCGGATAGACCAGCGGACCACCGGCCGAGAGGTTATAGGCGGTTGACCCCGTTGGTGTGGAAAAAACCAGTCCGTCCGCTTTATAGGTGGTTATCAATGCATTGTTGGCCGTTGTTGAGAGATGCAAGATTCGGTCAAAGGCATTCTTGTTGATAACCACATCATTGAGGGCATATCCCAGGGTTGTCTTCTCGTTTTCTTTTTCCAGGAGAGCCTTAAGCATAAGACGGTTTTCCACGTTGACCTGGTCCGAAAGGATTGCATCGAGAGATTGTTTGGCTTCCTGGCAGGTCAATTCGGTAAGAAAGCCGAGATGACCAAGATTTATGCCGATAACCGGAATTGAATATCGTGCCGCCTGTTCAGCAATGCGCAGTAAGGTACCGTCTCCGCCGAGTACCACAATAATGCTCTGGTCGGGCTGTATGTCATTGAGATCGACCTCAACATTTCTTTTTTTGAGCCAATTTTGCAGTTCTTCAGCAAACAACTCGGCCGATTGATCCCGTGTTTTTGTGATTATACAGGCTTTGTGCACCGCGAAGTTGGTTAAGGTGCTGAATCTTGAGGGAAAATACGCCATTATTGGCCACCAAGTTCTTTTGAGCGGTTCACTGCAATTTCGACTGCATCC
>Ga0136557_1000692_pt1 | contig 24708 bp, 17 predicted proteins | sample AntRauTorckE6832_FD_104796 | JGI IMG/M metagenome (GOLD analysis project Ga0136557, IMG submission 104796) | Saline lake microbial communities from Rauer Islands, Antarctica - Metagenome Torckler E6 #832 | ecosystem: Environmental > Aquatic > Non-marine Saline and Alkaline > Saline | place...
GAAGACCTGCACCGGCAGCTGGAGGATGTCAGTCATCTGGTGCTTGAAGATGAAGACGCCGAACTGGACGAGGCGATCAATCGCCTGGCCAAACTGGAAGACAGCAACGGCAAGACGCGGCTGTGCCTGATGGACACCCAGCGCAACATTTCGTTTCTGCTGCGGCACCTGAGCGGGGATGGTGAACGCCGGGAGACGCTGCGGGAAATCAACCGCGATATCGAGACTCTGATGTCGCACACCACTTTTCTGTTCGACAAAATCAACTTCCTGATGGATTCGACCCAGGGTTTCATCAACATCGAGCAGAACCAGATTATCAAGACCTTTTCGATTGCTGCGGTGGTGTTTCTACCCCCAACGCTGATTGCCAGTATTTACGGCATGAACTTCGAGCACATGCCCGAGCTGGATTGGCTATTGGGTTATCCGGGTGCGATCGCCCTGATGGTATCAGCGGGGTTTGCGCCTTACTGGTATTTCAAACGCAAAGGCTGGCTTTGAATTTGGGTTCAGCCTCAGCAGGCTTCCAGAGGCGCATAAGCCAGCACCAACCACTTGGCACCTTCATCAAAGTTCACCTGCACCCGCGTATGATGCCCCGTACCCTCAGAGTTCATCACGACGCCCTCGCCAAACTTGGGATGGCGCACCCGCTGGCCGAGGCTGAAGCCGGATTGCTGCGCGGAATCCTGGCTGAACATACTTTCGTTGGGGCGAGACACCATCGCCGGACGGCTGATGGTATTGCGTAACCTGACTTCCTGAATGCAGTCGCCGGGGATTTCCCGAACAAAGCGGGACAGCGCGTGGAACTTCTCCTGGCCGTACAAGCGGCGGGATTCGGCGTAAGTAAGCACCAGCTTCTGCATGGCCCGGGTGATGCCAACATAAGCAAGACGGCGCTCTTCTTCCATGCGCCCAGGCTCTTCCAGCGACATACTGTGGGGAAACAGGCCTTCCTCTACTCCGGCCAGGAATACCAGCGGAAATTCCAGGCCCTTGGCGGAATGCAACGTCATCAACTGAACGCAGTCTTCGTCGACGTCTGCCTGGGCCTCGCCGGCGTCCAGCGCTGCCTGGGCGATGAACTCTGACAGCGGGTCCACGCCTTCCTCCGCCTCAAAGTCCGACAGGGCATTCACCAGCTCGTCCAGGTTTTCTGCCCGTGCCTGGCCTTTTTCACCCTTCTCGTTGGCGTGATAATCCCGCAAGCGGCTCAGTTCCAGGGTCTTCTTCATCAACCCGTGCAGGGAGGCCTCGTCCACCATCTCCGTCAGGCTCTCGATGATACCCATGAAAGACTGCAAGCCGGTTTTCGCGCGCCCCTTGACCTGGCCCGCCTCCAACAGCCGCTCGGCGGATTCCCACAGGGAAATACTGCGCTCGGTGGCATAGGCCCGCATATCCGCCAGGCTCTTGGCACCGATCCCCCGGGCGGGGATGTTCACCACCCGTTCAAACGCCGCATCATCCCGGCGATAGTGCACCAGGCGCAGATAGGCAATGGCGTTGCGGATTTCCTGGCGGTCGTAGAAACGCAGTCCGCCATAGACGCGATAGGGAATACCCTGGCGAATCAGGGATTCTTCCAGCACCCGGGACTGGGCGTTGGAGCGGTACAGAATGGCCGATTCACTGCGGAGGTTGCCCTCGCTGACCCAGGTGCTGATGGTGTCAGCGATGTAGTTGGCTTCGTCCTGTTCGTTGAAGGCCGCATACAGGTTGATGGGTTCGCCGTCTTTGCCGTCCGTCCAGAGCTCCTTGCCCAGACGCCCCTGATTATTGGCAATCACCGCATTGGCGGCTTTCAGGATCATCTGCGTGGAGCGGTAATTCTGCTCCAGCCTCACCAGCCGGCCATTGGGAAAATCCCGCTGGTACTGCTGGATGTTTTCGACCTTGGCGCCCCGCCAGCCATAGATCGACTGGTCGTCGTCCCCGACCACGGTCATAGGGACCCGATTGCCGGCCAGCAGCTGAAGCCAGGCGTATTGAATGGTGTTGGTGTCCTGGAACTCGTCCACCAGAATCTGCTGAAAGCGGCTCTGGTAATGCTTCAGCAACTCCGGGCGATGCAGCCAGAGCTCGTGAGAGCGCAGCAACAGTTCGCCAAAGTCCACCAGCCCGCTGAGATTGCAGAGTTTCTCGTACTGGCGGTAAACCGTCAGCATGGTGCTGTTGAAATGGTCGCCGGGGTTTTCCTGGATGTGGTCTGCCCGCAGGCCTTCGTCTTTTTGACCATTGATAAACCACTGGGCCTGCTTCGGCGGCCAGCGGCTCTCGTCGATCTGCATTTCCCGCATTACCCGCTTGATCAGGCGCAGCTGGTCATCGCTGTCGAGCACCTGAAAGTTTTCCGGCAGGCCCGCGTCCTGGTGATGCGCCCTTAACAAACGATGTGCGATGCCGTGAAACGTACCGAACCACAGGCCACGGGCAGGAATATTCATCATCTGCTCGATGCGATAACGCATCTCTTTCGCGGCCTTGTTGGTGAAGGTGACCGCAAGAATCCCCGTGGGCGGAACCTGGTCCACCTGCATCAGCCAGGCAATCCGGTGAACCAGGACCCGGGTTTTGCCACTGCCTGCACCGGCCAGCACCAGCAAATGGTCATTCTGGGCCGTCACGGCCTCGCGCTGGGCATCGTTCAGGGGATCAATAATCGAGGAAACATCCATGGGCAAAACCGCGTTGATCGGGTGAATTTGGTTCTGACAGCCGGGGGATTATAACAGGGCATCAAGTCCCTGCACGGACGGAGAATATCAAGGTTTTACTCAGGCGAGGATGAGGAGTGACGGTATAGCCACAAACAAAAAAGCCGGGAGTTTTTTGCTCCCGGCAAGGAAGTCCCCTGAGACCAACGCGAAAAAGGGAACTCAACGTAAATATCAGCATAAGTGGTCAGTGTTTCATTGATGTTTCAGGGTCTGCCCGAGAAATGGGCATCAAAAGTCTGTCGGATTTTAGCCGAAACGGCCACGTGGAAATGCGGCGCTACTGACTAACTCCCAGACCAGCTTGAAACATCCCTGCCATGTTTGTTGAGCACAATACCCAGACAATCTCGAAACTTGGCACAACCGGATATGAGCCAGTTAAACCAGTAAGGATAAGGCGGACGATGGAATGACTTGATCTGCCCCAAGCGCCGCTCGCATCCAGGAGTGACCGACATGAAAGACCACCTGACTCAGGAACTGGTTCGCCTTATATCCGGCGAGATAATTTCAACCCTGTTGCAACCTATCGTAAATATCGAAAAGAAGACGGTGTTTGGATACGAAGCTCTAAGCCGGGGCCCCTCGGACAGCCCTTTGCACGGGGCTCAGCTTCTGTTTGAAACTGCCGAGCGCAGCGGCCTGACATCGGAGCTTGAAGGACTCTGCTTGCGCACAGCCGCACGAAGCTGGTCAGGTCAGGGTTCTCCTCTGAAGCTCTTCGTCAACATCAGTCCGGCTAAACTGATGCCCTCCGAGTTCAATCCGTCACAGCTGCGCAAGCTTCTTGAAACTAATGGACTTAAGCCCTCGAACATCGTAATTGAGCTTTCCGAACGCTATCCTACTGCCGATCCATCTGAGCTTCTGAAAACGCTCTCCTGGCTTCAGTCAGAGGGTTTCCTTATTGCCATTGACGATCTGGGCAGTGGCTATTCAGGGCTCAAACTCTGGTCCGAGCTGAAGCCGGACTTTGTAAAAATCGATCGGCACTTCATCCGTGACATTCAGGACGACCTCATCAAACGGGAATTTCTCAAGTCCGTGGTAGAACTGGCAAATCGCCTGAACTGCAAGCTGATAGCAGAAGGCGTGGAAACAATTGCGGAATTGCGAGTCGTTTCAGACATGGGAATCTCGCTTGTTCAGGGCTTCCTCCTCGGTCGCCCGAAACCCTTTGCCACTGCCTCCCTCGACCCGCTGAACGTTCAGGCGACCTTCACATTCAAGCCACCTCTGCAGGAAACAGCCGGATCCTTGTGCAGTGATATCCAGCCAATCACTTTCAATGAAACGCTTGAGAATGCCCTCGAACGACTTCAGAGTGAGCCAAGCATGTTCGCTTTACCGGTGGTTGACGATGGCAAACCCCTTGGCCTGCTTCACAAGTGGCGAGTTCTTGAAACTTTCAGCACCCCATACGGCCGAGCGCTTTACGAAAAATATCAGGTTACCCAGATGCTGAGCGCCGACGCCCTTGTCGTGGACTTCGATACGCCGCTGGAAGAGGTCAGCCAACAGCTGATCGAAGAGGATACGCATTACCTCAAGCAGCATTTTATTGTCACCCGCAACGAGCGGTACGTTGGGCTCGGCTCTACCCGTGCGCTATTGCAGAAAATTACCGCGAAAAAAATTGAAAAAGCACGATACGCCAACCCACTCACACTGCTGCCAGGCAATGTTCCCATTCAGCAGGAACTGACCGCCAGAACCGAGAAGAAACTACCTTTCACTATCATTTATTTTGATATAAACATGTTCAAACCTTTGAATGACCAGCTTGGTTACAGGGTCGGTGATCAAATCATCCTCTTGCTTGCCGAGTTACTGACCAAATCCTTTCGTGAGAAAGGGGACTTTGTTGGTCACATAGGGGGAGATGATTTCGTGGTCATCAGCGCGTCAACTCTGGCCGTTGACCGTGCGAATTCAGTGCAGACAGAGTTTGTCAGTCAAACACGACGTTTTTACACCAACGACGCCCTGCGGGATGGCTTCGTGGAATCTGAAGACAGAAACGGATGCTTTAACCGTTTTCCGTTGGTGTCTCTGACGGCCGGAATAGTCATCACAGATGAGGGCGACGCTCACACTCCTGAACAGCTCTCTGATGCGGCCAGCGACGCAAAAAAGAAAGCAAAAGTATCTGCGGGTTTCTGCTATGTAAATTCAGTAAGTGCACAGGGTCCGATCAGCTCCCTCCACCACATCCGTTGTTAACCATCGCACGGCATCGGGCAACCGGCCCTCAGCCGAAGCGACCGTTAATATAGTCCCGGGTGATATCGTTTTTCGGGTTGTTAAAAAGTGCTTCGGTAGACTGGCTTTCCAGCACCTCACCCATGTGAAAGTGGGCCGTGTCATCAGCAATTCGACATGCCTGTTGCATATTATGGGTAACAATCACAATGGTGTATTTCTGCTTGAGGTCCAACATTAGCTGTTCGATGATCCGGGTTGAAATAGGATCCAGTGCAGAGGTGGGCTCATCCATAAGGATCACATCGGGGCGAATGGCAATGGCACGGGCAATACACAAACGTTGCTGCTGGCCGCCAGACAGACCGGTACCGGGCTGGTGCAGCTTGTCTTTCACCTCGTCCCACAACCCGGCCGCCTGAAGCGACGATTCCACCAACTCGTCACAGCCGCTGCGTTTCGTCACCATGCCGTGTTTGAGGGGGGCGTAAGCGAGGTTCTCGTATATCGATTTGGGAAACGGGTTGGGTTGCTGAAACACCATTCCGATGCGTTTACGCACAGCCACTTCATCCACATCAGCGTCGTAAATATTCTTGCCCTCAATAACCACACGCCCTTCCACCCGGGTGTCGTCAATCAGATCGTTCATCCGGTTCAGGCATCGTAAAAACGTGGATTTTCCGCAGCCGGATGGGCCAATCAGCGCGGTAATCCGGTTTCTGGCCATCTCCAGGTTGATGCCTTTCAGCGCCTGAAGATCGCCGTAGTAGAAGTCCAGATCATCAGCAAAGATCTGAATATCGCGGATCGCGCTACCATTTGATTTCATACTTCTTCCTCAAATATATTGCCGCCGCATTGAGCGTGACCAATACAAATAGAATGACCATGATGCCGGCCGCAGTTTTCTCCACAAAGGCCCGCTCGGGCATGCCTGCCCAGGTAAATACCTGGGCAGGAAGAACCGTCGCGGCTTCCGTAAACGATCCGGGCGCATCGGGTATAAAGGCAATCATTCCCACAATGATGAGTGGTGCCGTTTCGCCGATGGCCTGGGCCATTCCGATGATGGAGCCGGTCAGGATTCCCGGCATGGCAACGGGTAACACATGATCTTTGACAATGTCCTGCCGGGTCAGCCCCAGCCCGTAACCTGCCTGGCGAATTGACGCTGGTACGCTGCGCAACGCCGCACGGGAACTGACGATTATGATCGGCAGGGTCATCAGGGCCAGTGTCATACCGCCCACCAGGGCAGAACTGCGGGGCAGCCCGAACAAATTGATAAACACCGACAGACCCAGTAAACCGAAAAGAATGGACGGTATCGCGGCCAGATTGTTGATATTCACTTCCACGAACCGGGTAAACCGGTTGTCCCGGGCAAATTCCTCCAGATATACGGCGGTGGCCACACCCAGCGGGAACGCCAGGGCCATGGTGACGATCAGCGTCAGCACCGAACCCACAATAGCGGACCAGATACCGGCAAACTCGGGAAGCTTGGAATCACCCTGGGTGAGGAAGTGGGTGTTCCAGTCCAGGGTTAGTTTGCCCTGCTCCCTGAGCGCATCCACCCGGGCCGCCTCGCCCGGTTTCAGTGTGTGGTGATGGCCTTTCATATACTGGTCGACCTGGCCGTCCGCCAGCAGCCACTGGGTTCGGGTTGTGCCCATCAGCGACGGGTCGGCCTCAACCCGCTTTGGAATTGTCCTTAACCAGGCGCGGCTGACCAGCGACCGATCCTCTTTAGCCACTGCCATGCTGGTAAAGCGGGCAGAGGCTTCGGTGTAGTTGACGTCGACCTGAATATAGGCCTGCCATAATGCCGGGTAGGCGGTTCGGGCCATATCAAATAGAAAAAACAGCAGAAAGCCCATGGTCATGGCAATCGACAATCGGGTCATACTGCGGAACCGGCGCGCTTTTCGGTGCCGTTTTTTCAAGCTGGGGTCGTCAAAAGGATGGGAAGTCATAGGCTGTTAATCTGATATTTCTTTTTGAATTTACGGATCTGCACCAGCGAAATCATGTTGAGTACCAGCGTGATGACAAACAACACCAGCCCCAGGGCGAAGGCAGACAGGGTGTGGGGGGAATCGAAGGCATGGTCCCCAACCAGGGAATCCACAATACGAACGGTAACGGTGGTCATGTCCTCCAGCGGGTTCCAGGTCAGGTTGGGCCGCATACCTGCGGCCATAACCACAATCATGGTTTCCCCGATGGCCTTGGAAAAACCCAGCAGACTGGCGGAGATAATCCCCGGAACGGCGGTGGGCAGAATAATGTGGCGGATGGTCTCGCCGTGGGTCATGCCCAGTGCCAGCGACGCATTACGCTGACTGCTAGGCACCGCCCTCAGCACGTCATCACTCAATGATGTAATCACCGGCACAATCATCACCCCCATGACCACCCCGCAAGCCAGGGCGCTGTTGTAGGCGGCTTCAATACCGAACAGCTCAAAAAGCGCCACAATGGCCGGTGCCACCGTCAGGGCGGCAAAAAATCCGTACACCACCGTGGGGATGCCCGCCAGTATTTCCAGCACGGGCTTCAGAGTGTTGCGGGCTTTCTTGCTGGCGTATTCACTCAGATAGATGGCATTGCCCAAACCCACGGGAATGGCAACTATCAGGGCAATGGCGGTAATCATGAAGGTGCCGGCAAAGATAGGCACCGCACCAAACACACTTTTGTTATGACCTACATACCATTCAGTGCCGGTGATGAAGGTCCAGAAGCTCTCGAGTTGAAAGAACTCGATGGCCTGAAAAAGAATCGAGAAAAGAATACCGATTGTCGTAACGATAGACAGGGTGGACGCCAGAAACAGGGCTGCCACCGTCAGGTTTTCTTTGCGAAATAACGTTTTCGGTCGGGTATCGGTCTGGAACATAAACAGCGTGTTTACCAACCTTGAGGTTTACATGAAAAGGCCCATCGCAGATGCGATGGGCCTTCCGACAGGGTCTGCCTTTACGAATGTCTGATCCTCAGATCACTCGTCGTTGGTGCCAGCCTGACCCTTCCAGATGTCGGCGATCGTTGCGCCTGTAATGCTTCCCTGGTCGGTTTCGAATGCAACCGTGCCCGGATTGTCAGTCGTCCAGTAATCCGAGATGTGCGTCGCATTAGTGCTACCGCCATCGCCCACGCCTTTGGCTGTTTCGGTGGCGTAGATGTCAGTTGCGACCACTTCGTTGATCAGCTCAAGGCCGCCAGAGAGGATCTGGATGCCGTAGGGCGTGCCGCTCAGGTCGTCCACCTGATCGGTGGTGCGATGCGTCACGATAGCCTGACCCGCGGTACCCGTCTGATTCGAATCCTGAGCGTCCTTGGAGATGATCGACACGTTGTCGAAAATCCCACCCGCGTCATTCTTCAGGTAAATCGCACCGCCGACTGCTTCAACAGTGACGTTAACGAAGGTCGGCATTGTGGCCTGAGAAGTTGTAGTTCCAACACCTGCAGTGCCGCCAACTGAGGTATAGCTGTCACTGTCGTTGCCGTTCTCGATACCGGAGGAATCGTAGTTGGTTGCATCGACGGTAAACTGCTTTACGTATGCATTGGTGATAGTGCCGGTGTAACCCAGATCGGTGTCGATGGAGTCATCACCGGCGTTGAACACGTAAAGGCCATTCACGTCTGCGGTGCCACCCCAAAGCTCGATGCCGTCGTCGCTACCACCAAGAATCGCAATGTTCTCCAGGGTGGTGCCTGAACCGACAGCCAGCAGGGACAGACCGTTCAGTTCCTTATCTACTTCGACTTCAAAGCCAGAGTTCTTGATCACCACATATGACAGGGTGCCAGAGTCGTCGGCGGGGTCGTTGCCGCCACCTTCCTGAGTACCGGCTTCGTAGATGTCCGTGCCACCAATGATCGGTGCGTTACCGATAATGGTGAGGCCACCCCATTGTCCCTGAACGATCTCGCCGTTGTTATCACCGGCCACGTCTGCCGCAGAGGTGAAAACAATCGGCTCAGCCTGGGTGCCCTGAGCGTCGATGGTGGCCCCACGGTTGATCGCCAGGTAGGACGCCTGGGTAAGGCCGAAAACGGTGACGCCTGGCTGAATTTCCAGATTGGCGCCATTGGTCACGTTGATCTCGCCATCCAGCGCGTAACGAGTGCCAGCGGCCCAGACGGTGTCGGTAGTGATGTCGCTGTTTACAACCTGGGTCTGAACGTCGTTCAGTTCAGTGAGTACCCAGCCGAATACGCTCTGATCCGCGCCGGTAACCGTGCTGGAACCCGCTGAATCGAAATTGGTTCCAGAGATTGCCGTGGTGCCGTCGTTCAACGTGGTAGCTGAAACAAAGATGTCACCAGCGCCAGCCTGGGCTGCCATATCCCAGTATGCTTCGATGTGGGTTGAATCTGCACTTCCACCATCGCCAACGCTTTTCGCCGTTTCCGCAGCAAACACTGCCTCCGGCGTGACTTCGTTTTTCAGTTCCAGGCCTCCACCCAGAATCTGAACGCCCCAGGGGTTACCGCTCAGGTCGTCAACGGTGTCTGTGGTGCGGTGGGTAACCGCAGCCTGGCCCGCTGTGTCGGTCTGGCCATTGACGGCAGACGGCTTGACGGTGACTTTGACGTTGTCGAAGATGCCGCCGGCATCGTTCTTCAGGTAGATGGCACCGCCCACCGCTTCAATGGTGATGTCTTTGAAGGTCGGCATGGTGGCCTGGGTGTTGCTGCCCAGCGTGGTTTCACCGATAGTGCCGTTGGTGCCAGCTTCGGAGGTGTAGCTGTCACTGTCGTTGCCGTTTTCGATGCCTGAGGAATCGTAGTTCGTGGCATCCACGACTTTTTGTGCCACGACACCGTTGGTGATGGTGCCGGTGTAGCCCAGGTCGGTGTCGATGGAGTCATCGCCGGCGTTGTAAACGTAGATGTTTTCCACATCCACTGTACCGCCCCAAAGCTCGATGCCGTCGTCCGCACCACCGAGAATACCGATGTTGGAAATGGACGTGCCGGAACCAACCGCCAGCAGCGACAGGCCGTTCAGCTCTTTATCTGTCTCTACTTCAAAACCTGTGTGTTTGATGATGACGTAATCCAGCACGCCCGAGTTGTCGGCGGGGTCGTCACCACCACCAACCTGAGAGCCAGCTTCGTAAACCACAGTGCCACCGACAATGGGCGCTTTACCAATGATGGTCAGACCGCCCCACTCGCCCTGTGCGTCTCTTGAAGACGAACCATTGAAATCGGCTGCAGAGGTGAAGATGATCGGAGCGTCTTCTTCACCGTCCGCCATGATGGTAGCGCCGGCATTGATCGCGAGAAACGAACTCTGAGTTTCACCGTACAGGGTGGTTCCTGCCGGGATTTCCAGAGTTGCGCCGTCCAGGAAGTTGACCGTCCCGTCGATGGCATAGTCTTCACCGGCGGTCAGTGTAATGTCATTGCTGTAGTCGCCTTTGAGCTCGTTGTTGGCGTCCACGTAGGCCTGGGTGGTGGTTTCGGTGCTGCCACCGCCATCATTGCCACCATTGCCACCGCCATCGGTACCGCCGGTATCGCCGCCGCCACTGCTGCTGCCACCGCCACAACCGGTCAGAATGGTTGCTGTCAGCAACATTCCCAGGCCGAAAACTGATTTGGGATCAAACTTTTTCATATCTACTCTCTATGTTGTCCATGGGTTCGATACGTCCACAAAAACGGTATATAAAGTATGTGACGGGGAAATGAACATAAGATGGACGTTTTGTGTCAGGGATGTTTCGGTATCGGACAGCATCTGCCAGAAATGCTGAAAACAATAAAAGCCAGAGTATTGAAAAAACAAAGCCCGGCTTCTGGCCGGGCTCTGGAGACTGGGAATGTCGCTAATTGATCAGTTTACGGCCAGCGCGCGCCTGAGATCGGTTTGTGTCAGGTTCTCACGGTTCTCGACTTTTTCCAGGTTCCGGGCAATGGTCTCGTTTTTCATTGGAATCAGGCCAATCTCTTCCAGAATACCGCCCTCGCCAATGATCATCGGGTTCATGAACATTTCGATGTATTCCTTCATCGCCGGCACTTCGTCCATGTGGTCAGTTTTCACATAGAAAAACATGCTTCTGGATATTGGGTATTCCTGAGACGCAATCACTTCTGTCGACGGCATCACTCCGTCTACCGGAATGCCCGAGAGGCTGTCTTGATTTTCCATCAGGAAGCTGTAACCGAAAATGCCAACTGCATCGGTATCCTTACCCAGTTTTTTCACAATCAGGTTGTCGTTCTCGCCGCTGGGTATGTAAACGCCATCGGTGCGGATCAGGCGATAGCCCTTGAGACCCGCATCCCGGTAGATTTTCATTTCCTCGGTCTGGTACTGCAGAACGATTTCTTCAAAGGCATCCCGCGTTCCCGAGCTGATCGGCGGCCCGTACACCTTGATCTGCCGTTTGGGCAGCTCTGGATTGATCTCACTCCAGTACTGGTAAGGATTTTCCACCAGTTCGCTGTTATCTTCGTTCGGCACCTGCCTGGCAAGGGCAAGCAACAGCTCTTTTTTGGTGACGGCCATCCCTTCGTTCACATTCGACTGCGCAATCACAATCCCATCGTAACCAAACATCACTTCGGTGATATTGTTTACGCCGTTGCGCTCGCACAGGTACATCTCCTTGATCTTGATCCGACGGCTGGCGTTGGTAATGTCCGGTGTGTCCATGCTGTTACCGGAACAGAAAATCTTCATGCCCCCACCGGTGCCGGTGGATTCCACCACAGGCGTCGGGAAGCGGGTAACAGCGCCAAATTCCTCAGCAACGAAACTGGCAAACGGGTAAACCGTTGAACTACCCACGATCCGCAGCTGATCTCTTGCTTGTACAGAAAAGGCTGAGCCCATTGCCAGCAAAGCAACGAACACCAAAAATATGTGTCTCATGGCGAGACCTCCATTATGTATTGAGATTGCATTTTAGAGTGGGGTTTGAGGGCGAACGTCCGCTCTTGTTGATCGGCCTGCACCAGAGAAATGCTTTGGCTGGCTGAATCGTACTGAATGGTCTGGACCATTTTCTGAGTTGCACTTTCCGGTAACAGCGCCATCATGCGGATCGGTTCGAACAACCCGACGTAAGGCCGGGAACCTGCCTGCACCTTGAGGCACTCAAAACCATAAACACTGTCGGCGTTATCAAAACCGGGGGGGCATTCGCCGTTCTCGGATGGCGCCTTTTCGAAGAAAGTATCGAAGGAGGCACGCCGCAACCGGAACTTGGTTTTCAGGGCGGCACCTTCCCCAAGCTTGTGATAGACCACCGATCGGCCATCAAAGGCAACACCATAAAGACTGCCCTGGGTCAGACTGTTGGCCTGCTCGGCGACAAACACGTAGAGATTCCCGGAGTGTTCTCCGTCCAGCAGATAAACGGTTTTGGCGTCAGGCATCATAAGGATCTGGGACGCTGACACACGCCCTACCCCGTAATCCTTGATGACCTTTGCCTCACCCGCTTCCTCGGATTCGCCCGTGGCCTCGAACAGAACAACCTCGGCGGGCCAACCGTAGTGATAGGGGTTGACGAGATCTTCTTTACCTTTGAAAAACGGTGCCATTGTCGAGACGAATTCACTGGCCGTCGCCGCGTCCACGTTTTCACTTTCGCTGAACAGCAAACTTCCCCAGGGCGTTTTGACGCCAGCAACCGGTCGTGCCAGCCCCGATACCGGCTCCAGATCCAGTGCGTGTGTGTCGAGATAGTCCTCGCCTTCGGGGTTTCTCTCAGACAGGTAGGCGCTACCGGGGCTTTGATTGAACAGCGATACGGTGTAGGTCTTTTTGGCTACCACGAAATTGTAGTGGCTGGAATCACTTTGATGGATCAAAGGATCTTCTCCAACCATCAGGGGCGAAAGCTGGTGATCTCGCGCCAAACCAAAAATATGCTTGCCAATCACTCGGCCAGACGTCAGCTCTGAACCCGCCGCGCTCGCAGTGGAATGCAGGCAGATCAGACAACTGAGAACAAGAGTTCTTTTTATCATCAGGTTCATATTTAATACTTCATCGAAAACGACAGATTGAATGATCTTCCCGGCTCGTAACGTTCCACAACCAGCCCTCCCTGGCGTATTTCCCGGGCGGAATCCAGCAGGTTGGTGGCTTTGAACCCAAGGCTGTAACCGATTTTTTTCACCTGCTCGTCGTAGGTGTCGTTCAACTGCCACTTCACCACAAAGTCGAGTTTTGCAAACGGCTGCTCGTAATAATCCGGCGCCCCGTAGGAGCCCAGGGCAGTGATTCTTTCGCCATACTGGTTGAACGCGAGAATGGCGCTGCGACCCGTGTTGATGTTGTCGTAGCCAGCGTTGAAGTTGAGGACGTAATCAGACTGCCCCTGCATCGGGCGATCGGTCGTTGTTAATTCCTGGATGAAGGGATCATCGCTGTTTTCATCAAGCTCAATGTTGGAATCAATGAACGCGAAGTTCATCGACGTGAAATAGTTGGTGAAACCCTGCCCAAGGAAACCGAGTTTTTTACGCAAACCCACTTCAAACCCGCTGGAAGTAGCACCTTCCGCATTCCGGTAGGTCACGATTTTGTTACCGGCCTGAGAATTGGTATCTATATTGATGACGGTTTCGATGGGGTTGGTGAAGTCCTTGGTGAACAGACCAAATGAAAACAGCTCGTCATAACCGATGTACCATTCATACTTGAGATCGAGGTTTTCAATCGTCGTGTAATCCAGCTCGGGAAAACCGAACACGATGTCCTCGGTGATCGGATCCTTGAATCGGTTCGGGCTGAATTCCCGGAAGTCGGGCCGGCTAAGGGTGCTGGAATACCCAAAGCGGATTTTGTGGTCGTCCGTAATGCTGTAGTTGACCGTGACCGACGGCAGGGTGTCGTCGGTCTCCAGCGGATCATAGGGTTCGCCGGACTCGGTATCGATCAGTTCTTGTGTGGACGTTTCCTGACGAACACCAACGATCAAATCCAGATCATCGGTAATCGACACCAACTGATTGAGGTAGAACGCACGCACATCCTGGGTGGCGGTATAGGCATCGGCAGAACGGTAATTACTGGTCAGAACCAGATTGCCATCTTCGACGTTGGGCTGAGTAAAGACATTGTCGATGTCCGTGAACACGTCGGTGCCCAGGCCATGCTCGGCCTTGAAGCGCCGATTATCCAGAGTCCGGGATTTGCGGTACTCGAACACACCCATACTGGTCGAGTGATCAAGCCCGCCAATCTTGTAAGGCAGTTCGATATCAATCCGCCCGTTTTCAACCTCGTCTTCCAGATCCGAATAAAGAAACCAGATGTCCTTGTTCAGCGTGAGCGGCGTCGAGTTCGAGGTTTTTTCATAGGTATACTCAACAGTGCCCGGCTCGTAGCGCGTCGCCTCAGCAGTCTCAAGATCCCAGGTTACGTTTACGTTCTTGAGGCCGCCGCCCCAGAGCTGACTCAAGTCAAACCGGTGAATTCCGCTTAGCTGATGCGCAACCAATTGCTGTTCGACATAGGAGAGATAGGTGCGTTGCTCATCATCAATGCCTGGCCCTTCTGGCCCGCCGTCTTTCTCACTGAATGTGGTGGATTCTGTGTTTTCCGCAAACCCCAGCAGCGTATACTTCAGCCGATGCTCGTCTACGTCACCCACACTGAAACTGACCAGCCCGCCTGTCTTTTCGCTGAGTTCAGTCTGCGTATAATCCGAACGTTCACCGGCCGACAGTTTTTCATTGGGAATATCATAGAAAGTGTCGAATTTTGTGGCTTCCCTGGCGTCCTGATCCGTCGCGGTGTAAACCGTTCCCACAAAGCCATACTTCAGGCCGCCCGACGTCTTGAAGCTCTGGCCGGCATCCAGTGACAGCTTGTATCCCGGTTTCAGCTTGGTCTCTTTCAGGTTGTAACTGCGGTAATTCACAATCGCTGAGTTGATCGCCGCAAGCTCCTGCTCCGTGTAACCGGGTACACCAATGCCTGGAAAGCCTTGCTGAAGCTCCTGAAAATTGGAACTTTTCTCAATGATATCGGCGGGCAGACCGTTGCTGTTGTCGTCATTGGTTTTAAAGGAATCGCCCGTTCTGTCGTGGTAGGTGCCACCAACGCTGAACTTGATGTAGTTATCCTGCTCGGGAATCTCTTTCGACTTGATCAGCACGTCGCCCCCGGCAAAGGTGCCGGGCAGATCGGGGCTCCAGGTTTTCTGGATTGTCATCGACTCAATGACGCTGCTGGGAAAGATATCCAGTGGAACAACCCGCTTGGTAGGCTCTGGTGACGGGATGTAAAGGTCGTTCAACAAAACAACCGAATAACGCTCGCCAAGGCCACGCACATAAACGTATTTCCCGTCCACGATCGTAATGCCAGTGACTCGCTTCAGGGCATCAGCGGCGGTTGAGTCGCCCGACTTGCTGAACTGTTCGCTGGACAGTGCGTCGCCAATGACATCGCTCTCTTTCAGATCAGCAAATGTCGCCGCCAGACTGCCCTCAACCACTGGCGCAGTGACTACGTATTCGTCCAGCACAATATCCGATTGCAGCAGCGCCACGGTTTCTTCCCGGGTCTGATTTGGCGTTACCGCCACATCGTTGACCACCTGCATCACGTAGCTGGGGTGCACCACGGAGATGTCGTACTGGTCTTCAGATAATTCCACCTCCGCAACGCCGTTTTCGTCGGTCTCGGCTTCCACACTGTAGCCACGGAAAAACAGCCGGGCATTGTCAATTCCCTCACTGGTTTCCTGGTCGCGAACGGTCAGCCGCAGGGTGCCTTTCGGCCCCGTCTGTTCCTTTACTTCAGCCTGTTCAAACTGCTGGCGATACTCAGCCAGCGGCAGGTCCAGCTCTACTTCGGCATCGCCACGGGTCAGGTTCAGAAACACCTGGCTGTGAAGCTCGTTAGACAGGTCGACTTCGGTCAGAGCGAACAGCTCTTCGTCTTTGTAATAACCGATTTCGTAACGGTCAGCGGGCAGGTCGAAATTCGCCAGGCCAAAGGCATTGGTCTGTTTCGTGGAATCGCCGACCCTGATCGTAATGTCTGCCTGGGCCATACCTTCCTTGAATACAAACACATACAGATTGTCGCCCAACCCTTCACTACCGCGCTCCTGACCCACGGCGGCGCTTGCAACCCCGAACAGAATGGCGAGCGCGAACAACTTAACGGCATTCAAGAGAATCATTACGACACGTCTCTATCTGTTGAAACAATTGGGAGGCCTTGGTGAAAAGCTCACTGTCCTGAACGGACTTCAGGTACCGGGTTGCCAGGTCATACTCGCGATTGCGGAAATGCGCGTAGCCAAGGGCGTAGACAATCCGGTCATCCTCCAGCAGGCCATAGCGCTTCAGTGCGTCTGTTTTGGCCACCAGAGACTCGTAGTCCTGCAGCTCAATATCGATGCTCAGGCGCTGCCGGAACTTCGCTTTCTGATCAATGATGCGACGGTTAAGCTGCAGGCTTCGGATCGGGTCACCCGCTTTCAGATACAGGGACGCCGCCTTTTCGGCAAACCGGGGAAACCGGATCGACGCCCAGTCAAACACCAGGGCCGCGCTGAGATAGGCTTGCTGGTCGATATAGATCTGCCCCAGCAATTCCAGAAGCTTTTCATCCCCGGAATGTCTTAGCACAGCCTGCTCCAGAAGCCCGGCGGCGCGGTCGTACTGTTTGTTCTGACGCAGGGTATAACCGATGGCCAGGTAATCCTTGGCGGTGTATTCAGAGCGCGCCAGATACTGCTCTGCGTATTGCTCGGCCTGCTGAAAGAAACCCAGTTCCACCAGATAGTAGAATTTCTGGCTGTAGAACCGCGGAAATTCGGGAAAACGGTCAATGCCCTGGTCCAGCGCCGCCCAGGCCGATGTCATATCGCCAAGCTGTTTGTGAGCCTCGGCTTTGATCACAAACAACTGCTTGTTTTCCAGCGCTTTGTCGCCAGCTTTGTCCAACGCCTCAAGCAGCTTGGCGTAGTTGCGCTTCTGCCAGTGATTGCGCGCAATGTAGATGTACAGCGAGGGGTTGTCCTGGCCTCGCTTGATCGCTTCCTCAAGAAAGATGTTGGAGAGCACCGGGTAGCCGGTTCTGTGGTAGACCACGCCCCTGAGGGTGTAGTACCGGGCAAAATCGAAGTCTTTGCGTTTTACATCCACCTTTTCCAGCGCGGTCTGGCTGCGCTGGACATAGCCGTCCTGCAGCAGCGTTGCCCCGAGGTTCAAGTAATCCACGGGCGCTTCCTGGGCATGGGCCGCAAAACTGAACAGTAATAAGAAAGCTGTGAGGATTTTCATGTCATCAATTCAACCTGAAAACGATTTTTTGCGTGGCCCAGACTGCGACCTTCTTACCGTTGTAGGTCGCCGGCTCGAACCGCCACTGGCGAACGGTGCTGTTTGCTTTCAGGTCAAAGATTTCTTCCGGCTCGGATTCGACCACCTTGACGTCTTCAACGCTTCCGTTCTCATTGATCAGCACGTTCATCCTGACGAACCCGCTCACCCCCTGTTTGCGAGCCAGTTCCGGGTAAATAATGGGCGAACGCTTGATGACCCGGGGCGGCGTATCAACGCTGCTCTGATCCATGGGTCCGCTGCTGTCGGCGCTCAGCAGATCATCGTCTTCGAACTCGGCGAATTCGGTTTCATCAAACTGGGGAACGCCGAAACTCAGACCGCTTCCACTCAAGGGGCCACCAAGGTCCACCGGTTCAACCGAGGGCAGGTTGTCGGTCACCCGACGACGACGCCTTTCCGGTTCGGGCTCGGGCTCTCTTTTCTCGATCTGCTTTTTTTTTTCAACATCGAAGTTCGTCACCCGTTTTTCCAGCAGGTCACGATCCAGATCGCTCTGATTCAATCCGATCACCAAAGAGAAAATCAGGTAAGGGACAATCAGCGCGGCCAGTAAGGCCAATAAACGTGGGTACAGCCTGGTCATGGATTAGAGCCCCGTTTCCTGTTCGGTTGCCACACCGACATCGGAGGCACCGGAGAGTCTGCTCTGATCTACCACCCTGAGAACGGTCTTTGCAGGTACGTTTTCATCGGTCACGACCAATATGGATTTATCGGTACTGACCCGAAGCATGTCCCGAAGCTTGCTTTGCAGGCTGTAGATGCGAACCTGCTGATTGTCGACGTAAACGTCTCCCTCGGTATCAATGAAAACCCGAATGGCTTTGGTGGACGCAGATACGCCACTGGAGGCAGTGGGGCGCTCCAGATCCAGCTTCATGTCCTTCACGAACGTGGTGGTGACCATGAAAAAGATCAGCAGTATGAAGACCATATCGATCAACGGAGAGATATCGATCTGGGCTTCTTCTTCGGTTTGATTTCTGTATCTCATGGGTTCTCGCTTTATTGGCCTTTCGCTTCGGCACACACCAGATCACGCAGCTGATCCAGTTCGTAGCAGATATTGAGTTCACGCCGCTCCAGCATGCGCCCCATCAGAAGGCCCGGAATGGATATGGCCAACCCCATCTGAGTGGTGAACAGGGCCTTACTGATACCTCCGGCAATGCCGCCAGACTGGGAGAACAGCTCCATGTCGGCCAGTGAATCAAAGGTTTCAATCATCCCGTCCACGGTGCCCAGCAAGCCCAACAGGGGCGCCACGGCAACCAGGGAACGAACCAGCCGCTTATGGCGTGCAAGCCCGGCTTTCACATTGGCAAATTCTTCGTTGATCACCGACTTCAGCTGACGGTGGTTATTCACCCGTTGCCAGGTTTCCACTGCAAACCGCGCAGCGTCCGCCGACGAAGAACCACTGCGAAGGTCATTTTTCCTGGCCTTGCGAATCAGCTCACGCGGATTCATCGTGCTGCTCTTGATCGTCACCAGACGGAGGATCAACGCATACCAGAGCGCAACGGCGACCAATACCAGCGGCCACATAACGAAGCCGCCAAGGTCAAAGTATTCCAGCACTACATCGGGACTTGCCCAGAAATTCATCATCGACCCACCCCAGTGTCAGGACTGATAAGACGTTTTGTGGGTGTTAATCATGTGGAGCGCGGCTCGTTCGAGCTCGTTCTTGGTGCGATTGCCCCAGCTGGACAGCATGTTGCCCAGCAGCAGCAGCGGGATTGCGACAACCAGACCAAATTTGGTGGTCAGCAACGCCTCCGATATGCCGCCTGAAAGTAGCTTTGGATCGCCCGTTCCGAACTCCGTGATGATATCGAATGTGCTGATCATGCCGGTCACGGTGCCGAGCAGGCCCAACAGCGGAGAGACGGCGGCAATCACGATGATGAAGGTGCCGAAACGGTCAATGCGCGAACTCTCGTACAGGATCGATTCGCTGATCACGTCTTCGATGTGATCCCGGTCCCGATCCAGGTTCCGCAGGGTTGCTGCAACAACCCGGCTGGCGCTGCTCATCTTGCTTTTGCAGAGTTCCAGGGCGCCATCAAGATTACCGTTCTGCATTTCCACGTTAACTTTGGAGGTGATTTTCTGCGTGTCCGAGCTGAACATCAGCAGGTAGGCCACACGCAACAACACCAGGACCGCGCCCAACACGCCAAGCCCAAGAATGATCTTGGCAATCAGGCCGCCGGCTTCGAGTTCTTCCCGAAAGCCTTTCTCGTCCTGCTTTTCCATCGCCTGGCCGGGATCATCGAACAGCAGTACATCAAGTTCGTCGGGGCGCTTGTTGTCCGCCAGCAGGCGAGCCGTCTGCGCGGTTGACGCGTCCCACACTTTGAACTGACCTTCACCCGCGGGGGCCAGTGCTCCGGCGCTCTGCTCAGACACGCCATACCGGGCGATGCGGCCAGTATGGATAATATCGCCTTCGGTTAACTCGCCCTGACGGGAGAAAAAGCTTCCACTGGTGGTAAAGACCTGACCATCCCGCTCAATCAGTTGGTTGGCTTCAGAGAAGGCGTCGGCCAGTTGCTGATCCCTCTGTTTGCTCTCATCGATCTCGATGTCTGACTTCTCGAGGGACTCCCGGGCCTGGAGAAGAGTCGTTTCCAGAAGTAGCGCATCATCATCGGTGAAATCCGCGTCTCGGGAGCTTTCCCTGATCTGTTGATTGAGTCGGTCGACCTGGTTCTGTTTCGTCAGGTACCGCGTCTGTAACTGTTCAACGTCAGAGGAAATCCGGTTCAGGGACTGTTGATTGTTGGCCTTGACACTTTCCAGGCGCTTCTCCAGTGCCTGCTTCTCGGCAACCAGGTAGGCGTATTCTTTCTGGTAAGCAGTCTCCAGCTCATCCGCCTGAGCAGTAACCGCAAAAACACAAACAATGATAAAGGTGAGTAGCGCGCGCATATTAACCCTGGGGAAGATAGTTAGGGACTTGGAAAAGGCCGTTGCGAATGTTCTTGTTGAAGGAGTCGAAGAGGCGATCCAGTTGGCCGCCTGCCTCCTCGTCATCCAGCGACTGCTGCTGCCACTCGCCACCGACTCTCTGCATCAGGCCGTACTGGTTGTCCTGAGTTCTGTAGAACATCGACAGCTTGCCTATGCGCAGAACCTTGACGAGCTTTTCCTCGCCTTCAACGCTGATTGATTCGTTGTACAGGCCGCTGCTGCGACCCAATACAAGCTCGTCCTCGACAAAGGCCCAGAGCTGGTTGGCCGCCTTGTTGGGAGTGATCAGATTGGTTCGCAGCTTGTGATCAATCTCGTCCAGGGCGTCGAGCCGGTCCTGGCGCTTGAACGGCAGTGACTCGGCGACGGTATTGCGGAGTTCAGTGATGGCCTCTTGCAAAACAGGGGTCACTTCGTCGTACGCAGAGCGTTTCTCTTTGTTCTCCTCACGAAGCTTATTGAGCTCGCGCTCCAGTTCCTTGATGTTCAGCTCAGCACGGCTGTTTTTGACTTCCAGATCACTTTGCTGGTTGGAATAGGACCGAACCTGATCGTTGTAGCGACTTTTCTCAAAGTTGATCTGATCATGGAACTGGCCTATGTCCTGGCGAATTTTTACCAGCTCTTTGGATATGTTCTCCAGGGACCGAAGTTCTTCATTTGCAATAGATTGTCCTGCCAAAACACTCAGCAGTAACGCAATTAATATCTGGCGCACGATGACTACTCTCGAGATTCAAATTAGAAGATGTCCCCGACAATAGTCGCCTTCGGTTACAGATTTATTAAACCGTGCGTAATAATTGGATTTCCAGAAGCCAACAGCTTTTCTGCGCGCTCAGTGATGGTCTGGCATTTCTTTTCCTTGCAACAAAATCATCACATGACTGACATGTGATGAAAGGAGCATAAGACCAATCATCAATGAGCTGGAGTCAGCAAATGGTTCGCAAGTCTGTCTGGATCGTACTTCCTCTCGTCGCATTGGTCGGCTGCAATAGCGATAGCGACAACAACAACTCGGCTGCTCCGCTGAGCCTGAACGTACTGCACATCAACGATCACCACTCACACCTTGAAGGCGGTTCGCAGTCACTGAGTATTGCCGGACAGGACACTGAGTTTTCCGTCGGTGGTTTTCCCCGCGTTGCTGCCAAGATTGCTGAACGAGAGTCGGCGCTGGATAACGTGCTGAAATTGCACGCGGGTGACGCTATTACCGGTACCCTTTATTTCACCGCCTATGAGGGCGAAGCCGATGCCGAACTGATGAACCTCGTCTGTTTCGACGCCTTCGCTCTGGGCAACCACGAGTTTGACCGGGGCGACGAAGGTCTGAAGAAGTTCCTGGATTTCCTGGCAAGCGGAAGTTGTCAGACCCCCGTACTGGCAGCCAACGTGGTGCCGGAAGTGGGTACCCCTCTGGCACCGACTGCCGTTGATGATTACATCAAGCCCTACGTAGTGAAGGAAGTAGCTGGTCAGAAAGTGGGCATTGTCGGCATCGACATCAGCAACAAAACCCGGAACAGCTCCAGCCCGCTGGCCACCACCCAGTTCCTGGACGAAACCGAAACCGCCCAGTCAGCAATCAATGAACTGGAGGCGAATGGCGTTAACAAAATCATCCTGCTGACCCACTACCAATACCAGAATGACCTGGTATTGGCGGAAGCCCTGTCTGGCGTCGACGTAATAATCGGAGGCGACTCCCACACCCTGCTGGGTGATTTTTCCAGTTTCGGCCTGACATCCGCCGGCCCTTTCCCAACCGAACGCACAAATGCAGACGGCGACAAAGTCTGTGTGGCCCAGGCCTGGCAGTATTCTCAGATCGTTGGCGAGCTCAACATCCAGTGGAATGCTGAAGGCATTGTGGAATCCTGCTCCGGTGTTCCGCACCTTTTACTGGGGGATGAAATTGTCCGCGAAGACGACCAGGGCACCGAATATTCACCCCAGGGTGACGAGCTTCAGGCGATCCTGAATGCCGTGGGTGCTGCGCCACAATTGAGCATCGTGACCGAAGACGCCACAGTGGCCAGTGCCCTGGCCAACTATACCCAGCAACTGGACACCTTCCGTAATGAAGTTGTAGGCACCGCAACGGAAGATCTCTGCCTCGAACGGATCCCCGGCCAGGGACGGAGCGGGCTTCCAAGCTGCGAAGGAAACACTGTGGAGCGTGGCGGTGACATCGCCAACATCGTTGCCCAGGCCTTCCTGTTCCTGAGCAAGAATGCCGATGTATCGATCCAGAACGCCGGTGGAGTGCGCACAGACATTGAGGCCGGCGACGTCACCATTGGTGACGCCTACACTTTGCTGCCTTTTGCCAACACGCTTGTAGACCTGACCATGACCGGCGCGGAAATCCGCCAGGTGCTGAACGAAGCTGTCACCTTCGCCCATGCTTCGGACGGCTCTACCGGTGCCTATCCCTACGCAGCAGGCCTTCGATGGGACGTAGACATGACCCGCAGCGAAGGCGACCAGCTGTTCGACATTGAAGTCAAAGGTCGGGATGAAACCCAGTGGCGCGCACTGACCGATACTGAAACCTTAAACGTAGTCACCAACAGTTTCACCGGTGCCGGTCGGGACGGTTACGTTACATTTGGGACGGTTACGGACGACGGTCGCTCGGTCGACACCTTCCTGGATTACGCCCAGTCCTTCGTGGATTACGCCAAAGAGCAAACCACCTTCAACAAGCCGGCTCTGGGAGACTACTCGACCCAGTCTTACACCGCGCCTGCCAACTAAGGCCTCGCTTTAATTCAAGCTTTAATCGCCGGCCCGCGTTATCAGGGGTCGGCTTTTTTCTGGTAAAACCCCATCTCGCTGCAATTTTTGAAGACCCAACGTCTAAATTTTTCCCATTGGAGTTATCAAAAATCACACCGTAGGGCGTCTTCCTGAGACCTGGTCGACCGGTCTGACAATAGGTTGCCAGGAACGCGATTCGAGCCAGTTTTTGCCGTTCAGGCTCGGGAGATTATCAGCGACATATGTATAATTGCGACCGAACTGACCACACCGGGGCTCCAAACAGCCCTCTTAAAGCCAGGATGGCGCACGCCCAGTCGCGATTAGATAGCCGCGATCAGACATCAAGGAGATGATGTATGAAGTACTCCCTATTCGTTTCAAAAAATTTTACCCCTGCAATTATCCCGGTAACGCTTCTTACCAGCTTTTTTCCCTGACGGCCCACGGACAGGATGACCAGCAGCGCCTGAACGCGTTGCAGAAGCAGGTGACCGGGTCCAACTTGGAAAAAGCCCGGTTCAATGGCTTTTTCAGCACAGGCTATACCTGCGCCATCAGCTCCGCACCGGTACCGAGGTGCGCGCCGATAAAATGCGCCTGCCGTTGTTTATGGAATCCGAGACTCTGGAAATCGGCTATGGCCAGCCCTGGGCCCGTCCACCGGAAGCGGTCTACGACCCAGTCCCGGTGCGCAGCTATCTCGGTGGCGACCTAGACCACACGTTTAACTTTGAAAGTTCATCCCTGGAAACCCGTATTTTCGGTGGTCATCTCGAAGACGAGGCCGATTCTCTGGGACAGACGGTGGATGTGGAGCTTCGCAACATCACGGGCCTGACGACTAACTGGACGGATTACGCCTGGATCTTCCGGGGTGTTTATGCCCAGCTTCGAGCATCCGTGGGCTCTGTCGGCGGCCCCATCAACCTCGGCCAGGATGAAAAAGCCGAATTTATGGGCCTGGGCATGTCCTACGACGACGGCGCCTGGCTGCTGATGTCCGAGCTTACCCGGGTCAAAGTCGATGGGGTGTTCCAGAATACCGATTCGGCCTACATCACGTTCGGTCGTCGTATTGTTGAGGTAACACCCTATATCACCGCTTCCTGGATCGAGAGCAAAGACAATTTCAAACGCGATGGCACGCCACTTGATGTGCTGGACGTCCGCCGACAGGCCTACAGCCTTGGCTTCCGCTGGGACCTGGTCTCCTCTGTCGCCATGAAGTTCGACTGGACCCACGCCCGTGGCTTCGGCAATACCACGGGCGGACTGATCGGCAACCAGCTTGGCGGCAGTTACGACAGCACCGACGTCTACACCGTCAGACTCAACGCAGCATTTTGATCAGGAGGCACACGATGCAGACATTCTCAGTGAAAAGATCGGGCGGGCCGGACAGCATTACCAAACAGCAGGTGAGGAATATCTACCTGAACCGCAGCTCCCAGATGCCGGATGGCCAGCGGGCTGTGGCTTTCGAATTGGCCCCCGGGAACAGTATGCGGGATGAGTTCAACGAACTGATTACCGAACGCTCGGACGCCTGGCTGCAGTCATTCTGGTCACGCCAGGTGCTGACGGGAAAAGGCCAGCCGCCCACCGAAATGTCTTCGGCCAGCGGCATGAAAAGCGTGGTGTCATCCACCCTGGGTAGCATCGGTTATCTCGATTC